>JYMV01008551.1_pt1 | contig 14466 bp, 11 predicted proteins | sample 338911 | NCBI WGS metagenome assembly JYMV01 (sample SAMN03354496, study PRJNA234377) | hydrothermal vent metagenome | biome: Deep sea; feature: Hydrothermal plumes at the Eastern Lau Spreading Center, Western Pacific Ocean; material: Seawater | place: Tonga | collected 2009 | depth 2000 m m
AGACCTCTAAAATAGTCACCAAAATACCATGGCTCGGAGATATCCCCTTTATCGGACAACTTTTCAAAAAGAAAGGAATCCTTGATAATCGCAGGGAGCTTTTGATCTTTCTGACACCGAGAATCGTTAATCCTGCGCTGACAGCAGGCTGACAACCGGTGTACTCGATAACCTTCTATTGCGGTGGGCAAGCCAGATTTGCCGTGAACTAAAGCCTATGACAAATGCAAAAAACATATATCTCGTAGGACCCATGGGTGTGGGTAAAACCACAATCGGTAAGGCATTGGCAAAAAACCTGACCCTGGAATTTGTTGACTCTGATCACGAACTTGAACAGAGAACTGGCGTGACCATTTCGACGATATTTGATATAGAGGGCGAGGATGGGTTTCGGAGTCGTGAAATTCGCATGGTCACGGAACTCGCCGAGCGGAAGGGGATTGTTCTGGCAACGGGTGGAGGTGCCGTGCTGAGTGAAGACGTACGAAAAGCACTTCGCCATAATGGGCTTGTGGTCTATCTCCATGCGTCTATCGATATGCAGATGGATCGCACTAGAAACAGCAAGAATCGGCCACTGCTCAACACTGGTGCAAATCGGCGTGAGGTTCTCGAGCAACTGATGCTGGAACGGGAACCACTGTATAGGCAGGAGGCAGATGTTATCTATGAAACCGATGGCCGTTCGCCCCAGACCGCAGCCAGGGAAATTGCTGGGGAGGTCCGAAAACTTTGGCAATACTGAACGTCGAACTCGGCGAACGAAGCTATCCAATCGTCGTCGATTCAGGGTTGCTGTCTCGTAGGGAGCTTTTTCAGCAGTATGTGAACGCCAATGAAGTTATGGTCGTAACTGACGAGACGGTTGCTCCTTTGTACCTCGATAATCTTCTTCGCACGTTGTCTGGATTTAACGTGACCTGTCACGTGTTGCCCGATGGTGAAGAACACAAGTCGCTTGCGACTCTGGCAGAGCTTTTGGATGCGATGGTAGCCGCACCATGCAGTCGCGAAACCACACTGATTGCGTTGGGTGGTGGAGTGGTCGGGGATATTGCAGGATTTGCGGCATCCTGTTACCAAAGAGGTATCAACTATCTTCAAGTTCCGACCACATTGCTCGCGCAGGTCGACTCAGCAGTGGGGGGGAAAACCGCTGTTAACCATGCGCGTGGCAAGAACCTGATCGGTGCGTTCTATCAACCAAGGTGTGTAATCGCTGATACCGATACGCTTTCCACACTTGACTCAAGGCAGTTGTCTGCTGGCATAGCGGAGGTGGTGAAATACGGATGTATTCGGGATGCAGGATTTTTTACCTGGCTCGAGCAGAACATTGATAAATTGTGTCAGCGTGATGTCGATAGTGTTTCTCACACCATTATTGAGTGTTGCCGCAATAAGGCCGAACTGGTTGCCACTGATGAAGTCGAGCAAGGTGACCGGGCTTTGTTGAACCTGGGTCACACCTTTGCACATGCTATTGAAACTGTAACCGGCTACGGTAAATGGCTGCACGGCGAAGCAGTCTCCGCGGGGATATCCCTGGCCGCTGACATGTCTTGCCGGCTTGGGTGGCTGGAAGAGAAGGATGTTGAGCGTATTCGGGTGTTGTTGCGACGCGCCAACCTGCCCGTGTGTGCGCCGGCAGATATGACCGTAGCGGATTTCATGGGTAACATGGCCCGAGACAAAAAAGTCGCCGCCGGTCGGATTCGATTGGTTCTGCTTAAAGCCATCGGCGAGGCCCATCTCGTATCTGATTATCCTGATGACGTCCTCGAGGCTGTCCTGGAAAGTGCCGCAGCCTGATGAACGAAGTCGTTGTTGAGACAATAATTTTTCAGCTACTCGCTGCTAAAACACAAAAACCCGATAGAAGGTGTGTGAGAAAAGTACCGGGTGGTGTGTCTGACAGATCGTATCGTGCGCTGACTTATGTAGTGTATTCCTCTCGTATTTGAACCCGTTAGAACCTATAGCTATACTTAATTGTGTGGCCGTGTGGTCACCACGTAGATGATGTTCCCCTGCCTGTCCGCCGAACTCTGGCGACACCGACTCAGTAAAGACACCGGATTCGGAGGCCTTCGAAGCTCAGAATCGAGGGGAGCAGATGACGCCAAAGAATACTGCAAATGGATAACCGCTTCAGACACCCCAGACGACCTGTCGGACTTTATCGCCCCGAATTTGAACACGACAGTTGTGGCGTCGGCTTTGTGGCGCATATAAAGGGCCAGCACAGTCATTCGATCATAGATGAAGCCGCTACCGTTTTGCGAAGCATGGATCACCGCGGTGCCTGCGGAGCCGACGAGAACAGCGGAGACGGTGCAGGGATGTTAACCGCGCTACCACACCAGTTTCTCCAGCGGGTTGTTGACGAGGAAATTGGGGCACGCCTGCCCGAAACCGGAAGTTACGGTGCCGGTGCCATATTTCTACCGCAAGTGGCCGAAGAAAGGGAGAAATGCAAACAGACCGTCGAATCAATTGTTGCGGATCAGGGCCAAACAGTCATCGGCTGGCGCGCTGTACCGACATGTGCTGATGAAGCCGGAATCGGTCGCACGGCGCGACTGGGTGAACCGTACATAGAACAATTGTTTATTGGCGCAAAGTCTGTTGTTGATCGCGATGCGTTTGAACGAAAGCTTTATCTTATTCGAAAGCAGGCCAGTCATCTTTTGCGCGGTGACCCGGCCATGACGCAGGCGAACATGTTCTATATCTGTTCGTTGTCGACCCGGGTGATGATCTATAAAGGGATGCTGCGTACGTTGCAGTTGATGGACTATTTCCCAGATCTGAGTGCCCCGGACTATACCTCTCACTTGGCGATGGTCCACTCACGGTTTTCGACTAATACATTTCCAAGCTGGGATCGGGCCCAACCGGGGCGATTCATGGCCCACAACGGCGAGATCAACACGCTTCGTGGCAACATCAACTGGATGCGGGCACGTGAAGGTGTGATGCACAGTGCGCTGTATGGAGCTGACCTCCAGTCAGTGTTCCCGGTGGTGGAACCAGACTGTTCTGATTCGGGCAATTTTGACAATGTGCTGGAATTCTTGCTGATGACGGGCCGGACTTTACAGGGTGCCATCATGATGATGGTGCCGGAGGCGTGGCAAAAACACGAGACGATGTCACAGGGCAAGCGCGCGTTCTATGAGTTCAATTCGGCTCTGATGGAACCCTGGGATGGGCCAGCATCTATTGCTTTTACTGACGGCCGTTATATCGGTGCCTTGCTTGATCGTAACGGGCTTCGACCGAGTCGTTACTACGTAACCCATGATGACAGGGTTATTATGGCCAGTGAGGTCGGTGTGTTGCCCGTGGCGGCAGAGAACATCAAAGAAAAAGGGCGGCTTCAGCCCGGACGAATGTTCCTGATCGATTTCGAGCAGGGACGACTGGTGCCTGACGAGGAATTGAAATTAGAGTTTTCTCAGAAGCGGCCGTATCAGCAATGGTTAGAGGCCGGAAGAGTTCAGCTGTCTGATCTTGTGCCCGCACCGGATGTGCCCGGACTGGGCTCGGACACGTTGTTGCCGCGTATGAAAGCATTTGGATATACCGCAGAAACCCTGCATTTCATGCTGATTCCCTTGATCACGGAGGGTCGAGATCCTGTCGGGTCGATGGGAAACGATTCAGCACTGGCCTGTCTGAGTGATCAGCCACGCATGTTGTACGATTATTTCAAACAGCTTTTTGCGCAGGTTACAAACCCCGCGATCGACTCTATACGAGAAGAGATTGTCATGTCCCTGGCATGCTACGTTGGGCCCGAACAAAACCTGCTTGAGATCTCAGACCAGCACTGCAGTCGCCTTCTGATTGAACACCCGATACTGACCAACGTCGAGCTGTCAGGGTTAAAGAACATTTCTCATCGTGATTGGAAGTCCCAGGAAATCGATATCACATTTCCAGTGTCGATGGGAGAAGAAGGCCTGTTGGCAGCACTCAAGAGGATCTGTGCCGAGGCTGAGGATGCAGTCGATCAAGGCTTTCAACTGTTGATACTGTCGGATCGCGCTGTTGGACCGGATTGTGTTGCGCCGAGCATGTTGCTAGCAAGCAGCACGGTGCATCAGCATCTGGTACGCAGAGCAAAGCGTACCCGGGTCGGTTTGATCATTGAATCCGGGGAACCCCGGGAAGTACACCATCATTGCCTCCTCATAGGTTATGGCGCAGATGCGATTAATCCGTACCTGGCTTACGAAGCACTGTGGCAAGCCAGCCGTGATGGCAGTATTGATGCTGCCCAGTTTGCCGATGATGATGTGGTCGAGGCTTACCGAAAAGGTGTTGCAAAAGGGTTGTTCAAGGTAATGGGCAAGATGGGCATTTCTACTCTTCAGTCGTATAAAGGTGCACAGATATTCGAAGCAGTCGGGCTCGCGACAGACGTTGTAGATTATGCATTTACAGATACCGCGAGTCGTGTGGAGGGGATTGGGTTTGGCGTTCTGGCGCGGGAACTGTTTCGCCGTCACGAGCTCGGTTATTCTGAAAATATCGATCTCCAGTCCTCGGAACTACCTAATCCGGGTGAATTTCACTGGCGGGCTGGGGGCGGCAAACACGGTTGGGAGCCGCGTATTATTGCCGATATCCAGCAGGCTGCGCGCGACAACGACAGGACGGCTTACGATCGATTTTCCGAGCAAGTCAACAATGAAGCCCGGGGCCGTTACACGCTTCGGGGCCTGATGGAGTTCAAGCCCTCGACCAGGCCGGTGGAGGTATCGGAAGTCGAATCAGCTGCTGATATTGTGCGTCGGTTCTGTACCGGTGCGATGAGTCTTGGCTCCATTTCCAGCGAAGCACACGAGACACTGGCTATCGCGATGAACCGGGTAGGCGGAAAGAGTAACACCGGTGAAGGGGGGGAGTCTCCCGAGCGATTCAATACTCAGCCCAACGGTGATTCAAAACGCTCGGCGATAAAGCAGGTGGCTTCAGGTCGGTTCGGGGTAACAGCGTGGTATCTCACCAATGCAGATGAACTGCAGATCAAGATTTCGCAAGGGGCCAAGCCAGGAGAAGGAGGAGAACTGCCAGGCAACAAGGTCGATGAACATATCGCCCGGATAAGGCACTCAACACCCGGTGTCGGTCTGATCAGTCCGCCACCGCATCACGACATTTATTCTATCGAGGATCTGGCACAGTTAATCTACGACCTGAAAAATGCCAACCCGTCGGCAAGGGTCAGTGTCAAGCTGGTGTCGGAAGTCGGCGTGGGAACGGTTGCAGCGGGAGTTGCCAAGGCACACGCTGATCATATTCTGATCGCAGGCGATGCGGGGGGCACAGGTGCCTCACCACTGACTAGTATTAAGCACGCCGGTTTGCCCTGGGAACTGGGGATTGCGGAGACCCACCAGACCCTGGTGATGAACGATCTTCGTAGCCGTGTCGTGCTGCAGACAGATGGAGGTATGAAAACCGGTCGTGACGTGGTGATTGGTGCATTGCTCGGTGCCGAGGAAATCGGGTTTTCAACTGCTCCCCTAGTCACGCTCGGCTGTATCATGATGCGAAAGTGCCATCTGAATACCTGTCCGGTTGGGATCGCAACGCAGGACCCGGTATTGCGTCAGAATTTTGAAGGCCTGCCTGAACATGTCGTGAATTACCTTTTTATGGTGGCAGAAGAAGCACGGGGTTACATGGCACAACTGGGAATTCGAACCTTTAACGAACTGATCGGACGGGTCGACCTGCTCGACACCAAGGCGGTGGTCGACCACTGGAAAGCCGACGGTATTGATCTTTCACCGGTGCTGATGCCGGCACTCAAACCCAGTGCCGACACGGGTGTATTCTGCCAGATTGAACAGGATCATGGTTTGGATGCTAGCCTTGACAGAACCCAACTGGTTCCTTTGTGCAAAAAAGCTCTGCAGACCGGAGACGCTGTACGGATTGAACTTCCAGTGGCCAATACTAATCGTGCCGTCGGTACGACTCTCAGCCATGAGGTGGTGAAGAAGTGGGGTGAGCAGGGTCTACCCGATGACACTGTTGTGATTCGACTGGCGGGCTCAGCTGGGCAGAGTCTCGGTGCGTGGCTCGCAAACGGTGTCACAATTGATCTCAAGGGTGATGCGAATGACTATGTCGGCAAGGGTCTTTCGGGCGGTCGGATCGTCGTGTCTCCGCCGGCTGGCGCTGGGTATTCTGCCGAGGATAATATTATTGTCGGGAATGTCTGTCTGTACGGTGCGACGAGTGGAAAGGCATTCTTCAGAGGTAAAGCCGCCGAGCGCTTCTGTGTTCGCAACAGTGGAGCGATGGCTGTTGTGGAAGGTGTCGGCGATCATGGCTGCGAATATATGACCGGCGGTCGCGTCGCTGTTCTGGGTTCGGTTGGCAGAAATTTCGCGGCAGGTATGTCCGGTGGTTTAGCTTATGTATGGGCACCCGATCACGATAAATTAAAGGCCAACTGTAATCTCGACATGGTCGGTTTGGAGAGCCTTTCAGATTTCGATCTTGACGAACTGGAGGAAATGATTCAATTACATCACGGTTACACCGGGTCGGATGTTGCGGCCAGACTGCTCTCCCAGGGTCGAGAGCCAATGAAGCAGCAGTTCGTCAAAGTGATGCCGACCGACTACAAGAGAATTCTTGAACAGGTACAAAGTGCATCGACGGGTGTTTCTGCTCGCAGCGCGCAGTCAGCCCCCAGGCCGAGGCTGACCTAGGTCAATCTCCGACTCAGATCATTAGTCAGACGCACAAATCCTGGTGTCTTGAAATGGGAAAACTGACAGCATTCAAGGAAATTGTTCGGGCAGTGGTACCGTACCGACCGCCTGCAGAACGTCTACATGATTTTGAAGAGATCCTTACCTCTGGCGACGTTGAGCATCTGCAGTCGCAGGGATCAAGGTGCATGGATTGTGGTGTGCCGTTTTGCCAGTCTGCTGACGGCTGCCCGATCGACAATTTGATACCGGAGTGGAACGACCAGGTTTATCAGGGGAACTGGCGTGCTGCGCTGGACCGACTCCACCAAACCAACAACTTCCCTGAATTTACCGGCAGGGTGTGTCCCGCACCATGTGAAGGCGCGTGCGTGCTCGGAATTATAGAGCCAGCAGTCACAATCAAGAATATCGAAAATGCGATTGTTGATCGTGGTTTTGAAAAGGGCTGGATCGTACCAAAGCCACCGTCGATAAGAACCGGTAAAACTGTCGGTGTCGTGGGCTCAGGTCCGGCTGGTCTTGCCGCCGCTGATCAACTGAACAAGGCTGGACACAAGGTAACGGTTTACGAACGTGCTGACCGTATTGGTGGTTTGCTGATGTATGGCATTCCCAATATGAAACTGTCCAAATCAGTGGTCGATCGACGCGTAGAGTTGCTACAGGCAGAAGGTATTGAGTTTCTGACTGGGATTAATGTGGGTCAGGCCGAAGATTATTCAGCCGGTCACATGGTATCGATTATGACCGAGGGTGGTATCGACATGTCACAGCTGGACAGTCGGGAACTGGTCAGTCGGCATGATGCCGTGTTGCTCGCGACCGGGGCGACCGTGCCGCGGGATTTACAGATACCAGGACGTGAGCTGTCAGGTATCCATTTCGCGATGGACTATCTGACACGAAGTACCCGTAGTCTGCTCAACCACGGACACCAAAGGGCCACGGAATTATCGGCCAAGGACCTGCGCGTGATCGTAGTTGGGGGGGGTGATACTGGCGCAGACTGCATCGGTACCGCGCTTCGACACGGCTGTCGGAGTATGATCAATTTCGAACTGCTGTCTAAACCGGCCGATGAACGGGCTGCAGGGAATCCCTGGCCCCAGTGGCCTCTGATTTATCGCACAGAATACGCCCACGAAGAATCAGCGAATCGGTTTGGTGAAGATCCCAGGCGTTTTGCGTTACTTTCAACCGAATTTATCGACAATGGTAAGGGCCATGTTGCAGGCATCAAGACCGTCCAAGTGGACTGGTCTCAGCCATCTGACAACGCACCTTTCAGTTCGGTTCCGGGTTCGGAAGCGATCTGGGAATGTGATCTGGTCTTGCTGTCTCTCGGGTTTCTTGGTCCTGAACATGGCGTTTCCGATCCGTTAGCGCAGTCAACCAATATTGATGATGCGAAATGGCTGACCTATACCGAGCGCAGCACCTATCGGGCTGAGCACGGCAGTTATGCAACGGGTATGCCTGGTGTGTATGCAGCAGGCGACTGTCGTCGGGGTCAGTCTCTGGTGGTCTGGGCAATCAATGAGGGGCGTGGGGCAGCGCGGGCAATGGATATCTTTCTAATGGGCCACAGTTCCCTGCCGTCGCCAGATTAGATCTATGACCCCGCAAGTCACAATTCCAGCCGAGGATCGACTGATCGTGGCGCTCGATGTGCCTACGGCATCTGCTGCCAGAGAGTTGGTGAATGTGTTAGATGACACGGTCGCTTTCTACAAAGTAGGTCTGGAACTCTTTATGAGTGGCGACGCGTTTGCACTCGTTAGCTGGCTGAGGGAGCGCGATAAGAAGGTGTTCGTCGATCTGAAGTTCTTCGACGTGCCGACTACGGTCGGCCGTGCCGTCAGCCAGTTGAATGGTTTGGGGATCACATTTGCCACGATTCATGGAAACGATGCAATCATGCAGGCAGCGGCCGCTGCGGCAGAGGATGTGGAGATTCTGGCGGTCACTGTGCTGACCAGCCTTGACCGAGGAGATCTCAGTGATCTGGGTTTTGACTGCGATGTGTCAGAGTTGGTGGTTTCCCGGGCGCGGCGTGCTGTGGCACATGGGTGCGCGGGTGTTGTCGCGTCAGGTCAGGAGGCAGCACTATTGCGGCGTGAATTAGGAAACACGCTACTGGTCGTGGTCCCTGGAATAAGGCCTGTCGATAATCAGGATGACCAGAAACGCACAGTATCGGCGGAACAGGCGTTAAGAGATGGTGCCGATTATCTGGTTGTGGGTCGTCCGATCAGAGATGCAGACGATCCCAGAGCTGCTGCAGAGCAGATTCAGGAAGAAATCTGTAGAACGGTAGCCAGGACGGAATGACCAAGCTACGCAATGACAGGTTGCTACGTGCCTTACGGCGTAAGCCCGTTGACTGCACACCAGTTTGGATCATGCGTCAAGCTGGACGTTACTTGCCCGAATATCGGGAAACCCGAAAACAGGCGGGTGACTTTCTGACACTTTGTAAGACTCCTGAGCTCGCCTGCGAGGTGACCTTACAGCCGCTCAGGCGCTTTGACTTGGACGCCGCGATTGTGTTTTCAGACATTCTCACTATCCCGGATGCAATGGGGTTGGGTCTGAGCGTCAATGAAGGTGAGGGTCCCCGTTTCGAACGACCGATTGATTCTAAAACCGCCATTGATGCCCTGCGGGTACCGGAGCTGGAGGATGATCTGGGTTATGTCTTTGAGGCGGTCCGCATCATTCGCCATGAGCTTGATGGATCTGTGCCACTGATTGGCTTTGCTGGCAGTCCGTGGACACTGGCAACCTACATGGTAGAAGGGCAAAGTACCCGGGATTTTTCGCGGATTAAGGCGCTGATGTATGAGCAGCCACACGCTCTGCATACGCTATTGGATATCTTGACTGAATCGGTCAGTGGTTATCTCGCTGCCCAAGTAGGAGCCGGTGCAGACGTATTGATGGTATTTGATACCTGGGGCGGCGTTTTGTCACACACTGAGTACCATGAATTTTCGCTGTCAGCGATGCGTCGTATTGTTGAAGCGCTGAAAAGCGATGAGTTAACCCGGCATATTCCTGTGATTCTATTTACTAAAGGTGGGGGTCAGTGGTTGAAAGAGATGGCAGACTCAGGTTGCGATGCGCTCGGTTGCGACTGGACCACGTCACTCGCTGTTGCCCGGAACGCGGTCGGTGAACAGGTGGCACTGCAGGGCAACTTGGATCCAGCCGTACTCTACGCAAGACCGGAAGTCATCGAGCGTGCTGTCGAGTGTGTGCTGGATGATTTTGGTGTGGGGCACGGTCACGTGTTCAACCTGGGTCATGGAATTACGCCAGGTGTCAATCCGGATCACGTCAGGGTTATGGTCGATGCTGTTCATCAAAAGAGCTATCGAAACTGAATGTTGGACTTTTGGTATTTCAGATCCTTCTGGCCCTTGAGTATTTCCAGCGACTTAGTCGCTATAAGCGCATAGTTCAGCTTATCTGCTTGTCCGTGACGCAGGCGCAAATGCAACCCTATAATCTGTTGTTAACAATCAAAGGCGGGTTAAATAGTTTCTGGTCAACCGCGACTGATCGATATACAAACGGAGTATCGGTAACATCAGCATGAAGCTTGAAGAACTAGCAGCGATTGTCGGCGGTCAGTGCCAGGGTGATGGCGAGATTGAAATCACCGCTATGGGAACGCTGCAGAGTGCCGGGGCGGGTGAGATTACGTTTCTTTCAAGCTCAAAACTCAAGTCTCAGCTACAAGCTTGTAACGCGGCTGCCGTGATCCTGCGTCAAGAGGATTGTTCAGTTTGGGATGGCGCAGCAATCGTCTGTGACGATCCCCACGCAGCCTATGCTCAGATCGCACGGGTTCTGGACAGCACACCCAGGCAGGAACCCGGTATCCATCCCACCGCGGTTGTTTCCGATCAAGCGATTGTGGGGGAATCGGTGTCCATCGGGGCCAACTGTGTTATCGAGGGGGAAGTGGGAATTGGCCGGGGCGTTGTGCTTGGGCCAGGATGTGTCGTCAGTCAAGGTGCGAAAATCGGCCAGGACAGTCGATTGACTGCCAATGTCACAGTCTGTCACGGTGTGCACATTGGACAACGGTGTGTCGTACAAAGTGGTACGGTGTTGGGCAGCGACGGCTTCGGTAACAGCCATGAGGATGGTCAGTGGATCCGGATTCCACAGCTGGGAGGGTTAATTGTGGGAGACGATGTTCAGATCGGCGCCGGCACAGCTATAGATCGGGGAGCCTTGGGTGACACCAAAATTGGAAACGGGGTTGTTATCGATAACTTGGTTCACATCGCACATAACGTGGTTATCGGCGAACACACGGCGATAGCGGCTTGTGTGGCGGTTGCCGGCAGTACGGTCATCGGCAGCTGCTGTACTTTAGCGGGTATCGTTGGGGTAGCGGATCACGTGACCATTGCCGACGACGTGCACCTCACTGGTATGGCCATGGTGACCGGTTCCATATCGGAAGCCGGCGTGTATTCATCCGGTACTGGCCTAATGCCAAACCGCGAATGGCGGCGCAGTGCAGTTCGGTTCAGACAGCTTGACGAGTTGGTCAAGCGACTGGTGGCTTTAGAGCAAAAAATTCCTGACTAGGGTTATGAATGTTGGTAACCTCTCGAATTATTGGAATAACTACTAACGTGCTTAAACATATGGTTACTTAGGTTTATTAGAATTTCTAGTGTAACAATTAGTAAGTTTTGGTTGCAATTCATTTAGTCAAAGGCAAAATACGCCCAATTTTGGTTGAAAGATTCAATGAATCCGCCTTCGGTACGTCACGAGAAAAGTCCTGATGGAACTCATCTCTGAAATACCCATCGCGCTATGGGTAGCCGGTATCCTAGCGTTGTACATGGCCTGGGCGATTGGTGCCAATGACGTTGCTAACGCGATGGGTACCAGTGTGGGATCAGGCGCCCTTACAGTCTGGGGTGCAATTCTCGTCGCCGCAATTTTCGAGTTTGCTGGTGCATTCTTCGCCGGTGGGCATGTCACCGATACTGTGCGTAAAGGTATGCTGGATATGTCGTTGGTGGACCGTGACCAGCTGATATATGGAATGTTGGGTTCGCTTGCTGCAGCTGGAACGCTGTTGGTCGGAGCCACGTGGTTCGGTTTGCCAGTTTCTACAACCCACGCAATCGTGGGTGCAATCGTTGGATTCGGTGTGGTCAGCGTCGGGCCGGAAGTGGTCAATTGGGGGAAGATCGGGCAGATTGTCTTATCGTGGTTGACGTCACCGTTGATTGCGGGGGTATTCGCTTTTGTCATTTTTCAGATTACCCGAGCCAAGGTGTTAGATACAAAAGATCCTGTCGCACAAATTCGAAAACTTGGCCCGATTTTCTTTTTCTTAGTCTTTTTTATCATAGGGCTAGTGACGTTATTCAAGGGGCTAAAGCCCTTGAAGCTCAACTTAGATCTAACAGAAGCGTTTATGGGGTCGATTCTATTGGGCTTCATAGGTGCTGGAGTTGGTGTATTTTTTATACGTCGAGTAGAACTGGGCCAGGAAGATCCAAAACATCGTTTTAGTCGTGTTGAAAAGATATTTGTCGTGCTCCAGATTCTCACGGCTTGTGCCATCGCATTTGCACACGGCTCTAACGATGTGGCGAACGCGATTGGCCCCTTAGCAGCTATAAGTAGTGCGATCAGTGGCGCGGATTTGGGCGGAAAAGCGTCTGTTTCGCCCTGGATGTTGGCAATTGGTGGTATTGGAATTGTTTTTGGCCTTGCCACTTGGGGTTATCGGGTAATGGAGACGGTGGGAAAGCGCATTACAGAACTCACGCCGAGTCGAGGTTTTGCGGCTCAACTTGCGGCTGCGACCACGATCGTAGTTGCTTCCCGACTCGGTATACCGGTATCGACGACGCATACCTTGGTCGGAGCGGTGCTGGGTGTAGGACTCGCTCGGGGCATCAGTGCGTTGGATATGCGTGTTGTCGGAAAAATCATTGCATCGTGGGTTGCTACACTGCCCATTGCAGCAGGACTATCTATGTTCTTCTATTTCTTTTTCAAAGGCCTCTTAACAGGCTAGGAGACAATTATGGCGTGGATTGACAAGCTTGTCGGAAAATCGCCAATCGGCCCTATACAGCAACACATGCAGGTGGCCATGCTCTGCGCGCGAGAGGTGATACCGCTGCTCGAAGCAATGGCAGAGGGTGACGATGAAGCGATTCGTGAGCGTCGAGCAGAAATCGATCGACTGGAGCACGAAGCGGATCAACTCAAGCACGAGATCCGCAGCCATATGCCCAGGCGTTTTATGATGGCAATGGACCGTCGAACGATGCTGGAGATTCTGGACTACCAGGATTCGATAGCGGATGTTACTCAAGATATCGCTGAGCTGGCCGATCAGCGTGGCATGCATTTACCGGAATCGCTTAGGGAACCTGTTTTGTCGATGGCCCAGAGCGTTATGTCTGCCTGTGAACAAGGCCAACGAATCATCGATGAACTGGATGAATTGGTTGAAACTGGATTCGGTGAAGGCGAAGTTGCTCGAGTTGACGAAATGATCAGGGAACTGGGCCGTCTCGAGAGTCAAACGGATGCTGAATTAGATCGTGCTGCGCGAGCGCTTTTCGCGATGGAGGCAGAACTGGGGGTCGCAACGGTCTTCTGGCACCAGATTATTCTCTGGATTGCAAACCTGGCCGATCTATCTGAGCGGGTTGGTAATCGCCTGCGGTTACTCATGGCCAACTGAGTAGACACTTGAGTGCGATCTGAATAAAGTTAGAATGATTTAGCCTACTTAGATTCTGATTGTCGGGAGGCGAGCCAGCCAATGGTGAGCGTTGCCACCACCGCACCAACAAGCTGAGCCAGTATGAAACCCGGTGCATGTGCAGGGTAGATACCACTAAAAGTATCGGTGAGGCTGCGGGCGATCGTGACGGCGGGATTGGCGAACGATGTTGAAGCCGTAAACCAGTAAGCCGCTGTGATATACAGGCCGACCATGTAAGCTACCGCTTCAGGTCGCCAGCGTAAGGTACCCAGGATCGTCGCGACCAGCCCAAAGGTTGCCACTCCTTCAGAAAACCACTGGGCACCTCCCGTTCGTACGTGACTGGATAGCTGAAATAACTCCTGCGCAAACATCAGGTGTGCCGACCAGGTGCCAATTATTCCGCCTATGATCTGCACTGCAACGTAGGCGATGGCTGCACCGATGGTGATTTCCCGACGGATCAGGAAAGACAAGGTGACCGCAGGGTTGAAATGGGCACCGGATACGGGTCCAAAGATCGTGATGATTACGACCAGTATGGCACCGGTGGGAATAGTATTTCCTAAAAGTGCGATGGCTACGTTGCCGCCAGCAAGGTTCTCCGCCATGATTCCAGACCCCACTACGGTTGCGAGGAGCATGGCTGTGCCTAATGTTTCTGCGACTAGCCGTCGTGGCAGATCAAACTGTGACATGACTTAAACGGCTTCCTGTGTTGATGGTGCGATACTCGAACCGATCGCCACAAGCTGTGGTGGTTCGTTGAAATCATACTAACCTCTTCTATGGAACGTTAAACATCTAAGCGGTTGCAGTACGCCGGCGCGCTGGTGGTGACGAGAGCAGTGGCCCACATAGCTCAGGTTTGCCGTTGCAACAATCCTGAATGAGGTGATTGAGTAGTTGTTGGATGTCTTCAGGATCTATGCGGTAGACAATTGAGCGTCCAAA
>JYMV01043129.1_pt1 | contig 14465 bp, 12 predicted proteins | sample 338911 | NCBI WGS metagenome assembly JYMV01 (sample SAMN03354496, study PRJNA234377) | hydrothermal vent metagenome | biome: Deep sea; feature: Hydrothermal plumes at the Eastern Lau Spreading Center, Western Pacific Ocean; material: Seawater | place: Tonga | collected 2009 | depth 2000 m m
TCCGCGAGCTTCTCGACGACGATCAGTGGGCTTTCCTCAAGGAGCACCTCGATCTCGATTTTTGCCTGGAGGGGCTCGATCACGGCCGCTACCGGACAAACCTCTACCGCCAGCGCAAGGGTTTCGAGGTGATCTTCCGTGTCATCCCTGATCAGGTTCCGAGCCTCGAGAGCCTCCATCTGCCGGAAGTTCTCGCGCGCTTCACCAGGTACAACCAGGGAATTGTGCTGATCACGGGGCCCGCGGGTTGTGGAAAGTCAGCGACGATGGCGGCTCTCCTCGACATCATCAACCAGGAACGGAAAGACCACATCGTCACCGTCGAGGACCCCATCGAATACCTCTTCGAGCCAAAGAATTGCAACGTCAACCAGCGCCATGTCCGGCGCCACACGGCGAATTTCGCAACCGCCCTCCGGTCGGCGATGCGTGCCGACCCCGATGTGATCATGGTGGGGGAGATGCGGGATCTGGAGACGATCTCGATGGCGATCACCGCCGCCGAGACTGGGCATCTGGTCCTGGCGACCCTTCATACCACCAACGCAGTGAGATCCATCGACCGCCTGATCGACGTTTTCCCTCCGAAGGAACAGGAGCAGATCCGCGCGATGGTATCCGAGTCGATGAGAGGCGTCATCTCCCAGCAACTGATTCCCCGTGCTGACGGCCTTGGCCGTGAGCCGGCGCTGGAGATCATGATCGCAACTCCAGCGGTCGGGAACCTGATTCGCGAGAGGCGGACCTTCCAGCTCCTGTCCGTGCTCCAGACGGGGAAGAAGTTGGGAATGACGACGATGGATGACTCGATCCGGAAGTTGCTGAACCAGGGAGTGATCACCCGGGAACGAGCCCTATTCCACTCAGAGAACCCCCGATCATTCTCGAAGTAGGAGCCGACGATGGGAACTCTCAAGATTGACCGTTATCTCGAGAAGATTATCGAGATCGATGGGTCAGACCTTCATGTCTCCTCGGGGATGCCACCCAAGATCCGTGTCCACGGAGAACTCAGGGAGATTTCGAAGAAACCCTTCAACAACGAGCAGGTGGAAGCCCTGTTGCTGCCCGCTCTCGATGACCGCAGACGCGCCATGTTCGAGGAACGCAAAGATCTCGACTGGGCCTACGCGATGCCAGGAGTGGCTCGTTTCCGTTGCAGTTATTTTCGCCAGCAACACGGGATGGGGGGAGTGTTCAGGCTGATCCCCGAGAAGATCAAACCAGTGGAAGATCTCGGAGTTCCCAAGCACGTCGAGCGGTTCTGCGAGATGCGTAACGGGCTGGTACTTTGCACCGGTCCCACCGGATCGGGAAAGTCGACGACCCTCGCCGCCCTGGTCGACTACATCAACCGCAACCACTCGCGCCATATCGTTACCATCGAGGAACCGATCGAGTTCGTTCACGTCAACAAGAAATCGCAGATCACCCAGCGTGAGATCGGAATCGACAGCGAGTCCTTCTCCCAGGCGTTGCGCAGCGTCAGCAGGCAGGACCCGGATGTAGTTCTCGTCGGCGAACTGAGAGATCTCGAGACGATCGGACTCGCCATCACTGCCGCCGAGATGGGTTATCTGGTCTTCGCCACCCTTCACACCAACAGCGCAGCAAAAACGATCGACCGGATCATCGACGTTTTTCCCGAGGACCAGCAGAACCAGGTCCGGACGATGCTCTCTACCTCCCTCAAGGGGGTGATCGCCCAGTTCCTGATTCCACGCAAGGACGGCAAGGGAAGAGCGGTCGTCAACGAGTTGCTCTTCCCCACCGGTTCATTGCCCAACATCATCCGCGAGGGTGCGATCCACAAGATCGTCTCCCTCATCGAGGGTGGTCGCGGACTCGGGATGCAGTTGATGGACGACTCGATTCTGGCCAGGTACAAGGAGGGTGCTATCAGTGGCGAGATCGCCCACCGCTGGGCATTCGACAAGAGGCGTTTCCAGAACCTCGTGAAGAGGTAAGCCGATGCCGGGTCCCGACCGGATTCTTGTCAGGCTGCCGACCTGGGTCGGCGATGCCGTCATGGCGACCCCCGCCCTCAGAGCCCTGCGCCGCCGCTTTCCCGAAACCGAGATGATCTTGATGGGGCGGGCCTCTCTCGAACCCCTACTAGCTGGCGGGAATCTCTTCGATCGGTACCTGCCGGTTGCCAGCGGGCGCGGCCGCGTCGGCGAGAACATAGCTAGACTGCGCACCTGCCAGGCGGACATCGCCATCCTCTTGCCGCATTCCTTCAGAAGTGCCTGGGAAACCTGGTGGGGAAAGATTCCGCGTCGCCTGGGATACGCTCGCGAATTACGGGGAGCGCTGCTCACCGATGCCCTCATCCCTCATCGCTCAGGTGGCAAGATCGTGCCGGTGCCGATGCACCACCAGTACCTCGAGCTGGTGGCGATCCTCGGAGCCGCTGGCGATGGCGTCGGTCCTCTTCTCGCCATCGACGAGGGAGTCGAAGCCCGCGGCCTCGAACGGCTCGCTGCCATCGGGGTTTCCGGGGAGGGTCGCTGGATTGGCATTCACCCCGGTGCTTCCTTCGGTCCCTCGAAGGTCTACCCCCTGCCACGCCTCGCCGAGGTCGCTCGTCGCCTGCGCGCCGAGGAAGAGGTAGGCATCGTGATCACCTGTGGCCCGGGAGAGGAGGACCTCGCCGCCGAGCTGGAAAATCTGATCGGAGGGGAGGTGGTCAGCCTGTCTGAGAATTTGTGGCCCCTCGATGAGTTCAAGGTTCTTGTGCGCCATCTCGATTTGCTGGTGACGGGAGACACCGGGCCGCGACACATCGCAGCGGGTCTCGGGGTGCCTCAACTGGTTCTTATGGGACCCACCGATCCGCGCTATTCAGCCGCGTTCCTCGAGAAGACGGTGGTGGTTCGCAAGGACGTCCCGTGCGGCCCCTGCCAGCTGAAGGTCTGTCCTCTCGACCATCGCTGCATGACGGAGATCAGCCCCGAGGAGGTGATCTCTGCCTCCAAGCAACTGCTCGCCACGGTGACCGGAGCCTAGCTGGCTGGCGACGCTCCGACCGCTGCTGCAACCTGCTGCCCGACCCCTGCCATCACTCTCGAGAGTTCGCAGGATGGGTCGAGTACCGACGAGGGGGTGCCATCATCTCCAGCACGCATATAGGCTGGATCGAGGGGGATCTGGCCGAGGAGGGTGGTGCCGAATTTATTGGCAGCAGCTTCGCCTCCTCCAGCGGAAAAGATCTCGGTTTTCTCGCCACAGTGGGGGCAGTGGAAGACGCTCATATTCTCGACGATCCCGATGATGGGAACCTCGACACGAGAAAACATCTGGATGCCACGGTGGACATCGAGAAGAGCCACGTCCTGGGGAGTGGTGACGATGACTCCACCGCTGAGGGAGACCGACTGGACCAGGGTGAGCTGGGCGTCGCCGGTTCCTGGTGGCAGGTCGAGAATGAGAAAATCAAGTTCTCCCCATTCCACCTGGAATAAAAATTGACGGAGGAGGCCAGTGACCATCGGCCCGCGCCAGATGACAGGAGAGTCCTCTTCGAGAAGATAGCCGATCGACATCGTCACGATGCCAAAGCGTTCGAGGGGGACGATCGTGTTGCGATCGGTCGCCTGGGGCCGCGATCCCTCTGTCCCCAGCATCTTGGGGGTGGACGGTCCGTAGACATCGGCATCGAGGAGTCCGACGCTGAAGCCGAGATTGCGCAGCTGGATCGCGAGATTGACTGCCACCGTCGACTTTCCGACACCACCCTTGCCACTGGCGACGGCGACGATGTGCTTCACCCCGGGAACTTCCTGGGCTCCGACGCTCGAGGGGCCCCCTGGAGCCGGTGAATCGGTCTTCTCGGGAGCCTTCTGGAGAATCTGGACCCGTTCGACTCCGTCGATCGCTGAGACCACTTGCTCCAGCTGTTCCTTGATCTTTTCGGCATGGACGGAGATTTCCTTGGAGAACTCGACAACCACGGTCACCTCACCATCGCGGGCGATGACGCGCTGGATGCAGCCCGCTTTGATGACGTTGGTCGGCGTTCCGGGGATGGGGACGCCTGCGAGCACCTCCTGGACGCTGTCGAGTACACGCTGCTTGTCGAAAGCCAAGAATTCCCCCTTTTAGAACGCTGCCATTGGAAGTGATCAATTTTGGTGATTGTAAGTGCCAGCGCCTGTGTAGGAAACACGCCTTGAGACAGAATAGTCGATTGGTAAGGAAGAGTCTTCGAAACCGAGCAGAGCGGGGAGTAACTTCAGGTGATAACATCGCCATGTCATGCACGCGTCGTTGGTCGACGTTTTGGGGCAGCAAACCACCGGAAATGGGGTTTTTTGCCCAGGAATATTGTTCTGCGCGCCTCCATTTGGCGCCAAGGCCGGATTCCTCCCTGGGGAGGAAGTTGGCACGGGAGTTGTATCCATCAAAGGCAGACAACGAGTCCGAATGTCGACACCGATTGGTGGAAGGAGGGCCCGTGGCAAAGATCCGCAGCTACTCAGCCGAGCAGGTCCTCGATCTCATCGGCACCAACCGAGGCTTGCTCCTGGTCCACTTCGGCTCCCCTCTGGCGTCTTCCTCTGATTTCGTTTGTAAGGAGCTCGAGATCCTCATGGATGGTTTCATCGGCCGGGTTGGATTTGCCAATGTCGAGCTCCCCCTCCAGGACATCGATCTGCTCAGACGATATTCCATCGAAGAAATACCGACCCTGATCCTCTTTTCAGGTTGCGTGGAAGTCGAACGCCTGACCCAGATCTTCCTTCCCAACGAACTCAGGGATTTTCTCGAGAACTGCTGTTCCTACCACCTCAGGCAGAATCCCTCCGACGGGTAATCCCCCATCGAGCCTTTGCAACGCCTTGCAGCGGCATCCGTCTATTAGTAGAGAGCGGGAACTGGATCGCCCTCATCGGCGTTCTCGGGTTGTACGCCGAAAGTAGTGCCGAAATCGGCCCTCTTCACGATGGCCAAAGATGTATTGATGAAAGAACTAACTAGGGTCACAATACCTACCTCTTTTCCCACCTCAGAGCCCATGGGGCGCCGCTGGTATCCTCTGCCAGGGGGGCCCCTTTTTTTCCCACCACGCCGACAGCGAAATCTGCCAGTTAGACCGCGGGTATTGCCCGGGGAATAGGCAGCCGGGGCCCGAAAGGGTGCCTTGAAGGGGTGTGATGCTGCCGCAGGGTTGGTGTGATCAGGAGGCGTCCCGGGCGCTTGCGAGATAATCCCCCAGAAGATGGAACTGGCGGTGAAGGTCGTGCTCGTCACCTCCGAAGGGGCTCTTGAAGAAGAGCGACAGGTGGGGCTGGGGTCCCGATTCCTGACGCAGTTTCGCCAGCAACAGCATTCGCGCCAGGTCGATGACGAGAGGGGCGGCAAGGATCGAATCGCAACCTTGCCAGGTGAACTGCAGCGACATCCGGTGACCGAGGAACCCTTCGAAGTGGATGAAATCCCAGGCGGTCTTGTTATCGCCGAGGCTGGGGACGTAATCGATCGTCACCTTGCTGTGAAGGGGGTATCCGAGGTAGTCGCGCAGCAACTGGTCCTTCGAAGCGACCTTGGTGCTCCGGTTCGCCTCGTGGGCGAGGATTTCCCCATCGCGGTCGCCGAGCAGGTTGTAACCCTGCCAGCTGAGGATCTTCAGGTTGCGGTACTTGAACATCGGAGCGAGGGCCGATTTGACCAGCGTTTCCCCTGTCTTGCCGTCGGAGCCCATGAACGGTACTGCGGCTTCTTCGAGCAGCTGGGCGATCGCCGGCAGGAGAGCGCCGGGGGAGGGGGTGAAGTTGAGAAAGGGACAGCCGAGGCGGGCCGCCGCCATGGCGTAGAGGGTGCTGGCGAGGAAGGGGGTTCCGTCGCCGGCGGCGAGGTGTTCTTCGAGTTTCGACGACACCTCGTGGGCGGGGTGAGGTTCGGGAGCAGGTTCCGTCGAGGCGACGAAGACGACCACCACCTCGTCGAGACGATTCTCTTCCTTGAACCGGTTCAGATCGACGAGGATCCGCTCGAGAGCGAGTCGCGGGTCGGTGAAGTTGACCTGGTCGTGAAGCCCTTCGAGGCCGCTGATCGCCGGCCCGCTGTTGAAGAGAACCCCCGGCTCGATGCGACCGTCGATCTGCTCCAGGTCATCCTGCACCGTCTCGAGGAGTTCGATGGAGAGGCTACCGTTGTCTCGAGCGATCTGGCGGGCGGCGGAGACGAGAGACTCATCGCGGATCTCGTGTCCACCGAGGACCAGAGATTTCAGCGGCGGAAGTTGCACGCCATCGAAGATGGGGCTGCTGCTGACCAGTCCAGATGGGGGGATGGCCTCTCTCTGAAGGGCAGAGAGTCCGCAGGCGAGTGTCGTTGAGACACCCCCGCAGGCACCGACCAACCAGATACCGTAACTCCTCATCGGCGGGACCTTCGACGTGGGAGAACACCGGTGCGAGAGACCGCGGAACCCGCTTTCTCGCATGAACTTTCAAGAGGATAGGGGCGGGGACTCACAGCCTATCGACGGCGCGTCTTGCGGCGTTGATCCTTGACCACCTGCTTGCGCTCCTTCTTGCGGAGGAGCTTCTCTTGCTCCCGAGCGCGACGTCTGCGCGCCTCCGATGGCTTCTCGTAATAACTACGCTTCTTGATTTCCTTGAGGAGGCCTTCTTTTGCGACCGTTCGCTTGAAGCGCTGCAGGAGCTTTTCGGGACTCTCCCCGCTGCGCAGGGTGACGCGGATCAAACCAGATGTTCCTTCCAGCGGTGCCAGATCGTCTCTGATCGGGCGACCAGCGGGCAGGCGGCGACTGACAACAGTCAACGACCCCGCACCACATGAACCGGAAAGTGTAGGAGGAGGGTGCTTCCCTGGCAAGGGCAGGAAATCCAGATCCACGAGTGTGCGCCCTTGCTGGCGCCGCTGGGATCCCCTAGAAAGCGAGGGGAAAGGGGGCTCGTGGACGCTCCCAGCAGGCAAGCCCCAGGGACCGTCCCCCCTGTTTCTGGCCCGGTTTCGCTGGCTCTTGGAGCGCTGGCGGGGTTCGCGGTCATCCTAACTATTCCTCCCTGGCCGCTGCCGGCGTTGGCGATGGTGGCCGCAGCCCCGCTCCTGTCGCGGGCGATTGCCGGTGCTTCCTTTCGCCGGGTGCTCGCGACCGGAGCGGTCTTCGCCATCGCCATCGAGACTCTCGGCTTCTACTGGATCCCCGCCACCATCACGACCTTCTACTCGGTCTACTTCTCCGCTGGCGAGGCCCCCTCCACCGTCGCTCTCCTCCTCGCAGGGGTCGCCTATCTCCTCTGGTGTGTCGCAGAATCTGCAGCCTGGATTCTGTGGACGCTGGCGCTCTGGCGGCCGCCGCGATCTCCCTGGCTCGTCGGCCTCTGGGGTGGCGGCACCTTCGCTCTGGTCGAATGGCTGTGGCCGCGGGTCTTTCCCTGGTCGTGGGGAACCAGCTTCGCCCAGGATCCCTCGACGTGGGGTGGGCTTTACTTTCTCGGTGTCGAGGGTTGCGCCTTCATCGTTGTCGCCGGCTCCCTGTGGCTCAGCGAGGCACTGAAGGGTGGCACGCTCCATCGCCGTCAGCGGGTTCTCCTCGCCGTTGTCGGCCTGCTCTTCTGCTTCAGCCCGTGGTGGATTCCCTCTCCGCCTTCAGAAGTTGAGACGCAGCCGATGTCAATCGGGGTGGTGCAGCCGGGGATATCCCTCGAGCGGCGCCACTCTCACGATCTCGAGGAACGCCTCGGCGTTCTGCGAGAGATCGAGGAGGCGATCACCCAGTTGAGCGCCGACGGACCCCTCGATCTCATCGTCATCTCCGAGGGGATGCTGCCCTTCGCCTGGAGCGATGAGATGGTCGGAAGGTGGGCACGCGAGCGCGTCAGCGGGCCACTCCTCATCGGAGGTTTCGGAGAGGGGAAGGGAGGGCGGTTGACCAACCGGGCATTCCTCCTTCAGCCTCCGCCTCGCGGGGGTGGCGAGGGGAGTGGCGGCCATTCCATCGGGTTCTACGACAAGAAGCATCTCCTCGCCTTCGGTGAACGGATCCCGATGCGTGGCCTGCTCGAGGCGCTGGGAGTTCCCCTGCCCGCCGCTGACCTCGTCGCCGGTGAGTTGAGCGGCGTCTTCGATGTCAACGAGGTGAAGGTTGGAGTTTCCATCTGCTACGAGGGGACCCTGCGGTCGACCGGCAGCGAGTTGCGTTCGGGAGGAGCGGTCGTTCACTTCAACATCACCGAGGACCTCTGGTACGGGAAATCGGCAGAGCCCCAGCAGCACCTCCTTCTCGCCACGGCGCGCGCCATCGAAGCGGGAGTTCCTCTCCTGCGCGTCACCAACGGAGGCATCAGCGCCTGGGTCGATCCCTATCTCGGATCGTCGCGGGTCATAGGCGGACTGGGGGAGAGGGTCCTCTGGCGCGGGGTGATCGACGTGCCGAAATCCCTCCCCAGGCCGGGGGTTCCCTGGTCCCGGAAGAGCGTCGCTATCCTTCCGCTGCTGGCCCTCCTGTGGGCGCTGTGGCGTCTCTGGAGGGCTTTCTCGGGCAATACAAAAGCCCTCTAAAGGTCCTCCTCTGTGCTTCCGATAACTCCTCATGGAACCCGACGAGAAGGGTTCCGTTGGACTGCCCGTCCAGGGAGGAGCGAGCCTTGCGCAGCTTCGAAATCTGGAAATACTTTTTGATCCTACTCCTCGTTCCCGCATTGCATGGTGGAGAGTCGAACGAATTCGCACGCCGACCTCTCGATCTGCCGTCCGGGGGACGGGGTGCGGACAGCGAGGATGAGGAGATACCCGAGACGATCGTCTTCTACGGCGATCAGTACGAGGGCAACGCTTTCTTCTGGGTTCTCGACCGTTCCGGTTCGATGATGCTAGGGGGCAGGCTCGATGGGCTCAAGGAAGAGATGATCTCGGCGATCGACCAGCTGTCGTCGACCGCAGAGTTCGGCATGGTTTCATTCTCATGGGATTTCGATCTCTTCTCGCCCTTGCCCGTCAGGGCCACCAGCCACCAGCGCCTGGCGGCAGCGGAGTGGGTCCACCAGTTGACCCCGTCGGGTCCGACCTTCCTGCTTCAAGCGACAGAGGAGTGCCTCGCCCTCGCTTCGATGAGCCACAGGAACCGGCGCACGATGATCATCGTCGGGGATGGTGAGCCGAGCGGGCCGGGGATCGCCGAGACCCTCGAGGGGATCATCAGCGCCAACGCCGAGATGTTGCCGATCAACACCATCCTGGTCGGTGACTCGAACCTCGGTTTTGACTTCTTCAACACCCTCGCCGGCCTGACCGGCGGAAATTTCCGCCACCATCCCTGAAGTCGACCCGGAATGAAGCAGGAACTGCCGCGATTCAGGTCGTAAGCCGTTCGGATTTGAGCAATCCCGCCAACCTAGCAGGGCACAGTGACTGAAGTGACCCTTGTGAATTTCTTTTAAAAGTCTTTGAATCCAGGGGTTATGAAAATTCCTGGGTCGTTTTCTGGAGACGCCAGTTTCTGGCACGAGTTGTGCAAGTTAAGTGTTGAGCGGGCAGGTTGCAGACCTCTTGCTCCGTTGAAACAGACACCTCCTTACGAAGCGCCCCCGGGGTCCTAGATCTCGGGGGCTATTTTTTTGCCCGCGGCGGATGGCCGCACCCGTCTCTCCTGTCCCTCCTGCCTCCGGGATCACCCCTGGGCCCATCGCCGTCGGTGTCGGACCCAATCCTGGAGATTTTCTGCCGCCGTCAATCGCCGGGAATCCCTGTATACACCTGGAATTCCGGCGCCCAATCGCTATCAGAGGGGTAGGGTTGACTCCTGCGGCGGCTTGACATGCAGATATAATGCCGTAAAATAGAATTTCCATAGGTTGTTCTGTGGTAAGGGTTTGCGGTACCTTTTCTGGGCCAGGAGTGCCCCGAGGTTGCCTCACCCGGCGGTTTTTCTGCGAGAGGAGTCGGTCGTTGAGGCTCGACGTCGGTCTGTTCCAGTCTCAGGTGCAGAAACAGATCCTGTCGCCGCAGATGATCCAGTCGATGGAGATCCTCTGCCTCAACTCCCAGCAGCTCGAGGAACGGATCGAGAGCGCTCTCGAGGAGAACATCGCCCTCGAACTCGCTGAGGATTCCGAGGGCGAGAGCGCCAAGGATTCGGGCATTGCCGGTGAAGACAAGGAGGTGGAATCCTCCGAAGGAGGGGATGCCGAACTCAAGCAACTCGAGGAGCGCTACGAACACCTCGCCGACTACCAGGCCGACGATTACTATTCCGACCCTGGGCGCACCTCTTCCCGTTCCGGCTCCATCGATGATGATGATCGCTTCGAGGCTCTCCAGAACGCCGAGGGACGTCCCGAGACGCTTCAGGAATACCTCGTCACTCAACTCCGCCTCAAGAGCAAACTGCCTCCCCGGCTGTTGGCGCTGAGCGAAGAGGTCATCTTCAGCATCGATTCCAGAGGTTTTCTCCTCTACCCCGTTGCCGAAATTGTCGCCGGCCTCCAGCAGCAACTGGAAGGGGTCGAGCCCGATCCTCGGCTCTCTCCCCCGCCGACCCTCGAAGAGGTCACCGTGGCTCTGCAACTGGTCAGGTCCCTCGATCCGCCCGGGGTCGGTGCCACCGATCTGGGGGAGTGCCTGATCCTCCAGCTGGAGCTCGATCCGGGGGATTATCCCTTCGAGATCTCCCTGATCAGGGAGCACCTGGGTGACATCGCGAAGAACCGCCTGCCGCAGATCGCCAAGGCGACGGGGCATTCCATCCCGGAGGTCCAGGAAGCGATCGAGATCATCCGCGCCCTCAATCCCATTCCGGGGAGGGCGTTTGAATCGAGCCGCACTTCAGCGGTGACTCCGGATGTGATCATCGATGAGGATGAGAATGGCGAATTGCAGGTTCAGGTGAGTGGTGGACGGATCCCGAAGGTTCGAGTTTCCCCCCTCTACCGTGAACTTCTCAAGCAATCGCGCAAGGATCCCGAGGTTCGCAAGTACCTCCGCACTCGTATCGAGAATGCCGAATGGCTTCTCAGTGCGATTCACCAGCGTCAGAGCACACTCCAGCGGGTCGCCGAGGAAGTGGTGAAGCACCAGGAGGATTTCTTCCGCAAGGGAGATCGTTTCCTGCGGCCGCTGAAGATGCAGGACATCGCCGAGAAGATTGGCGTCAACGTCTCGACAGTCAGCCGTGCCATCGCAGGAAAGTTCTTCCAAGCTCCGGGGATGGTTCGCGACCTTCGTGGGCTCTTCACCGGCGGAACCGTGCGCGACGATGGGGCCGAGGAGTCTCGAGCCGGTATTATCGCTCGCATTCAGGATCTGCTCGAGGGGGAAGACAAGAAGAAGCCCCTCTCGGACTCCAAGATTGTCCTTCTGCTCGCAAAGAGCGGGATCCACATCTCCAGACGTACCGTCACCAAGTACCGGGAAGCAGAGGGAATCCCCTCATCTCGGGAGCGGCGCACCTTCTGAGTCGATGCTGCAACGACCTCGATTTCTCCCCGTCCCACCCCGTGACACAATGCCGTCTTGTATGGCAGACTGGAGCCATCGACGGTGCCACTAGGCTGAAGATGAGGCGAGATTTCGGGGAGCGAGACGAGCGATGATAGAGGTTGTACACCTCAGCAAGAGTTACGGCCGGCATCGGGCGCTCGACTCCGTTTCCTTCCTAATCGATAAGGGAACCATCGCTGGCTTCCTCGGCCCCAATGGTGCCGGCAAGACGACGACGATGAGGATCCTCACCGCCTTCACCCGGCCAGATCCGCAAACAGGGAGTGTGACGGTTGCCGGGATCGATGTCCTTAAATCCCCGCAGGTGGCGTGTTCCAGAATCGGGTACCTGCCCGAGGGCGTTCCCCTTCCCGGCGAACTCCGTGTGATCGAGTACCTCCGCCACCGTGCGGACCTCAAGAGAGTCGGGAAAAGGAAGGCCCGGGAGGTGTCGAGAGTGGTGGCCGAATGCGATCTGGAGCAGGTCTCCAGCCGCCTCGTCGGCACACTCTCCAAGGGGTTTCGCCAGCGGGTCGGGCTCGCCGATGCCCTCCTCGGAGATCCCGAAGTCCTCATCCTCGATGAACCGACCAGTGGTCTCGACCCCCGGCAGGCGACCGAGGTGCGGTCGCTGATCTCTTCACTGGCTGGGCGCCGCACCGTCCTTCTCTCCAGCCATATTATCGGGGAGGTGGAACAGGTCTGCGACCGGGTGGTGATCCTTGCAGGGGGAAAGGTACGCCTCGATGAGAGCCGGAGAGGCTGGCAGCGTCGTCTGCAAGATTCTGGAAGCCTCACCATCGAGGTCGCAGATCCGCCAGCAGACATCAAAAAGCAGTTGCGGTCCCTTCCCGATATCCTCTCGGTATCCGGCGGCAGCGGAGTCTTCCAGTTGAGGTGCCGTGGGGACCAGAGGGAGGGGATCCTCCGCGCCGCGACGGAGGCACACTGGCGTGTTCTCGAGCTCAGGAGTGACCTGGTTTCTCTCGAATCGGTATTCCTTGAGAGTACCGGTGAGCCGATCGAGGGGAAGGACCACGATGGTTAGGCTGGTGAGCCTTTATCGCCGCGAACTTCTCGGCCTCTTTGTCTCACCGGTGGCGTGGATCATCCTGTTCATCTTCCTTCTCACCAACGGGGCGACATTCACCTTTTATCTCTTCGCCCTCGACGGCGACACGTCGGCGCTCCTCGCCAGCCAGTACGGAAGCATCAGTTTCTGGTTCCTGATGGTGTTGATCCCTCCTCTTCTGACGATGCGGAGCTTCGCCGAGGAGCGGCGCTCGGGAACCTTCGAGATGCTGGTGACCACCGGCATCGGTGACGGAACCCTGGTGGTTGCCAAGTTCCTCTCCGCCTGGTCCTTTTTCATCTTCCTGTGGGCGACCCTCCTCCCCCTGTGGATCCTGGTGGCTCGCTTCGGCACCCTCGACACGGGGATACTGCTGACCATTCATCTCGGCCTGCTTCTGGTTGGTGCGCTCTTCTGTGCCGCCGGGATTCTCGCTTCCTCGATCTCCTCGAGTGCCCTTATCGCCGCAGGAGTGGGGATGGTTCTCGATCTCGGCTTCTTCTTCGTCAACTACCTGCGAGGACTCTTCCCCGCGGGGTCCCTCGAGATTCGCTACCTGGAATATGTCAGTCCCCTCTATCACTTCTCGAGCGACTTCCAGCTGGGAATCTTCGACGTCCGTTACCTCGTCCTCTACCTGACCGTGGCATCGATGCTCCTCTTCCTGGCGGTGAAGGTCCTGGAGAGGAGGCGCTGGTGGTGAAACTGTCGCTCCCGGACCGAGTCACAACCACCTTGCACCTGTGTGTGCAATTGACCGCTGCAGTGTGGCTCCTCTGGGTCTCCAACGCCTGGGCGTTCCATCATTCCTGGCGCCACGACTTGACACGGGAACGCACCTACGCTCTCTCGGAGGAGACGCACAATTATCTCGCGCAGTTGCCCGCACCTGTGGAGGTGATCGTTCCCTACAGTTTCGGGCCCAGCACCGCCGGCAGACTCCAGAAGCGTGTCTTCTCCCGGGGCCTTCGCTACCTCGGTGAGATCGCCCTGGCGTCGTCGGCGGTGACGATTCGCGAGATTGTCGACATCGGTCGAGACCCGGCTCACTGGAAAGATGTCCAGGAGAGGTTCGGCATCGACCAGCACAACAAGATCCACCTCTTCAGCGGCGAGAAACGCAGCGCCATCTCCCTCGATGACCTGGCGGATTTCCGCTTTCCCTCTCCGATGGAACCGGCAGGAAGGGGCAGTATCGTTCGCGAGAGGGTTCCCGAGGCGATCCTCGCGGGGCTGCGTCGGGTCAGCATCGGTTGCCCCGAGACGATTCTCTTTTCCCAGGGGAGCGGGGAACTCTCCCTCGAGGAGCCTTGGGGCGGGTTCAGCATGAGGCAACTCGAGCGCGATCTGAAAGATCGCGGCTACCAGGTTGGAACCGTCGACCTGCCGACGATGGGGGAGGTTCCCGAGGAGTGCTCGCTGCTGGTGGTCGTCGGAGGTGGAATCGGTGCCTTCTCCGGCCTGGGAGAGACCGCGACCTGGGCGGTCGACTCCTATCTGAAAGAGGGCGGAAGCCTGCTCCTGCTCCTCCCGGGACAGACCTCGAGCGGCCTCGAATCGACCCTGGCAGAGCACGGGATCGTCGCCGACGAGGGACGGGTGGCTGTGCTCGGGCCGGTTCCCGGCGGTGCGACGATGGAGACGACGGCGTTGATCGCGCGGCGAGTTTCCGACACCCACCCCATCACTCGAGGGATTTCCGCCCGCAACTTCAAGGCACGTCTGCGGGACTTCCGGCCGCTCATCGTCAGTGAAGGTGCGACGACAATTCTCGCCAGCGATCCGGAGTGCTGGATCGAACGGGATTTCGCGATCCGTCGCGATGCCGATGAGTCCCAGGAGATCGTTCCCCTGGTGGCGGTCTCGGGGGGGGAAGGCGAATCTCGCATCGCGGTCTTCGGTTCGTGGAATGTCGCCCTCGATCGGTTCCACAGCGGAGATCTGA
>JYMV01039998.1_pt1 | contig 14464 bp, 12 predicted proteins | sample 338911 | NCBI WGS metagenome assembly JYMV01 (sample SAMN03354496, study PRJNA234377) | hydrothermal vent metagenome | biome: Deep sea; feature: Hydrothermal plumes at the Eastern Lau Spreading Center, Western Pacific Ocean; material: Seawater | place: Tonga | collected 2009 | depth 2000 m m
TAGACGTGAACTGCGCTTTCGACTGGAGACCGCAGAAGTCATCATTATATGCAACATATGCCCCGGTTGTCGCGTCATATATGGTAACCTGCGTATCAAAATCTGAATCACCACAGGTTTCGAATGAATAAACGGAACCTGCCTGCAGATTATACACATAGCGATATTCTCCACCGTACATGCAATATGACAGAACTACAGTTACTCCTACTGTAGTAGGAGCTGCTGACGATCCATATTGTGTATTGTTATTAGGGCATTGAGCATTCATTTGTCCGCCAATAAATAAAAAGCTGAACAGTAATGCTATTTTCGATAGGTTGTATTTTGTTTTCATATCCTCTTATTTATTGTTTGTTTGGTTGACAGTCACTCTTTCTTTCTTCTCCTCTACTGACATAACTTTGTTAGGCGATGGATTGCTCATTTTAGCATACTTAGCTGGATTGTTATTGATCCAGTCCTGCTTTTGTTGAGCATAGTTGTCATCATCCAGAGCCTTGTCGCCGGTCTTACTGTACACCGGGAACGTTTCATCACCAGGGATAACTACAACAGCCTCTCTTGTTTCTGCCCTTTTTGGTTCAACTGCGTTCTCAGGGCTTGCTATTTTCTTTGTTGTGAACCACTCCTCTTCACCTTGGCTACCTTGTTCATTTTCACTGAACCATGCCTCTTTCTCTTCTTTAGAATTGAATTCTGGAACTGTTTCACTGTCACTAGTTTTAATCAACCAGTTCTCTTTCTCGTTCTTAGAATCGACTTCTATAAGTTGTCCAGGTTGACCACCCTGATCTATGTATTCCTGTTGGTTTTCATCAATCCAATTCTGTTTGATTTGGTCCTCTTTGTTTGTATCCTCGTTGAAACTTTGCGCACATAAAGCAGTGCTAAAAAAGAGTCCCAGTACCAGAGGCAGGATCATCTTGCTGTATGCTTTCATAATATAGTTGTTTAGATAGATTAGAATGAGATGTAATTAGATTTGTCAGGGAATAAATTTTGTTAAATGCTTATAAAATTCAAGACTAAGGTAACAAATGTTTGGACCAAGGTTACAAATGTATCGATGAGTTAGGACTAATGTCCTGTAAGCTTTACAACTAACTTAATGTAGGACAAACACCTACACGGCAGATTTCAGGCATAATTACAATGCGCGGGCGAACAATTGGGAAAAGGGTGTAATTGAAGGTGCTGATATTCATCAACAATAGCAGTGCCCATGAGTCAGTTTTTAAGCTCGGGGGATAATTTGCTAGCCAGCAGATGGTTCTGAATGAGGGCGATGGCTGTGATGGCCAAAGCGGTCAGCGAGCTGGTAATGCTTTGGGAGTAAGTTGGTGTGATGGATTATTATTTCTGAACAATTTTAATGGATATTGGAGCAACGATTCCTTGTCTTGCAGCATTGGAAGGAAAATATATTTATCTTCGGCTAGCCGACGTAATTGCTTTGTAAACAACAAAAGATCAATGTATGAAGCGAACAGAGTTTGTGAGAATGGTAACACTGGGGGCTGGCTACCTGGCCGTAGCTGGCTGCATGAGTGCCTGTAAGAATAAAGCGGCAAAGACGGAAGAGCCCGTTAAGGCGAGTGCTGAACCAAAAGCGGGATCTGTTGTGGGATTCACTATCGATCTCAACGATCCTCAATATGCTGATCTTGATAAGCCAGGAGCCTACGTCTACGTCAACAAACTCATTATCGCAAGAACAAACGAAGGGAACCTTGTTGCTTTCGGGAAGAAATGTACTCACCAGGGCGGTCCGTTAGCTTATAATGCGGAATCTGGCCTATTCCAGTGTTCCTGGCATGGATCACAGTTCTCAGGGAAAGGTGAAGTTCACCGAGGGCCTGCCAAAGTCAACCTTAAGGCTCACAATGTTGCAAAGGAAGCGTCTACACTTACCATTACACCTAAAGGGTAGCGACCTGACATTGTGCAGTATGTACTATATATATATGTATAGCTGCCCAAATCGTTTTACAAGTTTTATAATTTTCAATAGGCACCTGAAATTTTGGACAGATTGGCTTTAGGTAAATTGGCAAGATAGGATTGTTAGTATCGTGAGGGTTAATAGATTTTGTGTAGCTTAGGTTTTTATGAAAATAGTTTCGGTATATCTTCTTGGCGTAATGTGCCTGCTTAGCGCTGGATTCTTCTCTTGCTCCAACGGTGACAAGCGTGCCGGAGCTAAAGCAATGCGCAATCTCTACTGGGTTGAAGGTGAGTGGAAGGGCAGGGTTAAGGGAGGGATGATGTTTGAAAAATGGGTGATGGAAGAAGATAGCTCTATGACTGGTTTTGCCTGCATTATCGCCCATTCTGATACAGTTTTCAGGGAATATATGAGAATAGAGGTACGGGACGGCGATATATTCTATGTGGTTAATGTACGGCACAATGACGGCCCTGTTGCCTTTAAGTTTATTGAATGTACATCAAAAGGGTGCATTTTTGAAAACCTGGAGCATGATTATCCTACCAGGATCGTTTATGCCAATACCATTGGCGATATGCTCCTGGCCCGGATCGAAGGCATGAGGGGCAATAAGCCCGATACATCCAGGTTCTTTATGCATCGAAATGAGATGTTCACAGAGTAATAGAACGGATGAACCAACACAGTTATCCGCCCCTTACTCCTTAATAATCTTACCTCTGCGAATCCCGTGGGATGATATTATCTCATATAGGTAGATTCCATCCACCAATTCAGTTAAATCCACTTTGACCGATCCTGTAAATGCCTTCAATGATTTTACTTGCCTACCCCTCAAGTCAAAAATGTGTAGCGAAATCTCTTCAATGTCATCTGATTCAATCGTGAACTGAACTTGTTCCTCAAATGGATTGGGATATGCCTTTGGGCTTGTACCGCTTTCAGCGTCTTCAATACTGATGATGGTGCCGAGATTGAAAGTGATCACCAACGGAAGGTGGTCTGATGGGGGATCACCGTTGCCATTTACACCCTGACCATCAATAATGGCGTTTGTTACATTTGTATTTGGAGTAGTCAAAATCCAATCAATTCGCCCAAAACCAGTACTCACCGTAGCGGGTTTCGTAGTACCTGGATTGGAAACATACCAGGAGTCCTCCAGATCAATCGGATTATTAATCGTGATTGAGTTATATGTGATTGGCATTTGATTTTGCAGGAATTGCATTACATCCTTGCTGCTGTCCGCATTAAAGTCGCCGGCAGTGATCATCGGTATGGCCGATGAAAAATGTGAAGCCATCAATTGCACCATTTCATCAGCATGCCGGTATTGCCCAATAGTGGCAGAATCAGGATTGCCTCCAATTGTGGAAACGAAATGGCTGGCATACACGAAGAACTCTTTTCCAGAGCTGGCCGCTAACTGTGCCCAATTCACATATCTGCCCGGGCCAGTATAACCACCGTAAGTCGAGACCTCAATGTAGCCGCTGTCCAGCACGGTGAACATATTCCTCTTTAAGAATATATGCGATTCGGCGAGGTTGGGACTCCCACCGAAAGTCAGCAATAGTCTGTAGTTTGTTAGTTCAGATTCCAGATAAGGCCTCGTGTTTTGACCAGCTTCAATCGCACAGAGAACATCGGGCTCGTTAACATTAATTCTAGCGATCACCGAGTCCCTGGTCGTTGACCACATTGACGACCCAATATTATAGCTCATGAGCTTTATCTCCTGTCCGAATGCTGCGGGACTGAATGCGACCGTAAGAAACCAAAAAGCTGTGATTGTTTTGAGCTGTCTCATGGGCCTATAACCTAATTAGCTTTTCGTGATGCAGAGATCCTTCATTCATTATCTCTATAAAATACACTCCAGATGGTACTCCTGTAAGGTCAATAGAAAACCCGCTGGATCCGTTTGCCAGCGTTCCCGCCTTAGCCAGGGTACGAATGTGTTGTCCCAAATGATTGATCAATGTCAGATCGTACAACTCCACGGAACCAGATGTGATGCGAATATTTACAGCATCTTCCGTCAGCGGATTGGGGTAGACGGAGATTTCAATGGGAACAGAATTTAGTTCTTTGGCGGCTACCGGTTGAGCAGAATTCGTGTCCACCACGAGGTACTGCCCCATCATTCCCCTATCCTCATGCTCCAATATGTGACAGTGGTACATGTACGGATAGGTAGTATCTGCAAAGTCGTTGAACGGCTTGATGATCTTTACCCACCCTGGATTGCCAGACTGATTCATGGTAACAAATACGACATCCTTCCAGCCCTGCTCGCTCTCCAGAACAGGCCCATCTGATCGAGAGATTACCTGGAAAGGCTCTCCATGAATGTGGAATGGGTGAGACGATCCCGAAGTGTTCGTAATGGTCCATACTTCCATGTCGCCCATCTGAATGGTCTCGTTTATTACATTCATGTCCATGGTTGCACCATTAATGGACATCGGCGGTCCGTTGGAAAGGACAAAGCTCCTGGTGACGTCAGCATTTGATTCAAGATAAACAGGAATAGAATTGAGTGTATTGGATAAGGAATATACCGGTGTTGGAGTGGTAGTGGGCGCTCCAACCGCAAAGCTCATAATCTTATAGTCCAGCGTGTCCAACTCATCCTGTAAAGCCACAACAAAAACCGGCTGGAATTGAACGAGTTCTGAAGCGTAACTCATAAGATCAATCGTTTGACCCTGATCGCCCGAGAAATCAATCACAATCTCTGCCCTCTCTGCAGGGCTGAGCCGAAGTCTATTTATGAGGACAGGAGACTGCAGGAATCCTCCGTCTGAACCGATTTGATAAAAGTCGCGATTGTCACTAAGCCCCAAGTAATACGTTCGCGTGTTGGAAGCATTTAGAATCCTGTATCGAATCATTTGGGCATTGGTTTGATGCTCAGCATCCAATACTCCGTTTATCATTACCGTATCTCCGGGACGTCCTGCCAATACCGGGTTGATGAATTCAAGGAAGACACCATTCTGGTCAAAAGCACGATCCTGAATGATCATAGGAATTTCATCTATACCATAAGTGTTCGGAATCATCAGCGTATCGGAATTGTCATCTTCGACAATCATCATCGCTGCAAGGCCTCGATATACCTGACCTCCCGTTCCGTCAGGATCTTGCCAGAAGTCAGGTTTATGGTGTGGGTGGTACCAGAAGGTAGAAGCTTGATTTCGCATTTTGAATGTTGCGGTCCAGGTTGAATTATTAGCAATCATTTGGTGGGGGCCGCCATCCATAATCGCAGGAACGTGCAGGCCATGCCAATGCGTTGTCGTGTTTTCCCCAAGATTATTGGTGACATTGAGTGCGACGCTGTCTCCTTTGTGAATGTACAATGTGGGGCCGAGGAAAGTACCGTTGTATCCTGAAGTTGGCGTCTGCAACCCCGCAATGAACTCAGTGGTAGCATTGGCCATGAGCAAATCAAATGTACGCACTCCGTTGACCCAGACACCAGTATCCAGGGGTGGAATGAAATATGGATTTTGACTTTTTACCGTAGAGAATAAAAGGCAGGTGGCAAGAACTATCAGTGAAAGCAGCTTCATCATGATATTATTTTTTCGCTTAGACTGAGGCATGTGGGAATAGATTAATGCCCTATTGACATTTATTTGGCGATGTTGTTACGAAGCCTATTATATCCGGGAAAAACGCCTGAAATTCCTGTTTATACTTTTCATAATCCCGCTCAAGATCTGCCACGGCGTGTTCCATATTGGACTTAAACCTGCTGCGCTTTGACATGCCCGTTAATGAACGATCAAGGCCTGTAAGCTCTCTATAGCCCAGTAACCAATTGCCTTTTATCATATAGGGCAGCATGAACTGGGTCCGCTCAGGCATGATGTCAATTTTGGAATTAAGTAAGTAGTGACTTTCTTGAATAAATTGCTCTAACGGGACCTTTGAGTAGTCTCCCCATAGACTGGCCAGAAAGTGATCGTAAAACATATCAATGATCACCGGCGCATACTTATGGTATTTCGGCCGTAAGCGCACCTTGCTGTTCATGACAATGTGATGGGTATCGGTATAGCGGTCTATGCTGCGGTGCATTTTAATGCCATCCTGAACTCTGGCCGGGTAAGCTGACAGATTCCTTCCCTTTACCGAGTCACCGATGAAGTTGCCCACTTTGAGCTCATCATCGTCGCCGGAAAGGAATAGATGGGCCAGGAAGTTCATGACGGATCAGTAATTTACGAGTTACAATTTACGAATTGTTATTTCATGAAGGAGCAATTGTGCTCTGTAAAATCGTAAATCTAAAATCGCAAATCCCACTTAGTGCAGGCCTTTTTCCGTAAGCCATCTTTCCGCATCCAGTGCCGCCATGCAGCCAGTACCGGCAGCAGTTACTGCTTGCCTGTACACGCTGTCGGCTGCGTCCCCTGAAACGAATACGCCTTCAACATTGGTGGCAGAACTATCTGGTTTGTGGATGATATATCCCACATCGTCCAATTCAAGAAAGTCCTTGAATATTTCTGTGTTTGGCATGTGTCCTATAGCCACGAAAAATCCAGTGCACTCAATCTCCCTTTCCTCATTGGTTACATTATTGAAAAGACGAACACCCTTCACAGCATCATCCCCCAGCACCTCTCTTGTCTCATGGTTGAACAGCACCTCTATTTTGTCATTTTCCAGCACCCGCTGCTGCATGATCTTAGATGCTCTAAAGTGGTCTTTCCTAACAATCATATAAACCTTTGAACATAGTTTGGAGAGGTAAGATGCCTCCTCACAAGCTGAGTCGCCTCCTCCCACTAAAACTACATCCTGGCCTTTGTAGAAAAATCCATCGCAAACCGCGCATGCAGATACGCCGCCTCCATTGTCTCTCAACCGCATTTCTGATTCAAGCCCCAGCCAATTGGCTGAAGCTCCAGTCGAAATAATGACGCTATCAGCGGTAATGGTCTTTTTCTCATCTATGACCACCTTGTGTGGTGAACTTGAAAAGTCCACTGACGTAACAAAACCAAATCTCACATCTGTCTCAAATCGTTCTGCTTGTTTCTTCAGGTCCTCCATCATTGCAGGCCCCATGATTCCTTCAGGATAACCAGGGAAATTCTCCACATCAGTAGTGATCATAAGCTGTCCTCCTGGTTCAGTCCCCTGATACAGCAAAGGCTTCATAGCTGCTCTTGCCGCATAAATTGCCGCCGTATATCCAGCCGGCCCTGAACCAATAATCAAACACTTGTGGTGCTCTGCTTCTTCACTCATAATATCCAAATTTCCTTCATTTAGTTTGCTGTGCGTCCCTCACACTTAAATTTCTATTCACAAAATTAACAATACCCTTTCAAACAATTTGTCGAACTTAATGAATTCAACTAATCAACCCCAAAGATAGTATCATACGTGGCGCCGTAACCGGCCCACAGACCAAGGCCTCCGCCTTCAATGTTGGTTGGAATGGTGGAAGGGGAGGCGAATGGACTTCCCGCACTGTTTACCTCTATCTCATAGATGCGCAAAAACCGATACACACTGATGTCAATGGTGCAGAACTTTACTACTATCGTATCGCTTTTTTTGAAGAAGTGCGGGAGTTCCGCTGGGTCATCTTCAGCATGTTCGCCTGGGCGGTGTCCTCTGTCATAGGCAAAATCGAATGTGATTCCATTGATAAATTTGTCTTCGAATGCTGAACCTGCAGGAGCCAAAAAGGTCGCATCCTTTTGCTCACCTGCAGCATTGCGGCTCAGTCTCTTTGCAAACCACCTATAGGCGTTTCCTACCGTATCAGGATCCGACATATTGGCCCATGCATAACCAAATGTGTCCGCTTGTGCTTCTTCATACCACAAAGAGTTCAACCTATTCAGACTGGGGATCTTGGTTTTAGCAGTGTAGGTTGCTCCTTCCGATACCACAGTGAGATGGTATGTTTTACCAACTTCGCCACTGAGGAAGTTGCCACTTACAATATCTGCTAAGGGTACAGTATAAACACAGTAGTTATAGGCCGCTAACTCCTCCTCAGGCACTCCAAGAAAGTCTGCTACCAACGGAAGGAGGATGGGATCGATGTTTGCAGTACAGAGCTCCTCCAGAGGGTATGTTGCATTGTCGACCGTAACGCTAATTTCTGCGTTGTGCACCTGTAAGTTTGCCAGCTCGGAAAAAGAGGTTGAGCTGAAATACCCTGTTGTTTTGGTAAGTGTAACAATAGGCGGGATATTGTTAACTCCATCTGATTCAATTCGGCCTTCAATAACCAGCCTGGCCTCTGAATCCGGAACTTCAACGGTAATCTCTTTTTCGCAGCCCGATGAGATGACAACCATCAAAAGACCGATAAAGGTTCTGGTGATATTTAAGCGTTCATTGCTCATGCCCATAAAAATTAAAAACTGAAATTCCACGTAAATGATGGCAATATCGGGAATAATGAAACCTGATAAGCTTTCGTTTCTAAAGTGCCTTCAACAACATCAATATCCGTGTCGAAATAGATGAAATATGGATTTGCCCGGCTGTAGATATTGTAGACCGAGAAATTCCAGCTGCTTTGATAACGCTTTTGCTCTTTGCCTTTAAGTGTTACTGACACATCTACACGATGATAAGGGATCATCCTGTACCAGTTTCTTGGCCCGTACTCACTTATTATGTTCCCCTCGAACATATATCTGCTAATGGGCAATGTGAGCGAATTACCTGTGGCATAAACAAATGTGCCTCCAAATGTCCAGTGCCGTGTTCTGAACCAATTGCCAATTCCACCGTTCATTTTGCTCCAACCTTTTAAGGAATCACTCACTATCCTGGTGTCCTTTTTCTGTAAATCGTAGGTTGCCACAACTGAAACGTCATGGGTCCTGTCATATTTTGCCGGGAAAGACTCGCCGCCATTTATTTCCTCAAACTGCCGGGTGGTCTTAGCGATGGTATATCCGACCCATCCAGTTAAATTACCGGTGCGTTTTTTAAGAAAAAATTCCGCTCCATAGGAATTTCCCTTACCGGTGGTGAAGTGATTGTCGGCATTGTCCTGAATATTATCTGCAGGTATGAACCCATCCTCATATTCAATAAGGTTTTGCATGTCTTTGTAGTACAATTCAACGGAGGTTTCATACCTGTTGTCAAGCAAGTTTCTGAAATACCCTACCGCATATTGATCACCGATCAACGGCTTCACCTTGTCTGAAGCACCCACCCAAACATCGGTAGGAAGAGAAATGCTTGATAGAGAGGCCAGGTGAATGTACTGATTGTTATGTGTGTAGGCAGCCTTAAGAGACGACTTGCTGTCCAGAGTGTAACGCAGAGATAAGCGAGGTTCCAGGCCCTGATAGGTCTTGATCATCTCACCGCCCGCATATTTAATCTCACCGGTAACACTGCCAACATTATCCTTGGTATATCTGGTAAATGGACCAACATGGTTGAACATTGAGAGCCTCAGGCCCGCATTGATCTTCAGCATTTCCGTGAGCGAGAATTCATCGTTGAAATAGACGGCACTCTCGTGGGCGTACTGTTTGATGATCTCCCCGGTGTTGAATACGACGTCTCCCTGTTTAGCAGAAGTTGAACTAGGTGTAAAAACATGATAAATATGATTGATTCCAAATTTCACATGGTGTCTGACAGATGGGTAGTAATGAAAGTCAACCTTGGTATTGAAGTCCCGTATACCTGAAAACAGGACCAGCTCAAACTCACTCTGCGTAATGCCAAAGCTGAAGTCGTAATCGCTAAAAATAAGAGACGTATTTACAAACATCTTCTCATTGATCAGGTGATTCCATCTTAAGGAGGAAGTGGCATTGCCCCATGGCATCTTCGCCTCAAAACCATTATCTCCCTGGGCGAATGAAAAGACATCACGTCCAAAATAACCACTCAAATAAAGCTTGTCGGCATCAGAAATGTCGTAGTTGATTTTAGCGGTGAGGTCGTAGAAGAAATACCCGGTACCGGCAAATGCCGTGTTCTTAATAAATGGATTCAATAAGAGGTCTATGTAGGTCCTCCTTCCCGAGACAATGAAAGAGCTGGCATTCTTCTTTATGGGCCCCTGAACGGTGAGTCTTGAGGAGATTACCCCTATTCCTCCATCTACTTCAAACTTCTTTCTGTTTCCATCTTTCATGGTGATGTCCAAAACGGAAGACAGCCGTCCACCGTAGTTGGCAGGCATGCCTCCCTTTATCAACTCTACTTTCTTTATAGCATCTGCATTGAAAACCGAAAAGAACCCGAAAAGGTGGGCAACATTGTACACTACGGCCTCATCCAGCAATACCAGATTTTGGTCGGGGCCGCCACCTCTTACATAAAATCCTGAATTACCTTCTCCTGCTGACTGAACCCCCGGCAGGAGTTGAATGGTCTTCAGAACATCTATCTCGCCCATAAATGCCGGCAATGATTTAATTTGAGCCATTTCCAAATCAATTTTGCCCATTTGGGTGCTTTCAACATTCTGGTCAGAACGCTCTCCCTCGATCACAACTTCCTGAGTGGTGATTGTTGCCGAAGCCATCGATTTATTGTAGCGGACGTTTTTTGTAAGGTCAATTTCCTCAGTGATGTCTTCATATCCCAGATAGGATACTACCAGATGGTACTGACCCTCTTCGACTGTAATTGAAAAAAAACCGTACTGGTTGGTGGTTGAGCCTTGCAACAGTTCTTTAATGTAAACGTTGGCACCGAGGAGGTTCTCTCCGCTCTCGGCATCCTTGATGAAGCCGCTGACCGTGTACTTGTTTTGTGCCTTTGCCCAGCCGAAACACAGCGTGGCAAGAAGTAGTATAGAGACAAGGTATTTTGATTGTCTGATCATCCCAATAGTTTGCGGCGCAAATTTACAGTTTCACTGCTCCTATACGCGGATTCAGGACTTTTATTTTATAACGATCATGTCGTAAATTACACCGTCAACTCCTGGTCCAGTATCCCGCCAAATGGCATCGAGGCAAATAGTGCAGGAAGGAGCGTTTGAAAAGCCTTCTAGATTGCCTGGGATAATTATACAAAGATGGAAAGGGCTAATTTCTGCTCCTAATCTCTCCGTGCAACCTTCCTCTTTTTTGCTGTGTTTTAGGTATACATGGCAAGCTTCACCTATTTAACAAATTAGTATTTGAAGTACCGTGCCACCCTTAATACTATCTGGTTGATAGGAGGGTGGGACATGGCTTACTAAAATTTTTTCTTGCTTATAATGGTTACCTTTTGGGTTTTAATGCGTCTATCATTCCTAAAGTCCCCTATTTGTTTTATTATTATTATTCACTAATTTTCAACGGTCAAAAAATAAAATCTTTTGAATTTAGATAATTTTAATCCGGTAACAAAGAGACTCCTTCCGGACAACTTCAGTATTTGGTACCAGGGAAAGTTCGATGATTCTTTCACGTCGGTCATTATTGATATCAGTGAATTCAATGTGATCAATGAGGAAGACATGAAGAAATCCAGAAAGAAGATATCCTTTCTTCTTGCAGAGAGTTTTCAAAACATTGTTCGCCATGGGGATACAGAGGTGGCTGATGAAGATGAAGCGAGCATGTTTGGCGTACGGCAACGTGGCAGGGTTCTGATGATCTATTCGTCGAACGTTGTAGATGCAGCTACAAAGGATCTTCTTGAGGCAAGTTTAGAGAAGGTCAATTCGCTTGATAAGGAGGAGTTGAGAGCGTACTATAAAGATGTATTTCTCAATGGGGAAGTATCTGATAAAGGAGGTGCCGGCTTGGGATTGATTGAAATGGCCAGAAAATCAGATCATACGCTACAATATACTTTCAAGGAACGTGAAAACGGTAAATATCATTTTAGGCTTCAGATAAATATTGGCTCTAAAGAAGCAAACCGGGAGGAGATTGAGAGCATGCATGTTGAAGACTCTATTGCCTTCCACGAAGTATTGAAGTCCAACAAAACGTTGTTTTTGTTTAAGGGCGATTTTAGCAGGGCTACCGTACGGCCACTGATGAATATTATTGAGGGCAACCAGGATAAGAGCAAGGAATTTGAAAATAAACGCGTGTTCCATGTGGGTATAGAGTTTATGCAGAATATATGCGATCACTGCCTGGTGAACGGGGGGTCGCAAAACGGAGTGTTCGCCATGGCTATAGACCATGGTAAGCATTTTTTCTATGCCTCCAACCCCGTCACAAATGATCAAAAAGAAGCAGTTGATTCACATCTTACGGCTATCAACAGCAAGAGCAAAGATGAGCTGGATCAGCAGTTCAAAGAAACGCTGAAGTTGAGCCTTGGCAAGGATTCGAAAAATGCCGGCATTGGTTGGATTGATGTGGCCCGTATCGTCAACGATCCTATGTTATTCAGTTTCAATGAGCAAGAAGATGGCTCTACATGGTTTAGTATAGGGGCAGTCGTCTAATGGGGAAGGACCAGCTTCAAAAGGCCATTCTTGCATGGGCACAGCTGGAATCAGGGGGTGCTGTATTTTTCGCTCTCCGTTAAACAGATAAGCACTACCAATCGCTGTGAGTCAGGCATTTCTTTCCTGCTTTCTACCCTGAGGTTGGCAATTCTGCTGTTATCTTTTACCCATAATTCCCTTTTGGTCAGGGAATAAGAGGAGCCGGTTGCCAGTTATAGCAGGAAAATGACCTGGAAACATCTATTCATCAGCGGCAGAATGCATAGATCAATTGAATATTAAATAATAACCGATTAGGTAACAAGCGCCCGATTTTATAATATAAGGTGAAACACACTATTTTTTTCGTTTCATTTTTGTAGTTTTATATTAGGAATTAATCCTTCATTAATCTTGGGCCCTAACCATCTTTTAGAATTTTATCGCGACCTTCAGGGAGATAACCTGAGCTTTATCTATAAAGGACAGTTCAGTGATTCCATTACAGACAAGCTGATAGAGTTGAGCGAGTTCAATATCAACAATACAGAGGAGGTGCGCAAGCTGCGCAACAAGGTATCCTTCATCATGGTCGAGAGCTTTCAAAACATTGTCCGGCACGGTGGGGAGAATACCGATGTAGGACAAAGAGGTGAGCATCCCAGCACTTTTCTGGTCAGGAACCAGGGCAATGCGTTTTATATTACCTCGGTCAATGTCATTGAAAATAGAGAGGTGGCCACCCTCAAAGAAAAGCTGGACAAGGTGAACACGCTCGCTCCTGAAGATCTCAAACAATTGTTCAATCAGGTGCTTGCCTCTAATAGTTTTACGGATAAAGGAGGTGCAGGGTTGGGACTCATTGAGATGGTTCGCAAATCCGGAGAGACTATTGATTACGATTTTAAAGAGGTAACCCCTGGTAAATCCTATTGCTTCATGCGGATGAAGCTCAAACAGGTAGATGATACCAACCTGGACTTTGCCCCTTTCTCTGTGGATAAGGAGCTGCATTCCCGATTCATCGATGAGGATATACTGATGCTGTACAAGGGAAACTTCAGCCAGAAATCCGTGGTTCCTGTTCTGCAAATGATGGAGGAGAACATGCATGATATGATCGATGAGTTAACGCTGCAAAAAAAGACATTCAACGTATTAGTAGAGGTACTGCAAAACATTTCCAAACATGGTGGTATAAACAATAAAGGGAAAAAGATGGGTATGTTCATAATAGGAGAAAGCGGGGATGGGTTTGTGGTAAGTGCGGGCAACCTTATAAAAAACGACGAGGTGGCATCATTAAGAGAACAATTGAGTAATTTGGCAGGGCAGGATGCTGGGGGACTCAGCCAGCTTTATAAAAAATATCTGAGGGAGGGCCATAGGTCAGAAGCAGGTGCCGGGCTGGGCCTCATCGATATCTATAGGGACAGCGAAAGCCGTGTGGAATTTGATTTCAGCCCGGTCAATGAAACGCAATCTTTTTATTCAATTGCCATAACCGTTTAAGCATCATGGAAAAACTGGAATTAGCCAATACGGAAGACACGCCTTATCTGTTATTGGATAAGGGAAACAACAAGTTTGAGATCTCAGGGCGCTCATTGCCCGAGGATGCCTTTGAGTTTTATTCCCCCATCCACGAATGGCTGGAATCATACGTTGCCGATGCCAACCCCAGCACTGAGCTTGTGATGAACCTGGACTATTTCAACTCCTCCTCGGCACGCAACATCGTTGAGATGCTTTTCATTCTCGAAAAGATCACTGAAACGGGTAATGAGGTAAAGGTTACCTGGTTATATAAGGAAGAAGACGATGTGATGAAGAGCAGGGGTGAGGAGATACAGAGTGTAGTAGAGCTGCCCTTTGAGATAAAAACGGTCTAGATTATCCCTTTCTCGTTTCTCACATCATGCATGTCACAGGACCTTGCGGGGAAATTAACTCCCAACACTCCTTCACCTTGTGAACTTAAGAACCTTGGGTTCGGGCTTTCATGCAGTAAATTTAATGAAGCACGTCAAACGCGGAAACCTACCATGGAAAGGTCATCGGTTTGTTGGGTTGGCCCCATCCAGGAGGCCATGTCCTTTATGATCTCC
>JYMV01040561.1_pt1 | contig 14462 bp, 12 predicted proteins | sample 338911 | NCBI WGS metagenome assembly JYMV01 (sample SAMN03354496, study PRJNA234377) | hydrothermal vent metagenome | biome: Deep sea; feature: Hydrothermal plumes at the Eastern Lau Spreading Center, Western Pacific Ocean; material: Seawater | place: Tonga | collected 2009 | depth 2000 m m
TATAACGACGTATTTGGCGCTACCCGGAACCCATGGAACACTGAGCTTTCTGCGGGCGGGTCCACGGGTGGCGGTGGCGCCGGACTCATATCAGGTATGTTTCCTATAGCATCTGGATCAGATCTGGGAGGATCACTTCGGATACCAGCAGCCTTTTGCGGTGTCATGGGTCTCCGGCCAACGCCCGGTCTCGTGCCTTCAGGCCCCAAAAATTTACCCTTTGATACGCTAGGCGTGCCAGGCCCGATGGCCCGGTCACCCGAGGATTTGGAAATTCTTTTGGAAGTGATGGCGCAGCCTCATCGCAGTGAAGCTCATTCCCCCGGTAGAGGCTATTTTAGTTCAAAGGTACAGGGAGCCCCAAGACTTAACCTAGCTTATATCCCTGATGTCGCGGGTATTGGCGTGGATAAAGATGTTTCGGAAAGTTGCCTCAAAGGAGCGGGCATGCTGACCAAGGCCGGTCACACCTTAACCGAGGTCAAATTGGATCTATCCGAGGGACGGTATGCTTTTTCGATACTGCGTGGCCAATGGATGGTGACAAAATATTTTGATTTACTGGACCGCCTGGACGAACTGGGACCCAACCTATCCAGTAATATAAAGGATGGACTTGATTTGAAGCCAACAGATATTGCTGAGGCTGAGTCAATTCGCGCCAGGCTGTGGGGTAAACTAGTCGAGACATTAGGAGCCTATGACTTTATTTTAACACCTACACTTCCCATTACTCCATTCCCCGTGGAACAGAATTTTCCAGAAACCATCAATGGCAAGAAAATGGAGAGCTATTTTGACTGGTTTGCACCGACACTGGTGTTTTCCTTATTTGGTTTGCCCGCCATCTCCGTTCCATCAGGATTGACAAAAGGGGGGATGCCTGCTGGTCTGCAGATCGTGGGGCCACGTTTTTGTGAAGATTTGCTGATTGGATTAGCGGCTGAGGTTAGTAGAGAAAACCCAATAGGTTTTCCGGATATAAAGTAATTGGTATAAAGTCTGTTGCTCTACTTATTGATCAATAGCTTTATTTTCCTTTATTGTTCTAGATAGTAAATAAAAATAGCAAATCATCTTCAGGAGAGGAGTTCTAAAATGGCAAAAAGCGTCATCATCACCTGTGCAGTAACAGGCTCAATTCATACCCCAACAATGTCGGAATACTTACCCATAACACCGAATGAGATAGCGGCAGATGCTATTGCCGCCGCGGAGGCGGGTGCGTCTATTTTACATTTACATGCAAGAAATCCTGAAGACGGTAGACCAACTCCAGACCCAGACGTATTTATGGAATTTTTGCCCCGCATTAAGCAGTCCACAGATGCTGTCGTAAATATCACTACTGGTGGCGGTCACGGCATGTCTCTTGAAGAGCGGTGCGCCGGCGCCCTGAGGGCGAGCCCCGAGATGACCTCACTTAATATGGGGTCCATGAATTTTGGACTCTATCCCATTTTGGATAAGCCCTTCGATTGGAAGTATGAATGGGAGCCTAAATATCTTGAGATGACCCGGGATTTTATATTTCGCAACACATTTAAGGATATTGAGTGGGTTTTAAAAGAGCTTGGGGAAGGTCACGGCGTTCGATTTGAATTTGAGTGCTACGATATGGGACATCTTTATAATCTTGCGCACTTTGTAGACAGGGGACTTGTCAAACCGCCATTCTTCGTACAAACCATATTCGGAATTCTCGGCGGTATTGGAGCGGATATCGAAAACCTCGCCCATATGCGAAGAATTGCAAATAAGCTTTTCGGTGAGGAAAATTATGAGTGGTCAATCCTGGCTGCCGGTCGTCACCAGATGAGCTTTGTCACCACGGGTGCTATCTTAGGCGGGAACGTTCGAGTTGGACTTGAGGATTCGCTCTATATAGGTAAGGGCGAGATGGCTAAATCCAATAGGGACCAGGTCGCTAAGATCAGGCGTATTATTGAAGACCTCTCTCTTGAAGTGGCAACGCCTTCGGAGGCTCGAGAGCGCCTTGCCCTAAAGGGGGGAGATCAGGTCGCATTTTAATCGGTTGAAAGCCGTTGACTGTCAATCAAAGGATCTTGATAACTGCAGCTGCATCGGGTATTGGCAATGCCATCGCTGGCTGCTGTCTTGAAGAAGGGTCCAGGGTGCATATCTGTGACATTGACGGTGAGGCCTTAGAAGGCGCAATTAAAGATAAACAAGGTCTTAGCGGCACCCGCTGCGATGTGGGGAATGCCACTGACGTTGCGCGACTATTTGAGGATGTTGAGGTTTCTCTGGGTGGTTTGGATCTCCTTGTTAATAATGCTGGTATCGGCGGCGGTCATTCCCCCATTGAAGAAATTGATGTTGATGAATGGCGTCGAACGATGGATGTCAATTTGAACGGTATGTTCTACTGTATCCAGAAGGCGACGCCATATATGAAGGCACAAAAATCCGGCACAATCATTAATATTTCAACGGTTTCTGTTCGCACGGGCATGACAAATCGTCTCCCCTATATCACGTCAAAACAGGGCGTGATGGGTCTAACTCATAATGTAGCCAGAGAACTTGGCCCTTGGAATATCCGTTGCAATGCAATTTTGCCGGGCCTTATCGATAACACGAGAGGTCGCGCGATCTTAGCCAGGAAAGCAGAGGCCGATGGAAGGACGTTAGAGGAGACTGAGGAGGAGTATTTAAGATATATATCCATGCGTTGCTGGATAAAACCTAAAGAGGTGGGGGACTTAGTGGTATTTCTTTCTTCAGAAAAGGCCAAACACATAAGCGGTCAATTTATTGCCGTAGACGGTCACATGGAATGGGAAGCCTAAACAAGATCGGGCCGGTAGTTGGTAATGTCACTATATTCGACAAATTCCAGGTGATTGCCTTCGGGGTCGTCTATGATTGAGAGAAACACGCCGTCCCGTACCTCCATAATACTGCCTTGGGTTCGAATAGGGGCGTCCGTATTCTTGATCCTTGAAATAGTATGTTTGAGATCTTCGACGATGAAAGTCAGAAAAACATTTCCTTTTTTGGACAAAACTTCTTTTCCAGATGTCCTGGGATTGGCCGATGTCATCGGCCTAACAAGCTTAATACGTTCACCGTAGTTTGTCTGCATGCGAACAATAGTATAGCCCCCGGACGTAAACCCCGCCTCGTAGCTTTTATCTGCTGGCACATCAATTTTACTGATCAATTTGAAGCCTAATACGTCTCCATAAAATGCTATCATATTTTCTAGATCATCGACGCAAATACCCATTTCAAAGGGAGCAATCATTTTCAGCATTTGTATTTATCCTTTTGATTGCATCGTTCAGTAAGGAAACTCATACTGTCTATAATGCCTAACCCCACTCGATTAAAAAAGACCCAAAACGAGATTAGAACTAACAGGGAGATGTCATGAGGTTCGCATGTGATACCGGTGGTACGTTTACGGATCTCATTGTAGAGGATGACGACGGAACTCTCTCCATGTTCAAGGCGGCTACAACGCCAGAGGACCCGGTTCTAGGGGTGTTGAACGCTCTTACTCTTGCGGCATCTAAGATGAACATTGACTTGCCTGGCCTCATGGCAAAGGGGGACATGTTAATTCACGGTACCACCTACGCCATTAATGCGATCATTACTGGCAATACGGCAAAGACAGCATTCCTCACGACCGCAGGACACCCAGATATTTTAGTGTTACGTGAAGGAGGAAGGATAGAACCGTTTAATTTTTTAGTTCCTTATCCAAAGCCTTATATCCCTCGAGCGTTGACGTTCGAAGTGCCTGAGCGGATCGATAGTCGCGGGCAGCAGGTGATCCCTCTCGATGAAGAGGCCGTCCTTTCTATAATTGAGAAACTGAAATCTAAAAATGTTGAAGCCGTCGCAGTATGTTTACTTTGGTCGATTGCCAATTCTTCGCACGAAGATCGAGTTGGAGATCTGTTATCTAAGCATCTGCCTGGTATCCCTTATTCCTTATCCCATGTTTTGAATCCGGCACTTCGCGAATACCGCCGGGCGTCGGCGGTCGCCATCGATGCATCCCTAAAACCTCTAATGACTAAGTATCTTGGTAGTTTGACAGAGCGACTATCTGAGGTAGGGTTTTCTGGTCGTACACTCGTGCTGACCTCCCAAGGTGGAATGATTGACGCTAAAGAGTTAGCTAGCCAACCCATTCACGCCATTAATTCCGGCCCTTCTATGGCACCCATAGCAGGCCGGCATTATGCGGATTTGGAATGTGAAGAAACCAACGTAATCATCGCCGATACAGGGGGTACAACTTATGATGTGAGCCTGGTACGACGTGGACGCATCCCCAAGACACGGGAAACCTGGATTGGTCAACCTTTCCGCGGCCATATGACGGGTTTCCCGTCTATTGATATTAAAAGTGTTGGTGCCGGAGGCGGTTCTATTGCCCGTGTAGATGATGGCGGTATCCTTCACGTTGGACCCCAGAGTGCAGGTGCTGAACCCGGGCCGGTCTGTTATCGATTAGGAGGAACGGAGCCGACACTGACGGATGCCTGCCTGGTTCTCGGCTATCTCGACCCAAAGTATTTTTTGGGTGGCAAAATGAAATTAGATGTATCTTCAGCTGAAGCCTCTATTAGGGAAAAGATCTCTGAACCCCTTGGTCTTGATTTGAAAGCAGCGGCGGCAGCGGTCGTTGGGGTTGCGACTGAGAATATGGTTCAGGCCATTTCCGAGATTACAGTTAATCAAGGTATTGATCCGGCAGATGCCGTTCTTATTGGCGGTGGTGGTGCAGCTGGTCTTAACTCTACGCTTATAGCCCGTCGCCTGGGATGTCCAAAGTTATTAATCCCGGAAACTGGAGCCGCCTTGAGTGCTTATGGAGCCGTGATGTCGGATCTCACTACGGAATTCCGGTCTATGTTTTTTACTACGTCTGAGGAGTGGGATTTGGAGGGCGTGAATGAAATTCTTGCAGGATTAGAGGCCCGCTGTCAGTCCTTCGTTGACGGGCCTGGTACAGGTGCGGTGGATCACAGCATCGAGTTTGGTGTTGAAGCTCGTTACGCCAGTCAAGTTTGGGAGATAGATGTACCTTTACGGACTGGCCGATTCAAAGGTGGTAGCGATCTAGACGCGTTGGTTCAGGATTTTCATTCTGTTCATAAGGAGATTTTCGCTATAAATGATCCAGACTCCATCGTCGAAATGGTAAGCTGGACGGCCTCGGTAAGTTGCCGTTTGCGTGGTGGAACGGCTGGGCAGATTAAGTCAGGTACATTGGGGGACGGTGTTGTTGCTAAACGATTGGCGTATTTTGAGCAACACGGTGAAATGGAAACACCAATTCAGACGCTTAACTCAATAGATACCAAGAAAACATATTCCGGGCCGGCTATTATTGAAACAGAGTTTACAACGATAGTTGTTGACCCCCAGGCCAGCTTTCGGTTGACAGAAAATAGAAGTGTCATCATCTCGCCATAAGGTTTGGAGAAAAATATGGATAAAAATATAAAAAACAAACTCGATGGAGCGAAGCTGGCGATCCTCTCCAATAGGTTGGGTGGCATATGTCGCAAAATGGGAAACACTCTTCTGCGGACTGGACGCTCAGGGGTGCTGAATCGGGCCAAGGATTTTTCTTGTTGTATTGTTACACGAGACTGCGAATTACTTACCGCCGAAGAAAGTCTGCCAATACACGTTCTCTCCGGACCAGATCTAATGGCCAAGTCAATGCATGAGTTTCACCCTAAGCTCGAAAAAGGAGATGTATTTCTGCACAACTCACCGTACCATGGAGATTCCCATCCTGCGGACCACACTTTGCTTATGCCCGTGATAGATGGCCACGGGGAACATCACTTTACAGTTTTGGCGAAAGCCCACCAGGCGGATATTGGAAATTCCATTCCCACGACTTATCACGGCACGGCGCGGGACGTATATGAGGAAGGAGCCCTTATCTTTCCTGCCGTTCAAGTGGTGAAAAATTACGAAACTATTGAAGATATTATACGCATGTGTCGCATGCGCATTCGCGTTCCGGATCAGTGGTATGGCGATTTTTTGGCGATGCTCGGTGCTGCCTTTATAGGGGAACGCGAGTTACTATCTCTGGGTGAAGAAATAGGATGGGATACGCTCCACAATTTTACCGAGCAGTGGTTTGACTATTCCGAAAACCGTATGATTGCAGCTATCCAAAGCATGCAGGAGGGTACCGGTGTTGCCCAATCTACACATGACGCTATTCCGGGAACTCCAAAGGAAGGAATTACCATCACCTCTAAAGTCACTATCGACACAAAACGGGCCATGATCGAGGTGGATCTTACTCAAAATCCCGATGCGCTCGCCTGCGGGTTGAACGTTTCCGAGGCTTGCACGCGGACGTCTGCCATGATCGGTATTTACAACTCTGTCGACAATACAGTCCCTAAGAATGCCGGCGCTTTTCGGCGCGTTAAGCTTCATTTAAAAGATAACGGTGTTGTCGGGGTGCCTCACCATCCGACAAGCTGTTCTGCATCTACTACTAATTTAGCAGATCGCGTTCAAAACTCGACTATGAGAGCTATGGCAGAGATCAGTGATGGACTTGGAATGGGTGAGATTGGCTGCTTCTGTCCGCCTTCAACTTCGGTTGTATCAGGAACGGATCCTCGCAATGGAAAGCCCTATGTAAACCAGCTTTTTTTGGGTCATACGGCAGGAGCGGGCGCTCCTTTTGAGGATGCCTGGATGACAATGCTGCATGCAGGAAATGGTGGGATGTGTTACATCGATTCGGTTGAACTCGATGAAGTTTACACGCCTATTCGAGTACATACTAGGCGACTAATTGAAGATTCAGAGGGTGCAGGTAGGTTTAGGGGAGCACCTGGCATAAGAGTTGAACTTAGTCCTGTTAATTGCCGAATGGAAGCCGGCTTCGTTGCTGACGGGAATATCCATATTCCTTTGGGTGCACGTAATGGTGGTCCCGCCTCTCGTTCTGATCAATTTCGCCTTACGGTCAAAGGAGAATTGCAACGGCTTGATCAATGTTCACAAGTATGGATTGAGGATGGAGAAGTGCTGGTCTCAATTGCCTGTGGTGGTGGAGGCTATGGCGATCCCAAATCACGTGATCCGGAGCGGGTATTGCATGATGTTCGCGAGGGCATAGTAAGCCGTAATCGAGCCGAAGAAGTTTATGGCATTGTCATCGACGACAATATGGAAATCGACAAAACTGCTACACAATCATTGAGGGCCTAAATTTTATATTGGGAGGATAAAATGAGACTTGAAAACAAAGTTGCCATTGTTACCGGTTCGTCCATGGGTATAGGTGAGGCAATAGCAAAACGTTATGCAAAAGAAGGTGCCAAAGTTGCGGTCAACTATTTTAAAAGTGAAAGTAAGGCCAACGATGTGGTTGCTAGCATCATAGTAGGTGGTGGTTCGGCTAAGGCTTTCAAAGCGGATGTCTCGAAGATTCCAGAAATCGAGCGTCTGGTAAAAGAGGTGATGGATGAATGGGGGAAAGTGGATATACTTGTCAATAATGCGGGTGTTTTCCACACTGTTCCAGTGATGGAGACGACTGAAGAGATTTGGGATGAAACTCTTGATCTTAATCTCAAAGGTTACTTTTTTTCCGTAAAAACACTCGTTCCCCATTGGCGTGAAATTGGTGGAGGTAAGGTCGTAAATATTTCCTCTATTGCTGGGACCGGCGCTTTCCCCAATTGCCCTGGTTATTGTGCGTCCAAAGGTGGTGTTGTTAACCTGACCCGAGCTCTCGCTGCTGAATTGGGGAAAGAAAATATTAATGTCAATTCAATTGCTCCAGGAAATGTGGCCACGCCGTTGAACGCACATGTACGCGGACCAGGTAACGAAGAATATATTGAAACAATGAAAACCTTCACGCCTACGGGAATTGATTTCATGGACGTTGAAGATATGACTGGTTCCGCAGTATTTCTCGCGAGCGATGATGCCAAGATGGTCCATGGTGAAACATTAATTGTAGATGCTGGTTGGTCCGTCTGGTAAGGGTAGCTTTTAAAATACGGGAGAAAAGAATGAAAGATAAAGTTGGTATCATTGGGCTGGGTGCGATGGGAGGAATTTATGCTCGGCATTTGTTGAATGCTGGGTTTGAGGTGATTGGTTGCGATCTCGTGGAGGCCCATTTAGGACCCTTGATGGAACAGGGCATGGAACACGCAAAAACACCTAAGGATACCGCGGAAAAGGTTGATGTTTTAATTAGCTCTTTACCGAGTCTCAAGGCTGTCCAAGAGGTCATCGATGGTGATGACGGTATCTTGAGATGTAAAAAACAGGGTCAAATCTTGATCGATACCACCACGCTCAAAGTTGAGGATAAAATCCTGTTAGGAGAGTTAATGGCGGAAGGCGGAAAAATTTTCCTTGATGCCCCTATAAGTGGTACCCCGCCAATGGTGGATGCGCTTCAGGGCTCCCTTTATGTCAGCGGCGATAAACCGGCTTATGAACGTTGTTGCCCCATTATAGAAGGTTTCACTGGAACTAACTATTATGTGGGACCCGTTGGTGACGCTTCCAAAATGAAGATCCTCGCCAATTATCTGGTTGGTGTTCACACGCTGGCTGCAGCTGAATGCATGGTACTGGGGCTAAAGGCCGGCCTTGATCCAAAACTGATTCATGAAGTATTGCCGAAGGGCGCGGGCGGTTCGACCATGCTTCAGGTTCGTGGTGAGTATATGGCAAAGTCTGATTACCGTTATGAAGAAGGTACAATTTTTAATGTCTTTCAAAAGGATATGAACATTATTACGGAATATGCAGCGTCGCTGAAATCTCCAATTCATTTGTTTGCAGCCGCTAGACAAACTTTTAATTCAGCGGTGGCGTTAGGATTGGATCATCTTGAACTTGCAGCAGTCTGTAAAGCAGTCGAAGTTGCTGCTGGCGTGGACCGTGAAATGGTAGAATGATTGTATGTCATCTACGGTTTAATAGTTTGGTCGGCCAGTTATTTACTATTTGAGTCCGCTATAAAACCAAGGCTCAGTTAACTTAATACAAATAGCGATTACTAAAATGAAAATCAATTATATGGGATTACGGGTAGCGAGAGATTGTAGAAGGTTGTTGGATTCAATTTAAAATACGTTTGCCGTCGCTTTCAAATAAGAATATGTGCTGCGGCAAAAGATCAAGGTGAACTGTATCACCTGCGCGAAATGTGCTATTACTATCCACGATTGCGATTAGTTCGCGCTCCTCCTCCGTCTCAAAATATAGAAGCGTGTCTTTTCCAAGAGGCTCCACTAGGTAGATTTTTTTCTGTGCATTCCCGGAATCTCGTATTTCGATTCGTTCGGGTCGTATACCAAGTGTTGCGGGTCCTGGTACGGCTCCAACAAATCTATCGGGCAAGTCGATATTCAAAATTAAAGAACGGAATGCTTTTCCTTTCTCATCAGTTACAACCTCACCGCTGATTAAGTTCATAGAAGGGCTACCAAAAAAATCTGCGACGAAGTAGGAGTTAGGATTATTATAAATATCTATAGGCGATCCCACTTGCTTAATTTCACCCTCATCCATCACTACTATGCGATCGGCTAGCGTCATGGCTTCTTCTTGGTCATGCGTTACGTAAATGAAAGTTTTATTGAGTTCTTTATGGAGACGGTCTACTTCTGCACGCATTTCCCGACGCAATTTTGCATCCAAGCTCGAAAGAGGTTCATCTAACAAAAAGGCACTTGGGTCAGTTATCGAGCTACGGCTACTCGCTGTGATTCTCCTCCAGAGCACTGAGCTGGTAATTTGTCTAAAAGGTGAGTTATCTTCACCATTTCTGCGACTTCTCTAACTTTGTTGTGAATAACGTCTTTATTAACCTTTTTCATCCGCGGTCCAAAAGCAATGTTCTCGGCAACTGTTTTGTGGGGAAACAATGCATGCGTTTGAAAAACCATGCCTAGGTTGCGCTCAGCTGGTTCCAGCTCATTGATTATTTCATCGTCGACAAGAATTTCCCCGATTGTTGGATCTTCAAACCCGGCAATCATCCGTAATGTAGTGGTTTTTCCGCAACCCGATGGGCCAACCAACACCAAGAATTCGCCATGTTCGACGGTTAGATTGAGATTTTTTACGGCGACAACTGACCCACCAAATTCCTTTCGGAGATTTTTTAATTCAATATGTGTCATGTCATCTACCTTTTGACCATTCCAAAACTAAATCCACGAGCAAGGTGTTTGCGGATGAAAATTCCTATAGCAATTAAAGGTAATGTAATTCCAACAGCCAAAGCAGCCTGGCGGCCATAAACACGACCTTCTACGGAACCTTCATATTTGCTTAACTCGACAGGTAGGGTTGCCACTTCTGTTTTTGACAAAATGAGCGCAAGGAGATATTCGCTCCAAGTTAAAATTAATATGAAGAGAAATGTTGCAACAATGCCAGATCTAACAAGAGGAAAAACAATTTCCCAAAGTGTCTTTAAACGGCTAGCACCGAGTATCATAGCGGCTTGTTCAATTTCTAGGGGCAGTTCGTCAATAAAACTTTTTATCATCCAAACGGCGTAGGGAAGTGTTGTTATAGAATAAATAATTACCAGACCAGTAATCGTATCTAATAAGTGAAGAGCTGAATAATAAAGGGAAAGAGGGGCTACAATGACGATTGGCGGAACCATTCGAAGCATCAATAGCTGAAACATTCTAACTTCTGAAAGAATTTGGTAGCGGGAAACCCCGTAGGCCAGAATTGTGCCAAATCCAACGGCAAAAAAAGTAGAAATGAGAGATATGAAGAGGCTATTGCGAAGAGCTTTCCAAGGTTTTTGCATGGAGTGGCTGTATTGGGAACCGCCCGCCCACTCTTTCTTGTAATCAGTCCAAACAGCAGCATAATTTTCAAGTGTCGGCTCCTCTGACCAATAAACTGGCGGCCATGCAAACCAATCACGGTCTGGTTTGAAAGAAGTTGCGACAACCCAATACATGGGAAAAGCCACAATGATTGCCCAAACACTGAGTGTGGCATATTTTGAGTATCGTGCGAATATTCTTTTTGTATTCCGGCTCATATAATTACAGTTCTTTTAGGCGGTCCGTTCCTTGCGGTTGTCATAAATCTGATCTAGTCCCGTTTTTTCTTTGCGGAGGATTTGGATTGCTAACAAAACGATTGCAACCATGATCAATAAAATAACGTAAGACATCGCCGCGCCCTTTGAAATTTCAAAATATTGCCAGGTTACAATATAGAGATAGGTCGGTATGGTTTCGGTGGCAGAACCAGGTCCACCCTGAAATAAAGACCACGTTTTTGGAAACTCTGCCATCGCCTCTAAAAAACGAAGAATTAAAGCCAAAACAATAACCGGCCGCAGTAATGGTAATTGTATTTCAACGAATATAGCCCACTTTGACGCCCCTAAAATCTTTGCAGCCTCTATTGGCTCGTCCGGCAAGGCCGCAAGGCCTGCCATCATGATGATGAAAGAGAATGGCACCCAGTTCCATATCTCAAGTAGCATTACGGTGAGAAGAGCTGTATCAGCATTCGCCAACCAGAGGATGTTAATTTGGAACCCTAAAAGGGTTGATAGCATGTCGTTTACGGGACCTTTTTGATAGAGTAGCATTTCGCCTGTATAGGCAATCACGATAGGCACTGTCAGCATGGGTAGGATAAACAAGATATAATAAAAGGCCTGCCCCCTAAAAGGTCGATACATCAAGAGCGCTAGTCCAAACCCGATGACGAAACAACCTATTGTTGAGCCCGTAGCAAATAGTAATGACCGTATTATTGCCCACCCAAATCTGGGATCAGTGACAACTTCTTCGAACAATTCAAGGCCAACAAACTCGGCCTCCCACCAACTGCCTCCATAGGGAGAATAGCCATGAACCGAAAAGTAAAGTTGGAGCATTAACACCGGGAATAGAACAGCCACTAGGACTGCGATAAGAACGGACAAAACGCTCCACTTGAAACGCCGAACGGCACGCGCATGGACTAATTGGCGTGGAGGCGAATTACCAGGGGCGCCGGCATTTGAAATTGTCGAAGGGGTATTCATATTCGAAAAAAACCTAAAGCCGAGTTTGGGAGGGGCAATCAATACCCCTCCCAAATCGATAACAAGCAAGTAAAACTTGATTAACTTGGTTTATTTACTGTCGGGAATAGCGCCTTATAACTTGCAAGCTCAGCTTTAAGCCTTTTCCTTCCGATTTTTCTGACGATTTTCTTCCAGGCCTCTTCTGTTGCCGGCAGAACATCCTTTGCCTTTCTCTGCCCGACATACGCTTCTGATATATTTTTTGCCAGTTGATCCTGGAATTCAAGCAAGCCAGTCAGATAAATTGGTGGTGATGCGACTTGCAGGCAGGAATTTATTGCCGGCATGCCGGCCTTATAGGTTTGATAAACCTTGTCGCTCTTAAAATGGGCAACATGCCAAGGATCGTGGAAGGTATTCACGTTATCGCTGACAATGGTCTCTGAATTTTTCTGCGTCGCCCACCACATAGCCATGTAAGCCGCACGTTCCTTATTTTTACTGTAACGGTTTACTAAAATTGCAGCTACTGGTGAGGAGATCGATCGATGCATACGTTTACCGGAAAAATCAGATCCAGGAACTAACCCATAAAGATGTTTTCCCGCTGTTTTAGATTTCTTCGGATTTTCGTTCAGGGCGATCAAGCCGTCCCAATATTGACAGGAATACGTCTTTCCACTTGCGATGCGTGGGATCATTTGAGGCGTTCCCCAGCCAGGGGCTTCAGGGTGCGAAACCTTTTTCATATTCAAGTACGTTTCAATAGCGTAATTGCCGGCAGGGGTATTAAGCGTTGGGTTCATATCGTCATCAAATGGAAACCCGCCAGCAGAATAAAAATACATGTACCACCAAGTTACGCCGTTCGGTCGATTACGAAGGTTTCCAGATGCCCAAATTCCCTTATCAGGACGATGGAACCATTCCATCAGGCGTTGGTCGTCTTCCCACGTTTCCGGATAGGCCATTTTTTTACCGTGCTTATCTTCGAAACCTTTTTGCTCTTCTGGGTTGTTCATCATGTCTTTGCGACACATGTGAACGTGAACATTCCCATCTGTTACAATACCGTAGGTATTGCCTTTGTATCTCATGAAATTGCCAAAGTTTCCGACGGCATTGAGTTTGAAACCTGCTTTGTCCATGTACTTATCCAGAGGTTCCAAAAGGCCAGCAGAGACCAAGGAAGGTATCATGTTTGAGTCCAGGTGAAAAAAATCAAACTCCGGGGAGCGTGTTATCGCTTCAGCCAAGGCTTTCTGAGGAATTGAAAATACAGAAATATCTTGTATAGAGCCTACGCCATAGCCTGTTGCTTGTTTAAAAGCAGGTACGGTTGGTTTCATGGCGACGTAATAGTTGGACCAGATCATACCCTTCAAATCAGTACCACCCGCTGATTTCGCCGCAGCGATGATGCGTTCTTCTTCAGATGCTGCAAGTGCCATACGAGGCATCGGCAGTGAAGACAATGCTGCCATGGTGAGGCCACCATTAACCACAGAACGTCTAGAAATTTTTTTGGACATGACTACCCTCCCTGAGTGTTTAAGTATTAAGGTTAAAACATGGTCGTTTCTAATTACTGTGATGTTACCGGTATAGAGTCGTTTTGCCAACCTTGGGTTGTCAGAGGAGAAAAATAATTGATATTTAGATTACAATAGTCTTGTGTTACCTCAACAGAATTAAAAAATGTTTGGTTTATTTGCATGAAATCTTGCAATTTTAGTTATTACGACCCTAACACCGTCTCCGAAGTAGTTTCCCTAATGAGTAGGCATGAAAATGCGAAGCTCCTGGCAGGAGGGCAATCACTGGTGCCTATGCTAAATTTTAGAATTTTGTCACCGGAGCATATTATAGACCTAAATAAAGTTTCAGATTTGTTTGGAATTAAGGAGAATGGGAACCATTTGAGTATTGGTTCAATGACAAGACAAAGTGAGCTTTTGAATTCACCACTGATAATTCAGAGTTCCCCCTTAATTTCGAGAGCTTTAGGTTATGTTGGTCATGATCAAACCAGAAATAGGGGAACAATCGGGGGTAGCTTATGCCACCTGGATCCCGCTGCCGAACTTTGTGTCGTTGCCTCCGCCTATAATGCAGAACTGACGGTTACCGGTAAAAAAGGGGACCGCATAGTCGCGATGTCTGATTGGCCTGTCGATTTTCTGACACCTGCAATAGATCACGATGAACTACTTACCAACATACAGATTGCTCCTTGGCAGGGTCCACAGGGTTTTTCTTTTATGGAATTTGCTCGACGAGAAGGCGACTTTGCCATTGTAGCTGTAGCTGTTTTGATAGCGTTCACCGATCACGTTATTAGCAAAGCTTCCATTGCCCTTGGAGGCAACGACACAAAGTTCGGCAGCGGGATCCAGGTGGCATAAGC
>JYMV01038624.1_pt1 | contig 14461 bp, 11 predicted proteins | sample 338911 | NCBI WGS metagenome assembly JYMV01 (sample SAMN03354496, study PRJNA234377) | hydrothermal vent metagenome | biome: Deep sea; feature: Hydrothermal plumes at the Eastern Lau Spreading Center, Western Pacific Ocean; material: Seawater | place: Tonga | collected 2009 | depth 2000 m m
TAACATTGACCAAAAACCAGGTTAGTGATTCGGGGGCGCTGGCTCTTATCAAGTCTCCTAACTTAAGCCAATTATCAACGCTGGATTTGGAACTAAACGAGATCGGGAGAGAGCCTTTGACTAACTTTCCTGATGGTACCGCGGTCTCCTCACTGTCTCGACTCAACCTTCGTCGAAATCAAATCGAAGATAGTACGATTTCAGACTGGTTGCAGACGGGGGCATTTGTCCCGGTAAAACATCTCAACCTAGGCTGGAATAAGATCAAAAACGCAGGGGCAGCAGCTCTTGCAAAATCTCCAATGCTTTCAGGCCTAGAGCAGTTGATGCTTGATTCCAACTCTGTTGGTAATGAGGGAGCGAATGCCATCGCGCAATCAAAACACTTCGAATCTTTGACGGTACTTGAACTTCACGACAATCACTATGATCAGTCTACCGCCAAGGCGCTGATGGATTTACGTATCCGTATTCTTATAAAAAAGCACCTGAAAGGGACTGAGTTAAACTTGAATGGGAAACGGTTGGAGAATCGGGGGCTCAAGGCCCTTGCGCGATCCGAGTTGTTATCAGGGATAGAAACCCTGTCGTTGAGAAATAATTACTTTGACTATGTGGGACTTGAAGCACTGGCTCAGAGTAAACATCTATCATCGCTAAAGTCACTCAATTTGATGGATAATGCGATCGTAAACAAGGGCGCGATCATCCTTGCCGAGTCAGAGGTTTTTTCTGGTTTAAAAAATTTGAATATTGAGAACTGCGGGGTTATGCCTGCGGGTATTCTAGCATTAGCAAAATCAACTAGCCTAAATAACCTAGAGGAAATTATTCTCAATAAAAACGATATAAAAGATAAAGGAATACAACACTTTGCTGCCTCACAAAATTTTACTAAGCTAAAGATTCTTAAGGCAGGCGATGTTTCCATTGGTGATTTAGCTGTAAAAACGTTGGTTTTATCTCAGAGCTTGAAAAACTTGGAGGAACTACGTTTAAATGGGAACAATATAACGCGGGAAGGCCTCGAATTTTTACACGATACGCTAAACTTATGCGCTCTTAAGAAAATAGATCTCAGGAGAAATAGGTTCCTCTACGAAGACTGTATTTTTCTTTCCGATTCGCCTCGTTTTAAAAACCTAGAAGTCGTTCAGTTCTGATTTTGTATTATTTCATGAAAGCGTCATAATGGTCCTATGAAAAAAATCGTCATCATCGGCGGTGGTATAGCTGGTTTGTCGGCGGCTTACCACATTCATGAAGAAATTTTTAAGAACATACCTGTAGAGTGTACCCTTCTCGAGTCATCTGAAAAGTTTGGTGGAAAGATTTCTACAATGAGGTTTGACGGGTTTATCGTCGAGCGGGGTCCTGATTCTTTTATTTCGCAAAAACCACAGGCCATTGAACTGTGCAAGAAACTGGGGCTGGAAGATCGGCTTACAGGCACAAGCCCGGATCACCCAAACACTTACGTTTGTCTAAAAAATAAGCTGGTGACGATGCCCGATGGCTTGAGTCTTATGATTCCAACCAAGTTCATGCCTTTTATTCTTAGCCCTTTGTTTAGCTGGATGGGAAAAATTCGGATGGGAATGGATTTATTTCTTCCAAAAAAGAAAGGCAATGATGATGAAAGTCTGGCATCGTTCGTGAGAAGACGAATGGGTGAAGAGGCACTTGAGAAAATGGCGGAGCCTATGTTGGCAGGAATTTACGCCTCAGACCCAAACCTTATGAGCATCAACAGTACTTTCCCGATGTTTGTTCAAACGGAACAGAAATATCGCTCTCTTATTCTCGGTATGTTAGCGCGGAAACGGCAACAGATGGTCCATCGGGGGGAAATACCAAAGGGCAAACAACCATTTTCCCTTTTCATGACGCTTAAAAATGGATTGGATGAAATGGTGGAGACACTGGTTGAAAAAGCAACTAATGTTGTTTTTCGCTCAGAAACCAAGGTAACAGATCTCTCCCTTACCGAGGGGGGTTGGAGCTTGACCTTGTATGACGGGAGTTCCATTAATGCAGATGCTGTCATATTAGCTACACCGGCACAAATTTCAGCGCGTCTTGTAGAGCAGACTTCTCCCAAGGTAGCCGGTTTGTTAAATCAGATCCGATATGTTTCCACGGCCACCGTTTCCATTGCTTATAAAAAAGAAGGTTTCCCGCATTCGCTCGATGGATTTGGGTTTGTCGTACCCAAGACAGAAGGGAAACGCATTTTGGCATGTACATGGACTTCTTCGAAATTTCCTAAAAGGGTTCCAGAGGAATATGTCATGCTAAGGTGTTTTGTGGGTGGAGCGATGCGGGAAGAATTGGCTGAACTGGATGAAGACTCGATAGGTACCATGGTTCGCGAGGAGCTTCTTGATATCATGGGAATCGATTGTGAGCCAGTGTTTCTGAAAGTATTCAAATATAAAAAATCGAATGTGCAATACCAAGTAGGGCATGCCGCGCTGATAGAATCGATTCGAGAAGAGCTCCAATCCTTTCCAGGTTTTTTTGTTACAGGAAGTGCTTATACAGGTATAGGTATCCCTGACTGTATTCGAGATGGAGTTTCCGCGGCAAAAGAGGTAATAGAATTTCTAACAAAGAAAACCAACATCTAGGTTTAGCATCTAACAAAGCAATAGCTAAAATTTTCATTCTTAAAATTCACTTAGGAGAGCATATGAAGTGGGCATCTCATTTATCCGCTAAGAATAATATTGAAGCATGTATTGATGAATCCATAGAAGCCGTCCGCAGCCAAATGGGAGGTGATGCGGTTCATCTCACTGTTATTTTTGTGTCACCACAGTTCAAGGATAAGTACGAGGAAATCCCGAAATTAATTCGCGAACGGATGGACCCGGGACGTTTTTTAGGTTGCTCCGGCGGTGGAATTGTTGGAGGTGGAAAGGAAGTGGAACAACAGCCTGCGCTTAGCATAACCTGTGCTAATTTGCCAGATGTTGAAATTAAGGGCATTCGTTCTGACACAATGGACTTGCCAGATCAAGATACGGCGCCTGGTGTTTGGCGAGAATGGTTGGGGGTTAACGCAGAAAAAAAACCAAACTTTATCTTTCTGGCGGACCCTTTCTCGTTTCGCGGTGAGGAGTTCCTTTCGGGAGTCGACTTTGCCTATCCCAACAGCGGTAAGGTGGGAGGGCTGGCTAGTGGAGCTCAAATGCAGGGGGAAAATGCGCTTTACCTTGATGATAAAATTTACAGCAACGGATTGATTGGTATGGCATTGAGTGGGAATATTGGTATGGATACCATTGTTGCACAAGGATGCCGTCCGATTGGGGTACCGGTTAAAATTTCTAAGTGTAACGGGACACTTCTTACCGAAATGGATGAACAGCCACCGCTGGACCTATTGGAAAAAATACATGAAGAGTTGAACGAAAACGATAAGAGACTGGTGCAGACGTCGTTGTTTTTGGGGATCGAGATGGATCCGCTTAAAGATAATCCCCAACAGGGGGATTTTCTGATACGCAATATTATGGGAGCCGATCGAGCATCGGGAGGTATACAGGTAGGAGCCATGTTACGTGAGGGGCAATTGGTTCAGTTTCACCTGCGAGACAAGGATATGTCTGCAGAAGATTTAAGGCTGGTACTAAACCGTTACAAAACCGAGGAACATGCTAAGAAAGCCTCAGGGGCTTTGCTGTTCTCTTGTCTGGGTCGCGGTCAATATCTTTATGGGACACCCAATCACGATTCCGATATGTTCCGTGATCAACTCGGGGATATTCCACTAGGAGGGTTTTTTTGTAACGGTGAAATCGGGCCAGTAGGGAAAACCACATTCCTTCACGGTTACACGAGCTCGTTTGGTATTTTTCATCCTGCTCACTAAGTAGATATCGAAGAAGTTCATTTTTTTCCGTCAGGTGTTTAGCTATGAAAGTTACTATCATGGGCTCGGGTACAATGGTGCCTTCGAATGAGCGAAATTCATCCGGGGTTCTTGTTGAACATGAAGATATCTGTTCTATGGTTGACTTTGGTTATGGATCGATGCACAACTTACTTAAAAAAGGGCTTACTTACCACGATATAGACCGTATCTATTTTACCCACAACCATCCTGATCATATTTGTGATCTGGTTCCGTTTCTTTTTGCTTCAAAGTATCCGCAAGATCCAAGAACCAAAGACCTAGAAATTATTGCGGGCCCAGGCTTTAAACGATTTTTTGATATTCTAATGCAGGCTTATAAAAGCTGGTTGATACCTACTACCTATAAAGTGAAAATACTAGAGCAAGACGAAGAAACAAAACTTTATGATGGACTAATCGTTATCTCAAAAAAAGTGAAACACATCGAACTGAGTCGTGGCTACCGGTTTGAGCTTGCCAATGGGAAATCGCTGGTGGTTTCCGGCGATACAGATTATTGCGATGGGATGATTGACTTGGGAAGGGAAGCAGATTTGATGATCTTGGAATGTTCAATGCCAGATGATATGAAAGTGCAGGGGCATATGACACCCAGTGAATGCGGTAAACTAGCCCAGAATGCCAATTGCAGAAAGTTGTGCCTCACGCATTTTTACCCTGTTTGTGAGCTAAAAGATGTGCGAGCAAAATGTCTCGCCGAGTACAGTGGCGAACTATTCTTGGCTGAAGATTTGATGGAGTTTAATATTTAAAAGTTGAGGTAATTGAGTCAATTCTATTGGAAATGAAACAAGAACTGAAAATTCCTTTAGGAGGTTCTTTAGTAGGAGTGCCGGAGGAGGGACTCGAACCCTCAAACCCTTACGAGTGCAGGATTTTAAGTCCTGTGCGTATGCCAATTCCGCCACTCCGGCATAATGTGAAGGTTAAAACGCGACAAATTCTAACACAATATAGAGTTTTTCCAATAGCAGTTAATTGGGAGTTAGAGCCGAAGATTTTTTCTTGGGGGTGACTATGCGTGATCCAAAACGTATTTTAGAAAAAATTCTTGGTGATGGGAAGGACCTTGGTCGGCTTGAAGAAACCGGTGAGTCGCTTGAACAGTTGATAGAGGCCCTACGTGATGTGGTTAGGTGCCGGCGCACGCGTCGATGGATCACTGATAATTACGGCATTGATGTAGTCGTTTCGCCAGCAACCTTTACCCATCTACTTGAAATACCACAGATCAATTTCATAGAAAATTCAAACCGTATGCTGGAAGTCGATACTGTTTCCCTCAAGGAAACGAGAAACTTGGATGATCCAGTTACTGTTGGCAACCTCAATGTTGTATTGAGAGAGTTCTACCGTAACCTAGAATCGATTCAGGGTCGATTGGAGAGTGAATACCCCCGTTTTTTGTTAATCAATGAGATGCGCGCCGAGTTGATTGATGTGGTGGTTCAACAAATAAACTCTATGAAAAAGCTTAACGGAAGGCTAACGGGATACATGCTAAGCTTAAATAAAGTGAAACCCATTGAACGCAACTTTGAAAAATTGTTTCCCAGTTCAATTAAAGTCGGCTCCTTGCGTAAGATTTGGCCGGTCGTGGAAAAAGAAGTTGAGTTTTATCAAAAATGCAGTGAAATGAATAAACGTTGGGAAGCGGTCGGAGTCGACCTGTTCCAGATTATTCGTGAGGATGGTCTTTCTAATTTGAGGGAGAATGTTCAGGAATTAGGAAACCTGCTGTGGAACATTGTTTACAATCAAAGGCCGTTGGAGCAGTGTTTAACAATCCTAGGAATCGATTTCAACGATACCAAAAGTCTGTTTGATTCTAGCCGCGTTAATTTAAACAACGTATAAAAATATACTTTGCAATCATTTGACCTAATGATTGGTGTGTCCTACAGTTGATGCTATGCTTTGACTTGGAAGCCTTCAGCTTTATCCAAGAGTAAGTGTTTTAAACTGGTCTTTTCCTGTGCTTTACGGAGTGCTTCTTTTCCTTGTTCCTTGATCTTGTTATACCTTATATCGAGCCTGGTAAGGTTGGTGAAAAGTGGCAGGAACTTGGCCAAGAATATGGCCCCTTCGTCAGTGATGTCATTATCGGTTAAATTGAGATTCTGTAGGCTTAGGAGGTTGTCAGATACCGTGATGTATTTAATCCCATCATTTATAGAACAGATTTATTGAAGTAAGATTCACAAGTACTTTAGACTGAGCCAAGAACTTGACTCCCTGGGGGCCTATGAGATTGGTGCCCATGTTAAGAGAGGTTAGATCCCTTAAAAACTCAAACTTCGCAATATCTTTAGCCCCGTATTCTTTAATATAGCAAGCTGTTATATCAAGGGTTTTTCCGTCCTTGCTCAGGTTTGCTCGAACTACCTGCTCAGTTTCAGAAATAGACTTGGTGTAACCTTTAGCTTCCTTGTTGCCCTCATAATGCATGGTATTACTTCCCCAGAGTTTGTTTTTCTAAGATAGCGCTATTATACATCCCGCCCGCCACTTGGGCAATAACCATACTCAACTGTGAAGTTCATTTCCTGTTTGTTTAACTGATTTCAGGAAGCATAAAATTAGGTCCGGAAGGATGGATTTTGTTTGCTTTTATCGGGAAATATTTTATGATTGAGGTCACTCACAACGTGATAGTAACTTGGGTGAGAAGGAGTTGTTGGAATGGGTAAATTATATCAATCCGACTTGGAAATGAGTCTTGGAAATAATGTGATCGTGACACAGATGACTCAGGCTGTTAACTGGGCGCGGAAATACTCTTTTTTTATTTATCCGTTCATTACTGCTTGCTGTGGAATGGAGTTTATGTCTGTGGCCGGGCCAAGATACGATCTGGATCGTTTTGGAGCAGCATTCCCCAGATTTTCTCCACGTCAGGCAGATCTACTAATGGTGGTGGGTACTATTAGTCATAAGCAGGCCCCCATCCTGGTAAAAGTCTATAATCAGATGACGGAGCCTAAGTGGGTAGTCGCTTACGGGGTTTGTACAGTTTCCGGTGGTTTCTACGATAATTACACCACCGTAATGGGGATAGATACCATTATTCCGGTGGATATTTATATTCCAGGGTGTCCACCACGTCCTGAGATGGTGATCGATGGATTGATCAACCTTCAGCAGAAGGTTCAAAAGGAGACTTTACAAGATCATGTGAAAGGTCCCTCGCCTGTAACTCCTGCGGCACGACTTTGAGTTTAAAAGTTTTCCCCAACATCTCCTCCTCCACCTAATGATGGGTTAGGGTTCTTTTTTGCTTGGTCTAGAAAGAGCATCTTTTTAATCCATTTCCTAGCGGCTTCTCGTTCAATTTTACTCATACCCTTATAGCTGATCATTTTTCGGACACCCTTAATTTTTGACAACACGTAAGAGTTGAAATCTTCTCCTTCTGCAATTTGCACGTTAATTTTTCCGTCCGATTTCACAAAGCTTTTTTTAATATATTCAAAGTAAAGCCGCAGGTGGATAACGGGGTCTTTAATCATCAATTGATTTTGGATGAACAAAAAAGCTTCCTTTTTACGATTAATTTTGTAACCCAGCCGTATGTTATCTTTTTTATTCATTTGCAGATCAAAAAAACTAAATGCTTTTCGTCGAATTTCCTCCGATACCCCTGAATCAGGGATTGGTAGGTGCTTTGCCGCAACGATTTCCAGAAGCAGAGCGGGATTACCTGTTTGTTCGCTAAGGTAGGCAAATTCTTTTGGATAATCTCGATTTAACCGCGAGACCTCATCTAATAAGGGAGTAACTTTACCAATCGCTTGCCTCAGGCGTTCCAGTTGATCTTCATTGAAAGGAGCTACAAACCATTGAGTTTCTTGAGGAACGAAGAGTTGTTTGCGAATTGGTCGTGCGTAAAAATCATTAAGAATTTCAGAAAAATTTTCAATGAAAAAGGTTTTGATTATGTCTTCGAAATAAGGAAAATTTAAAAGTAAAAAACGGGGATCGGAAATAATATTTAGACTATAGGCTTCTAATTCGTTTGCCGGACCAACAAATTTTTGGGTCAGATGAAGAGATTCGTGAAGGTGTGTGGCTTCCTGGTATACCTTGCTATCAATTAAAATGGCAGCGGGCGAAATGCGAATGGTATCAAAGGTGGTATGGGCTAACTGGTTGGGCGCAAGTAGCTTGTCGGACCAGGATTGAATAATATATTGGCGAAGCGGAATTTCACGTAGTTCCGGTTGTATTGTTTTGAGTTTTGCTAAAACCCTACGCATTCTATCCGCGGCTTTAAAGTGGAGTGACTCTCCTTCATGGCATTTTGCACATCCCAGTGAATGAAACCCTGGAATTGAAAACACAACAGGGGTTCCCTCTTGAAGTGAGATCGATACATTGAATGTGTCGGTAGGTGGGTTTTCGTCTGGAAGTGGATGGGGAAGATGAGGTTGAATGAGTCTGTTGAGTTCTCCTACATCAGTGGAAACCGGAACATTTTGGGCAAAGAGGTTGGATGGGTTAAAAAGCCAGAAAAAAAGTACATAAGGAAGAATGAGAAATCCTCTGGTCATGAGGTGGGCTTTCACCAAATGAACCTCGAGATTATTTATCAAGAATACTCAAACGTTGCCAAACACTTATTTTGACTCCGTCCCAGACTGCAAGGGCAACCAGAGTTGGGTCTTTGCGGATAAACCCAGTGTCCCATTTCCCTGTTTTCAGCATATCGCGTAGAAACACAACGGTCCAAACACCATCTTTCCATTCACCATAACCTTCTACATTTTGCTTGTCAGCAGGTTGAGGAGTGATCGTACCGAATCCTTCGGCGTTGAGTTCTTCGACAGCATTTTCCGAGGTTAGGTTGAGCTTGGCGACTGGATTGGACATGACACCACCGAAGATTAAAGCGTCCATATCTACGTCACCAGCATATTCTTGGTCCCCTTCTGCTTCTAGTGTTTCTTCTAGGCCAGATTTCCAGTGCCAGATATTGACCGGTTTCCCACGATTGCCCATCCCAAAGAAAGGTTCATTGTGGCCGTGGGTATGCAGGGTGACATTGCCCAGGGCAAACTGAACCGCTACACCATCACGAAAATAATCTTGGGTCAATTCAGAAAATGCATTTTTGGTTGGGTCCTCCCATTTTAACCGGACAGCAAGTTGTTCGCCATTGTTGACAGAAGCGAAGTTGATGACCTCGATTGCGTCACGACGAGCTGCTAGGGGACGTAATACCAAGTTCGTCGATTTGACCCCGTCCCAGATCGGGCTGTTGACATCCGTGTTCAACTCGAAGTCCTTTCGGAATGAATAGACATCCGTTTCAAATTCAGCTTTTTTAAACTCTCTGGTGAATTGGGAGGTCCTGTTCCGGCAGGTGCGCGTAGGAACTCATTGGAGTGCCATCAAGTCCAGTGCTCACGGTTCGAAAGATGTCTTTTGCCTCAAAACCACCTTTATAATAACCGGGAACGGTGATATCTTGCACAAAGACAGCATGCTTCCAGGCATCCAGTAACGATTCTGCTAGTCGTCCGTCACCGCGTAATGATTGACCGTGACAGGCATTACACTTATGTTTAGTGAAAAGTTCTTTACCCTTGGCTATTAACTGTGGAGTTACTTGGGGCGGCTCGTTTATCGTGATCTTTTCACCTTGGGGTTCCTTGCTAAATCTCGGTGAGAAGTTTTTGATTAGATTAATAAGAGCCCAGGTATCCTGAGCTGATAAAGCATCACCCCAAGCGGGCATAGAAGTTCCAGGCACTCCCTTGATAATGGTCCTATACAAGTCCTCATCCCTGGGGAGAGTGTCCGTCGGTGTGGATCGGAATTTGAAGATCCCCATTCGAAAATCCCGTGGCCAAGGATAAAGGTAGTCGGTTGCGGTACCGCCGCCATTGCCGTCCTTCCCATGACAGAAGACACACATATGGAGATAGATGTTGCGTCCTCGGGCAAGCAAACCTTCTTCCTGCATCGCTTCAGGCTTCTTTGCCCCTAAATCGCTATGAGACCCGCGGGTACGAAATAAGTCGCCATCGCCGTCATCATGGTGGTGGTGCTCCATGGGTTTTTCGTCAACACGATACTCACTGCCTGAGAGAGGGGCTTTATCACTGTGATGTTCATGGCCACTCTGTGATAGGGCATTATTCGGAATGAGCAATAAAAGTAGAAGTATGGCTGATGTGGGGGAAAAAAATCTTATAGACCGATTCAGTTGGATTCGTGTTTTGCAAAATAGCGCCATAACAGGTACCTCTGGGTCAGGGCGGTCCGTCTAAGATTTATAAACTCTAGCCGAATTATGGATCGCCATGCAGGTTAAATTATAGGTTATTGGATTGATAATCTCCGCATTATTTGAAATGTGTGATATTTCTTAATGATTTTTTAATTATTACTTTTTAGTAAACTTTCCTCGAACCATTTTAACGCCCTGATCTAAATCTCCCATGTCTTTAAGATTGAAATACTCTTCTTTAAAACCAAGTCCAAAATACCAGGCGTTTTCGAGCCCTCTTTCAGTATTCGTCCACAAATAATAACTACCCCCGTTTTTGAATGATTCTGCTAGTCCAATTCTTTCGCCATCTTTGCTTTTGATAGGGCGAGACGCATCGTACAGACTTTTCAACTCCTCTAGTGTCGGAAGTCTCCAATCACCAAACCCGGCAAACTTCTCAGTATTTTTTAAATCTATATACTCAAGCGCCTGATACCAATTCATCCCTTGTTTAAGCTCGTGGTATGAATCGGCTCGTTGCCATAATAGGCCAGATTTTTGATCTGCGATAGTCCCATTCCCTTGGTCAATGTATCGAGCGGCCCACGCTGAATTTAGAAATGTTGTACCCGTTATAATAACAACGGCAATTATTGTCCCAAAGCATTTCAGTTGAAATAGCATTTTCATTTGTTAAGAATAAAAATTATTTTTTTCTGCTTCAGCACGATCATAGTGAACTAGTAATTTATGATGTATTGGATTACTAATTATACAAACATATATAATCAAATGCCACGAATAGTGCGCTTATATTATTACAAACATATTTGCAATAAGGGGGTCTAGACTTTAGAATCTTGGCAGTCTTGGAACTATTAACTTTGCCCTGCGGAGATCGTTAATTGGCTGCTACCCTGATGCAAATCATTACTGATTTCGTGAATACCTTGCCGCCTTTACTTCAACTGTTGCTGGGAGTTTTTGTAACCTTTGGTTTTTTCAGGTGCTTTATAGCGGTTGTCGATTTTATTGAAGATAGGCGAGAGGGAAAAAAATAGCTAAAATTGTGCAAAAAAAACTAGCCTGCATCTTTAAACCATAATAATTAACACAACTAAAAAACCCCGCCTGTTAAAGCGGGGTTTTTCATTACGACAGGGAGTTTCCGTTGATTCCTGCTAATAGGAACCTTCGGAAGCTCCCTTTATCAAATTACTAGACAAAGGATCACCTCCTTTTCATCCAAGGGAACCGTATCCACGCTTGCGACTCCCCTGGCGTCTGCACGCGTGCGACTAGATACTTTGTTGTGGAGAAGAATTCTCTGTATTCAGAAGTAAAATTCGACCGATTTACAGAGAAGCCAAATGCTGGGTGTGTTTATGTTTTTGACCTTACCCTTATCGTTATTGCCCTTTTTTCCCCTTGTTAATAGTATTCATTTTTTCCAACAGCTCTTTTCGCTGACGTTCCATCAGATCCATTTTATCTTGTAGTTCCTTCATTCTAGGATCAGGGGCATCCTTTTTCTTAGCGGATTTTTCAGTGGTAGTTTTCTTTACAGGAGCTCTTGCCTGCTTTTTCGTTTCTTCTGCTATATAATTCTTGTCGGATTTCTTCAGGCACTCCTTCTCAAGTTCTTTGCTCACAATCAAATCGCATTTTTTTGGATTCTTCTTCACTATGGCATAGCAATAGTTCTGAATATCTCGGTTTAGGATTTGCGTACAATAGAATGTGCTATGATCCTTGTGTTTGAAGCGGTTCTCAGGATTCTTGATCGGATTTAAAGCCAGACAGAGATGGCGTTTATCCAGCGCCGGTATTTTCCCACTCGCTTTTGCAGCAGACGACCATGCAGCTTGCGCGCGCGACATTTCTTCCATTGGACCTACCCCGTCAACGGTCTTAACTTCTGCCCCACCTGGTCGCCCTTGCCGGACTTCTGTTGATTCTGCATCACATAGCTTTGGGTCTGGAATCTCTACAGCAGCCCATAATGATGGCACGAGTGCCCATGATGCAAGGAATATCATAAGTAACCACGCTTTGGTTCCAACTCTCATTGTCTCCTCCTTAAACATAGGCTTTAAATTTTTAGAACTAAACGGTAGCCTGCAAATCGTATATCTCTAGAGAATAAACCATTCTTCTTTCCGCTTGCAAGTCTTAAAACCCTGCTATGTTTTGGTTTTTAGAAGCAACGTTTTGGTTGAAAATCTAATTTTCTTAACATATTGAATGTAAACAATTTTGTGGTAAAAGTGCTTTCTCTGTTCGGATCAAGGTTTTATTCATGTAATAAGTCGTAACAATAGATATCAAACTAAGAGTGGGTCTAAATGATGGTAATTAAGATCAACTGGTATTAGAGTCAGGGATATCTTACACAGAGCCGATAAATAATTATGCAGTAGGCGCAACTTTAAAACTTTATCAGGTCTAACCTTGTTGACAAATCATGAATAGGTGCTGCTGTAATGACTGCTTTAAAATTTAGAAGCAAAAACTCTTTTTTATAATGTATTAGGATTACCTTTGTTAATGAGAGTTTTATCTAATAAAGAATTTAAGGTTATTTTAGGTCTAATCATTTTTGCTGCGGCCTTTAGGATACCCACCTTTGGAAGTCCTCTCATTGAGGATGAGGCGATCTCTTTTAATCGCTACATCGATGTGCCTTGGCAAAAGTTGATTCTTGGCTACCAAGATACGAATCAACACACGCTTTTTCTTTTGATTTCAAAATTTTTTATTTGGATTTTCGGTGAAACTGAAATCGTTTACAGATTTCCCTCTCTTCTTTTTGGTGTTTTATCAATTCCTCTAATGTATCGACTTGGTATGACAATGAAGTTCCCCTGGTCTTCTGCATTACTTTCCTCAATATTAATGGCCTTATCTTGGCCGCATCTGAAATATTCGATGGAAGGTCGAGGTTATGGAATAACAATATTTTTGGTCCTCTTAGTGATTTATTCAGCTATCCAGTTTTTAAACACCTCGCGTTGGATTTGGGGTAGCGTTTTGATAGGTTCAGGATTTGCGATGACTATGGCTCTTCCAAGCAATTTGTTTTTTTTAGGTGGGTTGACGGTATTTACAGTAATAGCTGGATGCCTAGAGCCGAAAGAAAGCCCGTTTAACATTAAAAGGTTGTTTTGTTTAGTCATTCCTCAACTAATCATGTTTGCTTTAATTGCTGTCTACTTTTTAGTCATTTATGAACAGCTTAAATACGGGAAGGATACCCAACCGCAATCTCTAGATGGAGCGCGAATCGGTGAGATAGCCGAGCTACTTGTTGCTCCGTGGGGGCTTTGGTTGTATCTGTTTTTTGCTATAGGCATCTGGAGATTAAAAAGGATAAGAGAAAGAGTTGTTTTTGCCTCTGTTTTTTTTATTCCTATGATTCTTACACTTATAACGGGAGTGGTAGGGTATGCTCGCATTTATGTTTATTGGCTCCCTTTTGTCCTTTTTCTTTCTGCTTATGGAATTACTGAAACAATTTCTTGGTTAAAAAAACAGACAGGAAACCTGGTTTATGGGTTAGAAGCGGGGGTGGTTTTTCTTTTGATGTTTTTCCCAGCAAAGCAAATCACTAAGTATTATGAGGATAGAGATAACGGTTCTTTAGTAGTGGCAGGGCCGAATGCGACGTTATCTGAAGCAACTAAGATGGCAGTTTGGGTGGATGAAAATATTCCAGAAAATAATCTTGTTGTCATCAGTGTTGGCGGTCCAGAATCAAGCGTGTTGAATAAGTATATGGAGAAAAAAATTCTGGTGCGAATGATTCACTTTCCTCGCGGTGGAGAATTAAAGAAAATTATTTTTATTGCTCATCAGGATATGCCTCCATATGAATATCCGTTTGTTCCTATGGTTCAAGAGCGTAAGCTCAAGCTCCCTTCTAGTGTTTTTAATAAAATATACTCGATCGGTAACCTTGGTGTATATGAACTTAATTTGAAGGTGAAAAAATTAATTCCTCCTACTTTTGATCCGGACTATGAAGGTAAAGTCGGGAACTCAAATATACCGAAAGTCAATATTCGGCAAATTGAAAGACCCAGAGTGGTGGGGGAAAAGGCTCTTAATATCGAGAATAATTCTGGAAAGACAATGGATATAATTTCTCCTATAGTCAAAGGGATAGATATCACAGACGACCACGCATATCTTTTATATGTTTTTATTACAGATTTTCAACCACTTAAAGAGGTACATGCTCATCTTGCGGAAAAGAAAACCTGGCCGCCGACTTTAGGATATTTGAATCCATCTTTGGGGATATTTCAGGTAACCGGGCAGAATGC
>JYMV01043167.1_pt1 | contig 14454 bp, 23 predicted proteins | sample 338911 | NCBI WGS metagenome assembly JYMV01 (sample SAMN03354496, study PRJNA234377) | hydrothermal vent metagenome | biome: Deep sea; feature: Hydrothermal plumes at the Eastern Lau Spreading Center, Western Pacific Ocean; material: Seawater | place: Tonga | collected 2009 | depth 2000 m m
TCCGGTTAGATTTGAAAACTGTAGTTTTACGTTATTCAGGACAGCGTGGCTCAGATTAGCTTTTTTTACTCATAAGTGCTCCCCAGTTCTGCCCACAGAAGAATTTCAGACCTTGAACTTTTTATATATTTTAATAAAATTAATATTTTTTTGCAGTTATATTTACCAGATAAATATCCGTTAGGTATATTTTTTTAATTGAAAAACCCCTGAAGTTGGTAATTGCTTTAATATTATTGATAATTCTGAATTCAATATGTAATAATTACTATTTGTAATAAGGGGAATACATGGCAAATGTAGAACAACTGAAACTCATCAAACAAGGAGTCGAAAGCTGGAACCAGTGGAGAGAAAAAAACTCTAATATCAAACCCGATTTGTCGGAGTCAGACCTTAGACAAGCCTATCTACAAAAAGCTAATCTGAGCCACGCTATCCTGGATAACGTAAAACTACAGTTTTCAAATCTAACCGGAGCTAACCTCAAAGAAACCAGCCTGAAAAAAGCCAAATTTCAAGAGGCCAACCTTCAAAGTGCAAACCTTCAAAGTGCAAACCTTTCAGGAGCCAGTATGCTAGAAGCAAATCTTCAATACGCCGATTTAGAAAATGCTATACTCAAAGATGCGCAATTCAGTGAAGATGCTTTATTAAATCAAACCAACCTCAAAGGAGCAAATCTTGAGGGAGCAACCGGCCTGAGCTCCAGCCAAATAAATTTGGCGATAACGGACAAACAAACAAAACTACCCGACTACCTTGAAGAAGAGATGGACGACGATTTTCTTTTACAAATGTAAAAAGAGCCAATCAAAATTTACTACTTTAAATTAGGCAACTATTTTATTCAGTATACCGAATAGGAATCTAAAACCAAGATAGGCGATAAAACTCAATGATGGTCGAGTTCGCGGATGGACTCGACAATAGATTTTGTAGCACGCGTACCTATAAATTTCTGTTGGTCATAGCCCAACACAACTTGCCAAGCTTGACCTGGATATTTACTTGCAAGAGGAAAAGCTACTTTGTTTAACATCCACTCGCCATGCCGAATATCTTCTTTGATGTGCGTGCTCCAATAACCGGTACCTGCATCACTCAACCCGATACGCTCTCCTGCCTTTTGGTAATTTTGAAATGATGAGGGGGCTGAAACTTCCACATATAGCAATCCACCAACATATCTCAAATAATTCTTCTTTCTTTCTGAAAGCAAGAAGCTGTGATTTATATTTGCCAAGACTTCCCAGGGAACAAGAGCAAAGTAGGCTTCTGGATCTGTTTCCATATCGCATTCTTTTAGCATAGCAATAAAATAAGATGAATGCTTGTGTGACAACTTTCCGCAACCGTATTCTTCCCAAAAAATTTTAGCAAGCATTAGTTGTATGTCGTTACCAACTCCTCCTAAAATCCTAGAAAGTTGACTCGCTTCTACCAATCCATCAAGAGATGTAATAGCTAATAATCTTTTGTAACCAGCCAATAAGATTTCATCTTTTAAAAACAGGCTCTCTTTACTGGGCAAAGGATTTAAATCTTCTTTGAACCTTTTGTTTAATGCTTCTTCATAGACTAAGGAATCAAGTAAATCAGTTTCGATATGATTTAATTCCCATTCCATCCACTCTGTTTCTATTCGTTTCCTGATGGAAAAAAGTATTGTGGAGTCCTCATTGGTATAATTCCCAAGATCATCGAACCAAAAAAAGTTTAAACGATTAATATAATAAAGAACTCGCTGCAGAAAAAGATGAGCTCTATCACACTCGTTACTATTTTTGTAGCCTTCATCAAACGCAAAGCTTAATACATCTTCAAAATTAGCCATTAAACTTGGATTAATCTTGACAGCGCTATCAAGATCATCATTTTGAATAAGTTGTATGAACTCCTCTTCAGCTTTCCTATAATGTGAGTATAAGGCTGGTTTCTCAGTCTGAAGGGCTATTGACATGATTCGCAACGAAAAATTAATAAAAGTTAAGAAATGATTTTTTTATGGAGTCTTTGAATCATAACAAACACCTTACCTAACGTCAAATAAGGAAAACTTTATAAAATAAACAGGCAACGTATGTTTGAATACAAAATTCTTAATAGTGACGCTGATAGTTTTTCAGTTGAGAATCAGTTCGCTCATGCTGTCCTTGAGGGTCTTTCCAAGAAAAATAAATGTTTGCCCTCATGGTTGATATTTAGCAATCAAGGCAGTGAAATTTTCAAAGAAATCGCTAAATCGCCAGAATACCTGCCAGCCGCTTGTGAATTTGAAATATTTAATAAGCACATAAATACAATTACCAATTTAATTTCTGACCAACCATTTCAGCTTATCGAACTTGGATCTGGAGATGGTGGTAAGACTCAATTACTTATTGAAAGTATTGTGAAAAAGAAAATAGATCTCCAGTATTACCCTATTGATATTTCTGAGGGAGCGATTCGCGATTTAGTTACCACATTAAAGTCAAAATATTCAAGTACCACCTTAAAGGTAAACGGATTGGTTGGGGATTATTTTGTCGGCCTTAAGAATTTAACTAAAAAACCAAACCTCAGGAACGTGGTCTTATTTCTAGGAGTAACTTTAAATAACATGACTCCTCCTGATGCAAATATTTTTCTAAGAAAACTTCATAAATCTCTAAACAAACAGGACCTCCTTTTGATTGGGTTTGACCTCATAAAAAATCCAAAAATTATTTACAACGCATACAATGACTCTAAGGGTTTATTTGAAAAGTTTAATCTTCATTTGCTAGATCGAATAAATCAGGTGCTGGGTGGAACTTTCAATAAAGAGTTTTTTGTACACCAGGGGCACTATAATCCTAAGATCCAAGCATTGGAAAGTTATCTTTACAGCACAAAAAATCAAACCGTGCGCATTCGAAATTTGAATAAGGATTTTATATTCAAGGCGTGGGAGGGAACAAAAACCGAGCAATCATACAAATTTAGCATAGAAGAGATTGAATTGTTGGCTGGAAAGAATGGGTTTCAAGTCATCAAAAAATTATATGACTCCAGAGAATATTTTGTCGATTCTCTTTGGGAGGTCCAATGAGCGCACTTCAATTTATTCAACAGGAAAACCCATTCACAGAGCAACTTGATTCTACCAAGCAAACTTGAGCAATAAATCATTATAAAAAAATAAATGGAGCCATTACATGGGTGAAATTGAACATTTTTTTTATTGCCCTTACTGCGGTGAAAACATATCAATGCTCATTGATTTAAATTTTAATAACCAACTTTACACAGAGGACTGTGAGGTTTGTTGTCGCCCCATAGAAATAGACTTCACTGCAGTTGATGGTGCGGTCGAATCATGGAAAGCATCTCGTAGTGATTAAAAACCTTCTTTAAAACTATCTACCACCAGATTCCTACAATAACCATGTCATGCATGTATCAATCTGATAAACTCTCCTGGATTATTAGCCACAATACCAAATGAGCGTTACCCCAAGTTCAAGAAAAATAGAAATACTAAACGTGACTTCCTTATTTAATTAATTTTTATCATGGATAAATTAGAAGCAACACAAAGAGTTTTGCGTTTCAGTGAATCGATTAGAAACTGGTGCGAGAATGATGAAAAAGTATTTTTTGATGATTTCGATAATCAAAATGTAATGAACTATGATACGGGTGGGTATGGAGAGTTAGCAGATATGATTATAGAGAAAGGTATTGAAGAAGGATTTATAGATGAAGATGATCTGGATTAAAGATCTTGAATTTTTAAGTCTGTTTTCCTATAAGACTACTGCTTAAAAAATTCTCAAATGTTTTTTTTCCTGTACCGATGATGCATTCACCATCACCCAGAAACAAACAATCAAAATCAAAAGCCCCAAGAACATGCAGACTTTTTCTAGCTTCGTTAATATCTACAAATTTTTCGGGCGGAAGCATGTTTAATTTTCCCGGGATTTTCCCTATCAACGCATCACCTATAAACATTTTTTTTTGACCCTCGAGGTAAAAGGCAGATTCCCCGGGAGATTTTTGATTTTCCAAGTGAATCACCTTGAGCCCGCAAAATAATTGATCACCATTAACAAATGTATAATCGGGTTGAAAACCTAATCCATTCACATCATTTTCATGTATATACACAGGAACGCTAAAAATTTCTTTAAACATCTCGCTTATACGTTCATGATGTACATTGGTAAGTAGAATTGCTTTTAAGGGACTATCTGAGTTTTCTTTAATTAAATTTTTTAAACTTTGCAAGTCATCGTCTGCTAATACTGGAGGGTCAATGATAACCGACTCCCCACCACAAATCAGATAATAACCATTGAAGTTGAGTTTCTTTTCAACTGAAAACTCAGACCATTGATAAAGATTAGAGGATATTTTTTTTAATGCAGACACGCTATCTAATTCCCTTCTTTAAGAAAAGTTTTTCTTCAATTAAAAACCCATTATCTGTTTATCCAACATTTCCACGATTTCAATTTAGATTCCCCATACATGTAGCTATATATTTCCGGTTGATATTGGCATAAGGTTGAATTTCCAGGGCGGACTTGAAACTTTCAATAGCCTCAGAGTATCGAGCAAACTTAAAAAGGCATAGCCCCATGCCGTGCCAAGCGCCAAAATGGTGCGGGTTCATCTTTAAAGTAACTTTACATTCGTTGATAGAATTTTTGTAGTCGCCTAACAAAAAAAGTACTGTCGCTAGTTTGTTATGTGCTTCCGCGAACTCTGGATACGTTTTAATGACTTTTTCAAAGTGGGCCTGAGCCTCTTCGAATTTGTTCAAGCCCATCAAATCCTCCCCTTTTCGTATATATGCTTCTGCAACTTCACCTGCTTCAAAATACCAACAGTCCCACAAAGCCATAGTGGCCGAATTTCGCAAATCGGGAGCTTTGCTATGCAAATCTGATAATAATTTTTTTACATCTTCCATTTAATTGCTTTTGTTTTCTTTTTTTCTTCTTTCAGAAATATTATCTTTTAACCTATTTTTATCTTCCTTAAAACTTGGAAATGGTTCTCCCCTACCATCAGGAACATGAGGTCTTTTATGACTATACCCCACTGGATTTCCCATGGAATCTTTTGCCTCCTCTGAGGGTTGTTCTTTTGTAATTTCTTTAGCCATTACTAATATCTCCTTTCATTTAAAACCACTAACATGATTTTCAAACCCACATATAAACTACCCAGGTTGCTAAGTTACAACCTATCATATTAAATTTTAATCAGAAGGATTTTACTAAAAATAAAAAAATAGCAAAACTACCTCCAACTGTAACAGAATGTTACCTTAATTATGTCTTTTGCATCAATCAACGTAATAAGCAATAGCCAACACCCAACCTACAGCTATAAGTAGTTTGATTATCAACCTGGGTCTCATCGTCTAAAACATAGATAAAAAATTTCAAGTCTCATCATACATAATCACTTGGACAGGACATGCATTAGCAGCATCCTTGATTTTTTCCTCCAATCCTGAATAGTCCACCCCTTCAATCACTGTGGCCCCCTCAGCCTTAACTTTAAAAACCTCCGGGCAGTTTCCTTCCGACAAACCACATGAAATACAACCTTCCTCAATCCAAACACGTGTAACAGCCATTTCTCTCAAGCCCCGTAAAGGTTAATCAAACATACAAAAATAATTGGTTTGGTTGTATTTGATAATTATACCGCATTATCTACCAACATTGCTTATCTCCACCAACTAACATAAAATAATTTGATTATTTTACAAGAAAACAACCTGTACCAAACAACTTAAAGCGGTGTGCACTATTTTTTTCTAACTCGACTTGTCTAATTTTATTTTTAAAAATTAAATCGTGCTTTATTGGAGAAAAGGCCATGGCCCCCATAAAACAAATAGATGTTCATCAGGTAAAACAATTAGAGGACAAAGATTCTGCAACCATTGTGGACATTCGAGACCCCACTTCATTTAATGCTGGACACATTCCGAATGCAATACACCTTAGTGATGGTACTGTTGAACAGTTTATAATTGATACAGACAAAAACAAACCATTAGTAGTTTATTGTTACCATGGCATTTCAAGTCAGGGGGCCGCGGCGTATTTTTCTGAGAAAGGATTCAAAGAAGTTTCAAGTATGATAGGAGGATTTGAAGGCTGGTTATCAGCTTTTCCAAACTCTACTAGAAAGGCTTAAAAAGATGAGATATTTGTTGTGTGTATCCATGTTATCAATGATTTTCACAACCCCTTCACTCGCCCTTGGAAACTATGAAAATGGAACTATTGCTTTTGAACGAGGTGACTATAAAACTGCTTTAAAGGAATTTACAGACCTGGCTGAACAGAAAGACTCGCGTGGTCAGTATGGTATGGGGTTGATGTATGACCTGGGGACCGGAGTTTCAATGAATTTCGAAGAATCAGTCAAGTGGTATCAACTCTCAGCCGAGCAAGGAAATGCCGACGCGCAAAATAACCTTGCCACGATGTATGCAGAGGGTGAAGGGGTACAGAAGGATGCTCATAAGGCAAAACAATTGTACGAACGTGCAGCCCAACAAGGAAATTTTGATGCTCCCAATAACCTTGGCACAATGTATCTGCAAGGAGTAGGAATTACCCGTAACTACATTAGGGCTTATATGTGGTTTCACTTAGGTGAAATGAAAGGAGACCGGGCGGCGAAAAAAAACAGAGCGTTTGTCGAGACAAAAATGAACTCCGAAGAGATTATTGAAGCAAACAAACAGGTGGAAGAATGGATGCGGAGATATGTGGGTTTCTAAAGCTTTAAATAAAGGGGAGTTATAAAAAGTTATCTAATTGATTTGGACGCAATGCTAGTTAGCACGGAATTATTTTTTTATCGCAGGGCATAATCATAAATCCTATTCAATCCCTTAAGCCAACCCATTAATCAAATAGATATTTTCTTCATTCTTTCCCTCTATTCAACATCAGGACTCCCACAAGTTTTGCAATCCAATTCAAACCCTATATAGGTTTTTCTACCTTGAGGCGATGTAACCCATTCTCTTTGTTGCCACGGAGGATCGTGCCTGAAATGCCTTGAATGACCACATGACAAATCTGCTACCCATTGCTCATATTCGTCTTGATGGAAACCAGTGATTTTTGTTTTCATTCCAGTTCTCATTTTTTTTGTTTCGCATATAAGCATGCCCTTTGCTTCCACTGGATTGAAAGGTTTTAAAACCTATTTCTGAGATCACAAACAGACCAATCGCAATTATAGTCCAAGCCATTTTTGTATACTTATCGATAACCATGATTTCTCATTCAAATTTATTACAATAGGTCATGCATACTTTCATACAATTTCTTTTCTGGATTTTCTCCGGCTGGTTAGTACTATATGGGGTTATGAAGTTCTACCCACAATATGCTGTTCAACTTCCCAAATTCCTGTACTCTTTCTTGTATTTACTAACTCAGTGATTCTTTTGAGATATAATTATAGACATGCCCTTCTGTCAATCAAAAAATCAAAATGAACCAAGCTTTGCTTAAGGGAATTCTTCTCGTAATTATTTCGATTTCTCTTTTTCTCGCAATTACGACCGACTCTCCCTATCCATTAGCATCCTTGGGATTAGCAATAGTTTGTTGGTCGCTTATCCCTAAACTACCGAGGAGTTAAAATTAAGAGGTGTGGTAAGTTATTACGAATTAATTAAATCCAACCAAGAAATGTAAATTATTATAATAATGAACGATGTTAACAAGGAAAAAAGAGCGTTTCTTCGCACCAAAGTAAGGCGATTAACCAGTATCGTAAAGCATGAAGGGGTCTATAAATTGATTGAGGAAGATGAGATATCAACTCCTGCCCCGACAAGTGTCAAAGATATTTCCACTGGAGGTTTACGCATTATCTCAGAAAATGAGTTAATGAAGGGTGCATTTATTGATCTAACGATCCCAGATATTGAAACGCTCGATAGTGCCATAGTGAAATGCGAGGTCATGCGTTCATTGTTAGGTGATGGTAATTACACCTACGATATGGGTTTGCGATTCATACCACCCAATACAGATTACCTAAAACAAGTAGTAGAACTTCTTAAAACTGATTAAATACAGTTTTGGTTAGAGCGTATTACCGAGAATAGAAATAATTGTTACCCACTGAACACAAAAAACAAAGCGCTGCCTACAGTTTTCTGTTTTTCTTTACGGGATCCTCCCGTCCCATGGCCAATGCGTAATAATTTACCTGGCACAGAGTTATGGTTGATATAAGTCTTCTTTCCTACCTGAATTTTTAAACAAACAAATCTCCATTCATCATTAGAAAAAAATGGTGACCGAATTAAATTGATAGCGTATGCCCCATCTTGACCGAATGACTTAAAAGACGAGTCAACAAAAGAGAATAAAAGCCCCACAACTCCGTAACTTGGTTGATGGGGCTTTTTGATTAAGAGAGAACTGATGGGCAATGATCTAACTAATCCCTACCGCCACCTCTAAATTTAATTGATCGTTGGTCATAAGTCTTTTGTTTAAAAGAGTTATCAATTCACCTCTCAAGGCATATGCTAAATTCATCGATAAGAAAGTGAAGAAACTTTCAATAGGAGAAATATCATGTTTTATAAATTAGAACCAAGGCCAAAAAATGCTAATTGTCCTCATTGCAAGTCTACTGAAACGTTTGTTTCTCTCTATAAAGAAAGTCGCTATTGCAATAACTGCGACCGAACTTATAACCAGTCAGATGAAATTCGCTTGGCGCATAAAAAAGAAGACGCAAAACTACATATGCGAGTGTCCGTTTACTAAGACCACCTATTATTTCATTGACTGAAACTTTAGCCAACATTTGAATAGGGTCGTAGATCACACTTTTTTTCATCAATCAGCGTATGTTGCATGACTGGACTGTGACACGATAAACCTTATCTGATTATCCATCCTCCAATCTGATTTATAGAGTAACCGGGCTAAGTTTTGTATAAATTTGATCATGAAATATGATTGCCGACACGAGTATCAACATGAGTTAATTTTAACTATAAGGTTCCAATCTACACCCAACACTAAACAATCAAATCAATTCGAACAAGTCTACATAGCCTTTCCATCAACTTTCTCCTAGATCGAACTTGAAAAAACCATACATTCATTTGACAAGTCTGAGTGAGGAGACTCTTACCTATCCGTAGTCAGGAATTAAAAGGGGCAACTCACTGGGGATGATATATACTCACACTAGCTATTGAATATTTTCAACTTCCTAAAGTAAAAGCTTGTCAAAATGCTCAAACATTCATCAAAATGAAGAGGAAAAACCATATCCTCCCCATTAGCAATAAAAATCAAACATTTATGGATTGAACTGTGATTAATTTCGTGTTCCATTTGCCACATAATTTAGGGAAAAATGGTAAAAATCCCAGAACGAGCAAAAGTGTTGCGACCCAATGGTGACATTCAAAAGATAAGTTCTCAATATGATGTGGCGCTCTGAGTCAACACATGATAGAATTTGAGTCTAGTTATGATGTTTGGGCATTTATCTTAGGTCTACGAGTTGATTTTAGTTAAAACGTGAAGTTTTGATTTAGCAACCGGTTTACTTGCTTTTTTTGTCTTGAAAAGCCCCACCTGGGAAATATAAGCATATATCGAACCTAAATTTCAAAAACCGGGAAGTTATTTTCAAAATAACTTGAGAAACCATCCCGAGTATTAGCAGGAGAATATCAGAATGACAGCAGGTACAGTAAAGTGGTTTAACGAAAGTAAGGGTTATGGTTTTATTGAGTCAGAGGATGGAGAAGATTGTTTTGTTCATTTTTCTGAGATTCAAAGTGAAGGATTCAAAACTCTTAACGAAGGCCAGAGTGTAGAGTTTGAAAAATCGATGGGTCAGAAAGGCCCGCAAGCCTTGAAGGTAATACCTAAATAAAAAAATATAACTCTTTACCAGTAGGGGAAACCCTACTGATTTTCCTCTACTAAAATAGGTGGTCCTTATTATGAATCAAGTAAAAATTTACGACCGTTCCGGCAGCCTTAAAAAAATTATCTCGTCTAAAGAGTTAAAAAAAAGAGCTGACATGTTAATCACAAATCCTATGCAATACAGAAAGACAAATAAGAAACCCTCTTCACCCACGTCCGCCTAAGTTTACAGCAAATGACCCAGAACTTCCGGTATAACTTGAGGCAAGGATGCCGGAAGTTCAAACTTACCCTACCCCCACAGTCTTTGAATTCTCGATAACATATTGGCAAAACTACTACTAACTAATTGGAATTGTACAGCCCCAACAATTCTGGTGTTACGCAACCCCCTGTAACCGATTTTCTTTAATAGTCACTTCATAATCAAAATCCTTAATATTTTTCCAATACTTTTTGTAGCATTCTTCATGAGTCGACGAAGTTAGGGTAACGTTTCTTCCGCCACCCACACTGTCCCATTTTAAAACTTGAGCCTCTCCACATTCGGGACAAATATTAGATTGACTTGGCTTCTTTTTAAAAATTTTTACTTCTCTAGATTTTAAAAGCATACCAGACTCCCTTTAGATTTTTTTCCCGTGAACATTTGCAAAAATATTTTCTTTTTGAAAACTGAATATTTTCCGGGCAAGGTTTTCAGAGCGCGACAAAGAATCTACTACCTCGTAAAGGTGTAGCGAATCTCTTTCGCTGATAACTGCGATATCGCCTGATCCGTATTGAAAGTCTTCGTAACACAATTTTTTAGTAGGTTTTGGTCCCTTCATGTTCCAACCCCTTATGTTTATCCTTATGTTTATATGCACCATTACTTGCTCAATATTACACCATATTATATTTATAGTCAATTTTTTCAATGATTTACGAAGTAATTTCCTTTATCAATAGGATGGACTAATTTTCCACTCAACTTACTAAAATATATTTAATCTATAATAGATTCTGTGTTTTTATTTTATTTCCCGCTTACAAACCCTTATTTTAGTAAAGAGAAGAAGAACTCCAATTCAACTTAAATTAATAAGTGAGGAGAAAGAAAATGAATGCAATAGCACGATATTTGTTGGTATTTTTACTTGGATGGTCAGGAGCTGTGTGGAGTTATTCCGATTTAATTTACAAAACGAATAAGACGTCTGAAAAAATTGAAACGCCGCAAAAAACAAATGACATTTCTTTACCCGATGCTCTAAAACTGCGTCCCACAGTAACCAGTGGACTCAACTCTCAAAATATCGAACAAAATTCTCCCGCAATAACTCCCAAGCAGGAGCAACCGATCGAAGAGCAAAACATGAGTCAATAAAAAATTAAATTAAGAACAACGGGGGTATTTATGACTACTTTTATGAAATATTTATTTCAAACCAACGATAAATTTTCGTATTGGGTACCCCGAGTGATATTGGGTTGCGTGATGTTTCCTCATGGTGCGCAAAAACTTTTTGGCTGGTTTGGTGGTTTTGGCTTTACCAATACGATGACTTACTTTACGCAAACAGCTGGATTGCCCTGGATAATCGCTTTTTTGATTGTCATGGGAGAGTCATTGGGTTCACTAGGATTGATCCTAGGCTTTTTTACCCGGTTATCTGCACTTGGGTTAATTTGTATAATGGTGGGGGCTATTATAACCGTACACATTCCCAATGGTTTTTTCATGAACTGGTTTGGCAAACAAGCAGGGGAAGGTTTTGAGTATCATCTGTTGGTCATCGGAATGAGTATCCCTCTTCTAATCAGTGGTGGGGGAAAATATTCAGTGGATGTATTAATAAATAAAAATTTTAGATAAAACTAGCCTCCACCATACTAGAGACTTCGCCTTAGGAATTTTTATTTTTTCAACATTCCATTTTCTCTAAATAATAGTGTCTAAAATACTCTTTTGAAGTTTTTTTTCAACCTTAGCTTTTCCCTTGTTGATACTCTCTTTCAACTGCTCTTCAAAAGATTTTTGAACTCTTTTATCTGTTCTCTTCCAGACCTTCAAAGTGTATTTATCATTATGACCTTCAGGGATTCTCATAGTAATACCTCATAACTTTAGTCATACAATATTTATCGATAATTTGACCTTCTTACTTTAAGGAAATATCTGTATTTATTGGCATTTTTTACTTAACCACACTACAATATAAAGCTGGTAAACCCCTGTTTTATTAAATTTTAATGAATTCTTAACCGATTCTTGTGTATAATTAACGGAGAATTTAATTGTATGATGAGAATGGGAAAGTAATAACGATTTTAGTATTGTCTGATTATTTAAAATCGGTAATTGCAGAGGGGAAAGTTATGAACATAATTTGCAGAGTTAACCGGCTTTGGACAGTTATTTTACCCACCATGCTACTAGCGGCAACATTTCAATATGCACATCAGTTAAATGTGATTATCAATTCAATTGGCGATATGGGCTTCAAAAAGACCATATCCATAATATTTATATCCTTTATTGCTATTTGGTCACTTCTTTATCTAGGCTCTTTCTTTTTTTTCCGCGTTTTGAAATGGATTTGGTGTGGCAGAACAATCACCGAGGTGGAGAAACCAAGTATTCAAAACGACCAAGAGCTAGAGCAGCGCACAAAAAACAGCATTGAATACCACGATGTAAAAGAACAGGCAAGTTTATTTCGGCTTGATTTACAAGATGAACCAATAGCCTCTATTGATGAAAAAGAACATCGAGAAAGAAAATTATCCCAACAAGTTGAACAAGCCAAAACAAAACTAAATCCATAATGACTGAGAAAATTATAAAAAAGGATGATGAGTGGCGCCAGCAACTCTCACCAGATCAGTTTAGAATATGCCGAGAAAAGGGGACGGAGCCGGCATTTAGCGGAAATTATTGGGACACTAAAGAAACGGGTACCTACCAGTGTGTATGCTGCGGCAGCGAACTGTTTGATTCAAGCTCAAAATTTGATTCTGGCACGGGCTGGCCTAGCTTTTATCAAGCCATAAACTCCGAAAAAGTCACAACTAAAGAGGATGGTTCTCTCTTCATGAGGAGGACGGAAGTATTATGCAACAAATGCGACTCGCATCTAGGCCATGTATTCCCTGATGGCCCTCAACCAACCGGATTACGGTTCTGCATCAATTCAGCATCACTTGAATTAAAAAAGAAATAGTTAAGCCCAGTTCCTCAAACACCAAAACCTACCCCTGATCTTCAACGAAAAGCGATAAAGGGGCTAACCTCTTCAACCGCTTGAGTGAATAGCACACATAACTGCAAGTTTATAATCGAACTAAAGTACAAGGAAATAGTGTCCGATAAGAATTGAGAAGAAGATCTGATTTCAAATACCAGTAGTTAATCAAAGTAATGAGGAAAAACCATGGGAATTTTTAAATTTGCAGCGCCTATCTCTACGCTCGGAAATAAAAAAAGGCATCTCAATAAACCCAAAAAGCACCTTGTGGAATCAATCATGGCGTCAATTTGCGGAGCATCTATTCCCGCGATCCTTTTTTATTTCTTGATCTGATTTTCAAGGGGCATCTTCCAAAGCCACTAAATACTCAAACCCAAAAAAAATCTCTTCTGGTATTTTTTTAGAAACAGCTAAATTAAACAGACTACTGTAGTTATCTTCAAAGACCCAAGAACTCTATCCATTTATTCAATGCGCTTCGTTCCAATTTTTCCCCCAACCTATATCGACAACAAGAGGAACAGAAAGAGTGCAAGCGCCTTCCATTTCTTTCCGTACTAAAGATTCTATTTCTTTTTTCTCCTGAACCGGACATTCAAAAAGCAATTCATCGTGAACTTGCAAAATCATCTTTGAATTTAATTTTATTTTTTTTAGGTTTCTGGAAAGCCGGATCATAGCAACTTTAATAAGGTCTGCAGCACTCCCCTGAATTGGAGAATTAATAGCTATTCTTTGGGCACTTTCTCTGACCTGTCTATTATCACTTTTAAGGTCAGGTAAGTATCTTCGGCGATTGAACATAGTCAATGTATAACCGCACTCACGAGCCTCAGCAATCGTGTTATCCATAAAATCTTTAACATTACTATATAAAGAAAAATACTGGTCAATAAAATCCTGGGCATCCTTCCGACTAATATTGAGTTGACGTGAAAGTCCAAAAGCGCTGAGACCATAAATAATTCCAAAGTTGACCGCTTTAGCCATACGTCGTGAGTTTTCATCAACTTGATCAAGTGAACTCCCAAAAATATCTGCTGCCGTTCTGGCATGAACATCCTCACCCTTATCAAAAGCATTCATCAAAGCCTTATCTTTTGACAGGTGAGCAAGAATTCGCAACTCAATCTGGGAGTAATCAGCGGATAAAAGCATATTGTCTTCTTCCGCTGTAAACGCTTTACGTATTTCCTTCCCCATATCAGACCGTATTGGTATGTTTTGAAGATTAGGGTTGCTACTGCTCAAACGCCCAGTAGCCGCAACGGTCTGATTAAAAGAAGTATGAACTC
>JYMV01031538.1_pt1 | contig 14453 bp, 10 predicted proteins | sample 338911 | NCBI WGS metagenome assembly JYMV01 (sample SAMN03354496, study PRJNA234377) | hydrothermal vent metagenome | biome: Deep sea; feature: Hydrothermal plumes at the Eastern Lau Spreading Center, Western Pacific Ocean; material: Seawater | place: Tonga | collected 2009 | depth 2000 m m
GCCGTGACTGAGCCACCACTGGCTTTGGACAGGGTATCAATATCCGTGGAAGCCGCGCCACCTTGGCCTGGTTCAGTCGGTGCCATCATCCATAGCCAAGGTCCTGTTATCTTCTTCTGGGCCTGACCTATCGATGCTAAGGCCAAAACAACCGTAAAACAAATTAGCAAGAACGTTACATGCTTCTTCATTATCATTTTCCTTGGTTAGCTACATATTAACTCACTTGAATTGGCGTTCCATCATCGCCAAAAAAACCATTCCTGAACCATTCCAATCCTTTTGAGTCAATCAACTTTTACATTATAACAGGGTATTATAAGACTTAACCTTACCCCAGGTGGTTGAAAGTTTACCGTGTGCTTTAACGCCTAATGCCCTATTGGGACGCCTTTCCTTCTCTCCAAGTAGTTTCACTTCATCTTCGTCCAGAGCCCGGTCCCAGATAATCAAATCATCAATTATGCCGTCCAGAAAAGTATCAGCCCCCTCGGCCCCGCCAATTCCGCGACCACAACCGAGGTCTATCGGCCTATCCGGAAACAGGTTGTAGGGTTCCGGTGCCGCGTGGGGATTTCCCTGTCCACTGGGAGGAATAGTAATCTTGTCACCTTCGTGGGTGACATAACCTATAGCTGTCTTGCCATCAACGGTTTGACAAACATGAATCCACTTCTCAGGTTCAAGGACGTTATCAGTGGCAAACCAGGCTTCTGTTCCGCCATGAGTCACTCCCCAAGTGAAGTTGGTGCTACTCGTCGTCACCATGCGAAAAGTAAAATGGGCTCCCCAGCCAACTTTAGTTCCTTTCCAGACACCAGAATGATTGCGCCCTTCCCGGACAAACAACCAGTAGGAGACGGTAAAGGCTTTTTCTAGAACTTTTTCAATATCCTTGCTGACCATGATGTCCGCACGGCAATCATCATTGCCATTGACATCAAGCGCTTGACCGAATTTACCACCTTTTTTAACCACAGCACCTTTAAACAACTTGCCGTGATTTTTGCCTATGGCATCGGTAACCTTACCATCGTCAAAGGTCCAAGCAGCAACAACACCGTCATTAAGGTCCGCCTGAACCAAACCGGCACAGGACAAAACAATGAGGGTAACAAAGCAAATCTGAATCTGAATAGTCAACCTAATCATTTTCAATACGCCTCTCAATAAAATTATGCAAATATCCAGTAAGTTCGTCAATCATGCTACCAGAATGTCACTTTTTTGTCAACCGTTTTCCCTCCCAGACATAGTTGATTATAAATGGTTCCGATAGAAGCATAACAGGCTAAGCTGAATCCAAATCCGGAGACATAACTCCAGTTACGAGAATAAAAAAAGGCCCAGGTGGGAAACCTGGACCTAATTAAGACAACTTCGAGGTAAACACTACGGTTACTGTTTGATTTCTCCCCACTTGGTGGTGAGCCTGTTTCGAGCATCAACGGCAGTAACCACTGCACCTTTGAATAAATCCCCAACCTCAGCCTTAGTCAAAGCACGGTTCCAGAAAAAAATCTCATCGATGGTGCCATCAATCCAGAAATCGTTTCCGACAGTACCGCCGACACCTCGACCAACCCCAAATACAACCGGACTCTTGGGAAAAGTCAATAACGGCGTCGTTATCTCGTGGGGATTAGTTTGACCGCTGGCCGGGATTTTGTTGTTCACGTAGGCCGTGGCAGTTTTACCATCGACCACATACGCCACGTGGGTCCACTCGCCTTCCTTATAGGAGTTATCACACGCAAACCAACCTTCAGCACCTTCCCAGCAACTTCCGAAGGTCATATTGGTAGCGGTGGTGGTAGCCGCTCGAACCATGAAGAGCGCTCCCCAGCCGATCTTCTCCCCTTTAAAGAACAGGCCGGAATGATTTCTACCGCCATCTGTCTTGGCATTAAACCACAGGGAAATTGAAAAAATACCGTCTGCCTGCTCAAGGCTCGCCGAATTAGGAACCTCAACGTATTGTCCGGTATTCTCGCCTGCGGCCGGATTTGTCGGGTTATCCAGTACCAAGCCTGTACCTTTCTTGCCAGCACCGGCTTTGGCACCGTTCTTGAAAGCGCCGTCATTGCTGCCAACCTGATCCTTTGCAGAACCGTCATCAAAGGTCCAAGCAGAAACCAAGCCGTCATCTAACGCCGCCATTCCGCTAACAGCAAGAAAACATACCGCTAAAGCCATTAACATAAAGGTTGTTAATTTCATTATAATTTTCCTTAAATATAACTATTTTATTACAAGGCAGCAGACCGGATTACCACCTAGACAAAATAAACTATCAAGCAACCGGCCTTGCTTGATTATGCAACAGCAAATTGCGATTATATCATATCTTTGCTTTATTAGGGTAATAAAAAATCCAAACCAGCGTAATATAAATGTGAAAATCCCAAATATCCGATACATATGCGTAACATATACACGCCATACATCCTGTTACCCATCAACTAAAACAAACGAGATAAGCCCTATTGAAACCACAATAAACATGGTACACTTAATATCAGTTTCCTTAATATTTGCAACCTTGTGGTAATTAACGCCACTGGAAAATAAGTATGGTCTAACCAAAAATAATAATGGGGCAAAGTTTCAAGTGAAAATCGTTGACTTCTTTGGCATCTGGTCGATGTGTTTACTGTTTTTCAGTTACCAGGAATCCAAGGTTCCTACCTCCATCGCTGTTGCAGTTTCGGTTAACTCTGCCAGCCAAACGGAAATAAAACGGGCTGAGGATGCCCATTTTCAGCGTGGCATGCATAATACCAAAGTGGGGCTCTACGATCACGCCATTGCCGAATTCCAAGAAGTTTTAAAACTCAACCCGGCACACAGCGCAGCCCACTGCCAGATGGGTGCAGTTTATCGTCTCAAGAATATGCTCAACGAGGCTGCAGATGCTTATCAACACGCCCTGACAGTACCGGCCGCAGGAAACTCGCACGGAGTAGCCAACTTGTGCCTGGGAATGATCTATAATTCTCAAGGGAAGTTTCAGATAGCAGAACGGTACGCGGAGAAGGCGGTCGAGTTGATGCCGGCAATGGCAAACTCCCACTGCCAACTTGGCAATGTTTATACTCGGCGCGGAAAGTTTAAACTTGCAATCGAACAGTATCAGAAGGCACTTCAGTTGAACCAAGATTTGGCTGAAGCCTACCACGGACTCGGACATATTAGGCTCAAACAAAATCAAACAGAAAAAGCACTTGAGCCCTACCAAGAAGCAATCAAAAGAGAACCATATAATCAGGCCTTCCATTACAATCTCGCCACCGCTTATCGCCGATTGAACAGAATGAAAGAAGCAAGAGATCAGATGAAATATTTTCAGGAGACTAAAGCTTACCAAGATACCGTTCAGCGACAGAGGAAAGAATTGCAAAGGAATCCGAAGAACGTATTGCTATACGCTCAACTGGCGGAAACTCATCTGGCCGTCAACAATATCAACGAAGCCATCGAAGCTTATCAAACTGCAATCACCTTACAACCAAGTTTCGTTATCAGCCACAATAACCTGGGAGCAATCTACACCCAGCAAGGGAAATTTGAAAAGGCAATCGACTCCTTCCAGAAAGTTGTCCAATTAGATAAAAGCACAGCAGAACCGTATCTGAAACTGGGTTGGATTTACGCTCGTCAGCAGAAATACGATTTAGCTGAGTCATATCTTCAGCAGGTCAGCCAAACAGGATATTTAAGTTGATATCAGCCCTTCAAGGACTGGGAAAGATTTATATCCAGCAAGGCAATTTGGAAAAGGCGCTTGACTCCTATGCCAAATTGGTCAAGGTTCATCCAACCGAATCTCAAGCCTGGTTACGACTAGGGATTTTGCGAATCAATGCGAATCAACCGAGTGAAGCTATTGACGACTTCAAAAAGGTCATCGAAATTGATCCGAAATCTGCAGTGCCTGTAACAATCTGGCCTGGCTATACGCCGATCTGAAGACAAACCTGGACCACGCAGTTGAGTTAGTCCCTACCGCCTCAAACTTTGATACAGTGGCTTACGTTTATTACCAGTACAAACAATATCCACAGGCCGAAGCAGCAATCAAGCGTGCCATTGAAATTTCCCTGGTAACCAGAAATACAATGAAATGCTAAAAAAAATCCAAGGCAGACAATCAAAGGAAATCAACGAGTGACCTTATCTTACGTTTTACGTTTTATGTCCTGTCTGGTCCTTCACCTTCTCATTTTCACCATTTCGGTAACTGCCTCCCAACCCAAGGTTAGCTTCATTGCCGTAACCAGATCTGGAATTGACTTTAAACACACTGACGGTAAGAGTGGAAAGCGGCTCTTCAATGAATTCTTGGGTTCCGGCGGCGGATTCTTCGATTACGATGACGATGGATATCTCGACATTTACCTGGTCAATGGAAGACCTCAGATTGAACCTTTCGGCAAAAATTCTTCAACCAACCTCCTTTATCGCAACAATGGAGATGGGACCTTTTCTGATGTCACGGAGTTGACAGGAACGGGAAACACGGGTTACGGCACAGGATGCGCCGTCGGTGATTACGATAACGATGGGGATTTGGATCTATACATAGCTAACTTTGGACCCAATGTGCTCTACCAAAATAGCGGTAAGGGTACATTTACTGATGTGTCGACGAAATCGGGAGCGGCAAATTCGCAATGGGGAACAAGTTGTGCTTTTGCTGATGTCGACAACGATGGCAACCTTGACCTGTACATTACCAATTATGCCGACTATGCTGTCGAAAACGACAAAAAATGCTATATACGCGGAATATGGCAGTATTGCGGACCACGTTCTTACCCACCGGATACAGATGTCTTCTATCACAATAACGGCAATGGGACATTCACTGACCTGACAGAAAAAAGTGGCTTTTTGAATGTTCCTGCCTGTCACGGTTTAGGTGTCGCTTTCAGCGATTACGACAACGATGGCGATCAAGACCTTTACGTGGCCAATGATCAAGATCCAAACTTCCTGTTTCAGAATCAGGGTAACGGCAAATTCGAGGAGACAGCTTTACTTTCCGGTGTCAGTTACAGCGATATGGGGAAAGAGGAAGCCGGGATGGGTACTATCTTCGGTGATTATGACAATGATGGATTGCTAGATCTAACTGTCAGTAATTTCCAGAAGGAAACAAATACGCTATACCATAATGAAGGGAGCGGTTTTTTCGCCGATGTGACAACGTTGGCTGGCATCGGCGAAATTACATACAGCTATTTGGGCTGGGGAATTGCTTTCTTCGATTACGACAACGACGGTTACAAGGACATCTTCGTGGCTAACGGACACGTTCTAGATAACATTGCCGAAATTGACCGCTCCACAACATATCCGCAACGTAACCTCCTGTTTAGAAATCTGGGAGACGGAACATTTGAAAACATCAGCAATCAATCCGGTTCCGGATTAACACTCAAGAAAGTCAGCCGTGCGGCAGCTTTTGGTGATTATGACAACGATGGAGATCTGGATATACTTGTCACCAACTGGAATCAGACGGCGGATTTATTGCGAAATGAAGGCGGTAACCGAAATAATTGGATACAGATTAATGTCATTGGAACCAAGAGTAACAAATCGGGCATTGGAACACGAATCAAACTGGTTACCGGTGACTTAAAACAATACCAAGAAGTACAAAGCGGTGGAAGTTATCTTGCTTTCAGTGCTCTACGCGCACATTTTGGAGTTGGAGATGCCGGAAGGATAGATTTCGTTGAGATTCATTGGGCGAGTGGCCATGTTGACAGATATAAAGACCTGACGGTTAATCACAGGTTTATTGCAACTGAAAATGTCGGCTTAGAAATAACAACAAAGTAACTGTTATTCCAAATCACAACCACCGTTCAATAGTTGTCCGGAAAAATCATGCGTTCAGCCGCTTCGGTCAGAATGCGGTCGGATGTTTGACCGGGAGCAATTAACCAGAAATCAGCCATAGCCTTCATCTTTCCGCCGTTTTTCCGAGTAGGGCGAAGGTTTTCATTTCGGCAGATTTAGCGGCTTCAATGGCACAAATTACATTCCGCGAATTCCCGCTGGTCGATTAGACATGGAACACTTCCAATTGCAAGTTCAACTTATTTCAAACAGGTTTAAGACTTAAGCACAAGTTTCACAATTGATAATTACATGCAAAAAAGCTAGAATAAGCAAGCATCGGCAATTATGTAACCGAAACAAGGGAGATATCATGAAACCTGGATTGACAGTAATCATAAATTTGTTGTTACTTCTTAACCTCGGAGTTTTTATTTTTGGATGTTCAGATGAGGAACAGGAAACTCAGGACCAAGAAATACAACAATTAGTGAGAGAACTTGGTGACAGTGATGGAATGATTCGGACTTATGCGACAGTCTCTTTAAGTAAAATGGGAGAACCGGCAGTCCCTGCCCTGATAAAAGCGTTGAGTCATCAAGATGTAGGTGTGCGTTGGAACGCGGTTGTCGCGTTAAACATGATGGGGGAACCTGCCAAACTGGCAGTGTCTGCCCTGATAAAAACATTAAACGATGAACATAAGGAAATTCGGGCTACAGCTGCTGGCGCGCTGGCAAAGATAGGTACTCCTAAAGCTAAACAGTCACTAGTTGAATTTGTGCCGACACTGATAGAGTCATTAAGCGACAAAAATGCAGGTGTTCGCGTTTCCGCTGCCCGTTCTTTAGGAGAGATAGGAGTAACAGCCAAACAGGCAGTACCCGACCTGATAAAGGTATTAGATGACAAAGATGTGGGAGTTCGGCGGAATGCTGTTGCTGCTTTGGGTCGGATAGGAGCAGGAGAAGCAGTGCCAGCTTTGATCAAGGTATTGAATAATGATATTAAAGCAGTTAGTTCTTTGGTTGCTGGTGCCTTGGAAAAGATAGGAACTCCTGAAGCCAAACAGGCTCTGCAAGAATACCAGGCGAAAAGCCAGTAACTTTGCATTGGATATATTAATTTTTCTTGTCGGGGTGTGTTATAAGACTTAGCCTTGCCCCAGGTGGTTGAGGGCTTGCCGCGCACCTTAACGCCTAATGCTCTATCGGGACGTTTTTCTCTCTCTGAGTTGCATTGCTTCATTTTCGTCCAGAGCCCAGTCCCAGATAATCACATCATCAAATACAATGCCCGGGAAAGTATCATTCCCAGCATTCCCACCGGCTTTGACTGCCAGCCTATCCGGAAGCAGATTGCAAGGCGCCAGTGCATCCTTGGGGTTTTGCTGTCCCTTAAAACAGTCGTCTTTTTATCTTCGCGACATAAGCTTTAGCTTTCCTGCCATCAGATGCCGAAAGGGTAGATCTAGTTGAGATTCTTTGGCTGAATGGTCACGTTGACAAATATAAAGACCTGATGGTTAATCACAGTTCAATAGTTTTCCGGAAAAATCATGCGTTCAGCCGCTTCGATCAGAATGTGCAAAACTGTCATATGGATTTCCTGGATGCGGTCGGATGTTTGACCAGGAGCAATTAACCAGAAATCAGCCATAGTCTTCATCTTTCCACCGTTTTTGCCGAGCAGGGCGAAGGTTTTCATTTCGACAGATTTAGCGGCTTCAATGGCACGGATCACGTTCTGCGAATTCCCGCTGGTCGAAATAGCAATTAATAGGTCTCCCGGACGCCCGAAGGCAGTAATCGACCTGGCAAAGACTTCATCAAATCCAAAATCATTGGCCACACAGGTCAGGTGCGCCGGGTCACTTAAGGCCATAGCCGGCAATGGTTGCCGATCTCCCCTGAACCGACCTGTCCATTCCTCAGCAAAATGCATGGCATCGCACATACTTCCGCCATTTCCGCAGGCGAAGACCCGGCCACGATCACGAAAGACCGCACAGATCATTTGCGTGGTCTGATCCATCACCTTTATCGTCCGCGGATCGGTGATAAATTGATCTAACAAACTTTGGGCTTCATCAAGTGAAGCACGAATAATGGACTCAACACTCATATCCACACTAAATCTTAAAGATTTCCCCCATTTTCCCGCCGAGAACCTTACCTGCAACAACCAGACAGACTGTTAGAATTAACATTCCAATCACACCTAGGGCACTGGCAACATAATCTCCGCCTTCGAGCCATTGGGCAATGGTAAAGATTGCTTTGGTAATCGGGTAATGTTCCGACCGCATAGCCAGAATCAGGCTTTCACTAACCTCAAGCATCGAGAACGAAAAGACCAGAATAGATCCAGCCATGATATTAGCCGCCACTAACGGCAAAGTAATTTTAATCAGTGTCTGGATGGGAGTTGCACCCAAATTTTGTGACGCTTCCTCGTAGGTAACAGATGTTTGCTGTAACCCGGCATAAATTGATCTTAACATGTATGGCAGACGTCTGACCGAATAGCCGACAATCAGGAGAAATGTCGGGTTTTTACGCGGGTCAATAACGTTGATCAACGGCTCTGGCAGATATTTCAACAGCAAGGTCGTATCTGAAAAGCTGCCGACATATCCGAAAGCAATAGCTACTCCCGGTATTGCCAAGGGTAACATTGCCACTGCGTCAAGCAGATTGCCAAACGGCAGATTTTTTCGCGTCAGCAGGTATGATATCACCAACCCGGCGATCAAGGCAATGATGGTGCTGAATGTGCTGTAAAACAGGCTATTTTTAATGCTCGGCCATGTATTGCTATGCGTAAAGACAGTACTGTAATGGCTTAACGTATAACTTTTGGGCAAAACATCAATAGTGGGTTCAAGCTGACTGCTGTCGGGCGTGACGGAGATCATGATGATACTCAGATGCGGCAGTAACGCCAAGAAACTTATCGTGCCGATGACGAGATAAATCAGTATTGTCATCTTCCTATCGGCTTTCACTTCGCGTGATCCAACATGCCCACGCCCAATCATGGCATACTGGCGTTTGGCTGTAAACTTTTTCGACAAATAGAAAGAGAGAGCCGTTAAGACGATAATAACCACCACCAGCGCGTAGCCCATCGGGTTGACATTCGCATCGGTAATCTGTCGAAATATCTGGACGGCAATCACTTCATTGTAATCAAAAATCAGCGGTGTGCCAAGATCAGTAAATGCCCAGATAAAAACCAGGATGGCGCCAGCGAAGTAACCGGGCAACATCAACGGTACCGTTATTGTCCAGAAAAGCCTGAATTTGCTGGCACCCATGTTTTCAGCCGCCTCTTCCAAGCTGGGATCCACATTGGCTAAAGAGGCAGAAACGTTGAGGTACATGATCGGATACAGATGCAGGGTAGACAGAAGAACCACGCCGGCAAAACCGCTTCCGAACCAGTCAATGGGATCCATGATATCAATCAAGCCAAGCTTGGCCAATAGCGTATTAATGCTGCCGTATAGCCCAAAGAGCTGCTTCATCCCAATTGCACCCACGAACGGCGGCATTATCATGGGGATTAATACCATTCCTTGAAAAATGCCGCGTCCCTTAAAGTCGTAACGCACCAACAGATAGGCCATGGGCAAGCTGATGATCGTTGTAGCAACAGTAACAGAAATTCCCATCCTGAAGCTGTTAACCAGCATCTCTCGGTAGGTCTCGTTAGTGATGATCAGCTTAAAATACTCTATACTAAACTTACTACTAATCCAAAAGGCTTCTTTAAAAGTATAGAGGAGTGGATAGATTAGAAAAATGAGGAAGAAAAGGGCAATCGGCAGGAAAACCAGTGAAAGAGAAGGGGATAAACTTCGTGTTTTCAAAATAGCAATACCAATAAAACACAGACGCGATAAATTAATTAAACAAGACGGGTCATTTAAAAACTCAGTCCAAGCGTAACACGATGAGTTTGTTGCAAACGACCGAAATTAGCGAAAGCATAATCAAAATTCATTTCCATACCATTTAGATCAGTTTTATACCCTAAACCAAGACTTACCCCCTCTTGATCCTCAGTGGCCAAACTAACGGACTTTCCATTTGCACCTTTACGAGATCCCAGACGCAATTTATAACCAGCGCGAATTGACCCGCTATCTTTATACACGTATTCCACACCTAAATGCATTCGTTCCGTATTGTCGTTTGGATGATGACTGTCAATAGCAAAAGTCAGCACCTCCTTACTGCCTCTAATGGCATCAAATGCAATTCCTAATCGAAAACTTGAAGGTAATGGAAATGTTAAGGTATCAAGTTCGGCAGATCTTTTTGTTTTCACAGCAATCGGTTTATCCTCCGAATGTTGCGCACTACCGATAATGCTGACATCTGTTTTGAGCCCGGGACCGGAGAAGTGCATATCCGGTCCAAAATTTGAGAAAGTTATACCGATTCGTAAATCTTTCCAACCGGTATGGTAAAGAGTTCCAACATCTATCGCCACTCCCTTGGCCGATTCATGGTGAATTCTCTGATGAATATACTTGGCATTTATTCCCAGAAACAACTTTCTATTGTCCGATTTTGTCTTAATCTGTCTGGAATAGGCGAGAGAAACGGCACTATCTCGAGCATCATAATATAAGCCTGTTCCATCCGGTTGCTGGTAGGTGGTAATCTGCATCTCCGGCATGGTGAGTAAAGTAAGGCTCAGTCCGAGGGTTCCATTCACCGAATCTACTGGTGTAGCTAAAGCCAAGTAATTAAATCGAGTATCTGCAATCCAATAAGTATGTGTGTCAGAAAGGTTAAAACCTTCAAGCTGGCTAATTCCCGCCGGATTCCAGTAAACAGCCGTCACGTCGTCGGCAATGGCGCTAAATGCACTTCCCATACCATCAACTCTTGCACCAGGTCCAATCTTTAGGAATTGGGCGCCAGCTGTACCAACGCCTGTACCAGCCTTAATACCTAGAGGGAAAAAGGATATGATCAAGCATATCATTAAAAAAACATGGATTTTATCTATCATATCATCTGATAATGGCGAATCTGCCGATTTTATAACCTAGGTTCGAACCATCGACGCTAAGCGACTCTACGTGGTACACGTACATGCCATTTGCCAAAGGCCGACCGTCATAAGTCAGTAGATCAAACGCCTTCATCCCTCCAGATTGATCCGGCATACTTGCTTTGGTTAACAGATCGCTCTGATGATCAAGTTCTCTGACCAGTTCACCAGCGAGAGTATATATCTGAATTTTACATTTAGGTGGCAGATGCGAAAAGAAAATCTGGTCCGTGTCAGGCGAGGTAACCAACCCGTTTGTCACGTGATAAGGATTGGGAAAAACGTTAATCCGATCAAGATTATGTTGATCAAAATCAAAAGATTGCGCTTGAGTCTCAATCAGAAACAGGTCGCTGACCGTATTAGGTTTTGTACTGGTGAAACGCCATATATCTCCCGGTTTGGGTACCGAGATAAAATGAGCATAATACCGCCACTCATCTTCCACGCGATAACCGGACTTTTGATTATCGATCAAATTGGGTTCATCACCCGTTTCTTCATTTTCTTCGACGTGAACTAAAAAATCATTAATGATCGGATTCCCATCTCGACCCGCTTGAGGGACACCCGATTTGTCCAATTGATAGTAAGGAACACTAGTAAAAAATACCTGCTCATCAAATTCCCAACTTCTGTTGCTGTTCCGGTCAGCATAAACCGGCCAGACTCGGATATTGTCCGTCATATCCCAAAGTTCAAAAGGTACCTTTGAAGCAGCCAGACGAGGAGACTGATTCATTCCAGCAGCCGTTTCTGAGTTGGAAGAATCGTAATTGATTCCCTGTTCCATCTTGTTGATGAATCGGAGTTGATAGTCATGGTGATTCGCGTTTCGACCATCCGCAATCCTCCCTTGAGATTCAATTACTCCATGACCAGAACCACCGTTCATTTCCTCTCCTGCAATATCAGGCCGCGGACCTTCTACCTCAATCATCAAACCGTGTACGATAACTGTTTTGTTCGACTGGAGTTGATCCTCCAGCAAAATAATCCCTTCATCCTTATCAACCAATGTCCATAAATAATCATCATCAAAAGTTATTTCATAAGTGTGACCCGTTACTCGATTAGGCTCAATCGGTATTGCCCGAACAACTCCATGACTGGTACCGACATGAGTTACATTTGATCTCGGCATTCGGTACCCTCTAGGATACGTGCGAGGAACCACCTTGATCGTTGTCTGATCCCGATGACTTTCCAAAGGAGGCAATCCCAGTCTTGGCTCTCCGGAATCGTAAGCTGTTACGCAATAAAGGTACTCCATACCATTAAAGAGATCCGTATCGATATAATGGTGTGTTAACCCCTGATTTTTTCCGATTGCTCCGGAAGGAGAGGTGGTGATTTTAAAGATATCATTTTGTTGAGGCGAACCTTCGATTTTAAAATACATGCCGGCAAAATGGATTATAGCTCCAGAGACATATAACCTGTCCGGATACGGCTTAAAAGACGTCAGGTCTTTTAAAAGGGTAAAACCATCGTCGCCTTGACTTTGACGATACTTTAAAACTTGCGATTTGGTTAGGTCAATGACCTCAAACTGTTGTGTGGTCAGAAATTTAATCAGATAGGTTGATTCTGTGAGAGAATTTGACCGAGCCGGTTGACTCCGCAAGACGGTAATCGACGCATTATCACTGATTTTCCCCACATGAGTGGCCGAAACGAGACTGCGGGTGAAACTAATTTCATCATATTCAGCTATAAGTTGCCAATCGTCTTCATCATCTTTATTCCAGTTAGATAACGACAATTTCCGATAAACGCGATATCCCTCAAAAACACGATTTGGATTGTCCGCATCAACATATTCTTCAACGCTCCTCAATCTCCCCGATAGATCTATCCACCTGTTTGAACCATCCCACACAAGCGTGACAGACCTATCACCGGGATAAGCACGTATCTGCGGCGATGGTATCGGTGAAACGTTTAACCCTTCATCACCAGTCACTGCTACCGTAATAAAAAACAGCATTGCCAATGTGACTAACTTGAGTCTTATGGTATTCAGATCCATTTGATTACCAATCCATCATTATGCCGAGCATGACTTGGCGTGGTGGTGACCAAGCTCTTGGTGTTGTTCGTTTATTACTATCCATCGGTCTGCCATAGATCTCATACATTTCTGTGTCAAGAACATTGTAAAGATTCTTTGTGTTGAATAAGTTACGAATATCCAGAAAAAGAGACACCGGGATGTCTAACAGAAGATTGAGTTTCCAACTCAATATGGCATCGAAATTGTAGGTTGAAGGATAACGTTTAGAACTATTGGATACCTGACGGCTGGATGTATCAGGATAAGGTAAACCGCTGGCCCATTTACCAATCCCATCAACATCAATGCCAAAGGGAAATTTGATATTGAATAGTAACAAGAACCTATGTCGTTGATCCCAGTTCAGCGGTTGGTACTCAGCAGTTCTAGATTCATGATCAAGGTACCCTTCGTCCCAATATGAACCACTCCCCTTTGCCATGGCATAGGTATAGCTTAACATACCAGAGAATCGATTAAACTCCGATTCCCATTTCTGAAGAACAAACTCAACTCCTCTTGACCACGCATAAGCGGTATTAACAAAATGGTAGTAGCTATATTGACCAATGTCTACGAATCGAATATCGGTAAGATTATCCATATTTTTCATAAAACAAGTTACGCCAAAAACAGTATCATCAACCAATTGGCGCGTAATTCCCACCTCTGAGGCGACCGTCTTCTCTGGCACGAGATTGGGATTCCCTACCTGCCTGATTCTCGCACGCAGATCAAATTCCAAACCTTGATATAGATTATACCCAGGCGGTATTTGAGAATAATGACCATAAGCAAAATGCACTTTACCGTGTTCCTCTATCGAATATGAGATTCTAAAACGAGGACTTAAAACCGATTTTGTCGTCGGTTTAATGGAATTCCTTTTTTTTGGAAAAAACGATAATCTATGTTCTTCGATAAAAGCTTCCTGATTAACTAAATTATCGAGCGTATCTCGATAAACAAATCGCATGAAATTCGGGCTGAGTTCCACCGCACCATATTTGATTCCGCCGTCGCCACTACTTTCAAATGGATTTTCCCAATCGGCAGGATATTGGCTGTTGAACCTATAAATATCAAGACGTAGCCCAACATCAGCCACACATTCAGCATACTCTATTTTATCCTGTACATATCCACTGATTTGTGATGGCTGAGTGTCATAATAGTCAACCCATAGATCGGACTCACTATAGACCGCCGTCTCGAAGACCTGCATTTTTGTACCAGCATACTGGCTACCGATTTTTAAGAAATGGTATCTATTCAATTGGCGTACGACATCCGCTTTAATTGTAAAAACGGAGGACTGCCGATACTTCCATTCATTATGATCGCCAGCAATGTAGTAAGTAGGATCATTGTAAGCAAGAACAGGCGAGTGGATTTTTCCCTGCTCTATATTTTCTTTGTGTGTCAGATCCAAATTCCAAGCGTTCCGATCAAAGGCTTTTGTAAAAGGATCCCACGA
>JYMV01043085.1_pt1 | contig 14449 bp, 12 predicted proteins | sample 338911 | NCBI WGS metagenome assembly JYMV01 (sample SAMN03354496, study PRJNA234377) | hydrothermal vent metagenome | biome: Deep sea; feature: Hydrothermal plumes at the Eastern Lau Spreading Center, Western Pacific Ocean; material: Seawater | place: Tonga | collected 2009 | depth 2000 m m
TCCGAACAACGATTGGTTGCATCAATCCCGACATCGTCACTTCATACTGGCTTGTCTGGTTAAAGGAGTAACCACCGTGGCTAAAACTGCAAAAAAGAAAAGTGGTCGTCGTCTTGGCAAGGGGCTTGGGGGCCTGTTGCACCAGCCTGTTGAAATTCTTAGCCCGTCCACCCCTGTGGGTCATCTATCTGGGGCTGACTCTCCAGTAGGGGGCGATTCTCGTTCACCAAGTTCTCCAGAATTAGAGGGGGGGATGGTTCAACTTCCAGTTGAGAACGTTGCCCCGAATCCTCGGCAACCAAGACAAGTCTTTGATGATGACTCGCTGCGATCGCTTGCAGATTCAATCAAGACTGCGGGGTTGATGCAACCAATCGTTGTTCGGAACTCGTCATCTGGATATGAAATAATTGCTGGAGAAAGGCGATGGAGGGCAGCATCCATTGCTGGGCTTACACATGTACCTGCAATCATCAAAGATTTGGACGATCGAACATCAGCTGAATGGGCGTTGATTGAGAACCTTCAAAGGGAAGACCTGAACCCTATTGATCGCGCCGAGGCGTTTGATAGACTCGTCGTTGATTTTCAAGCTACCCAGCAAGACATTGCTACGCAGCTTGGAATTGACCGATCCAGCGTCGCTAACTTCCTTCGTCTTAACGACTTAGAGACATCTGTGAAAGACGCAGTCCGCGATGGCCGATTATCAATGGGTCACGCAAAGGTGCTCCTTGGAATTCCTGAGATGTCAAAATGCAAAGCGATTGCTCGCAGGTGCGCAAGTGAGCAGTGGTCTGTTCGAGAACTAGAGAAACAACTTAAAAAGAATACTGTTGGAAATCAAAAGCGGGGGCATAAAACCGAGCCCACGGCAGTTGAAATGTTTGCAGAGAACATGTCAAGCCAGCTTGGTGATCACCTCGGTACGAAAGTGAAAATTGCACTTGGTCCAAATCGGGGCAGTGGAAAACTACTCATTGAGTTTTTTGATAACGAACAACTCGAGGGTATTTTTGATCGCCTAGGTTTTAAACCGAAAATGTAATATTCAACAGAACATGCCCGTATGAAGTGACGATGTCGGGATTGATGCAAAGTATTCCAAATAAGATCTGCGTTTCACTCAACCCTTCTTCCGGTGTTGATTCTAATGATGCAGAAATGTTTGCAAGAGCAAGATTCCTAAGAGTGTTGCAATCCTGGGCGGTTGATCGACTTGCAGCAAAAACACCAACAGACAATGCAATGGGATTCCGTAAAGCGGCGTAGTGCCGTTCTTGGTTATCGGACGTTGCTGCACTCTTCACCCAATGTCCAGTTTGTACCATCTCTTAGCACTCTTCTGTACAGGGTGTCGCGTTCCACGGGTGTAAAACCTGCATCGACAATAGCTCTCTCTAAATCTTTAACCGTGCACTCTTGATGTGTAGAACTTGAAGAAACTTTTGTAATGTCATACCAAACGACAGTTCCGTCAATATCATCCGCGCCACACTGCAACATGTGTTGTGCCATGTGAAGTGTTTGCATGATCCAAAACGCTTTAACGTGTGGAATGTTGTCGAGCATTAACCTGACAATTGAAATTGTTCTTAGATTTTCAAGACCACTTGGTCCGGGTAGATGTGCAAGTTCGCTAACGCCCGGAATAAACGGCAGGGGAATGATTGCTTGGAACTTGCCTTCAGTGCTATCCTGATTTGCTCGGTCTTGTTCCTCACGCAACAATGACATGTGGTGCAAACGTTCTTCTCTTGATTCAATGTGTCCATACAACATTGTTGCATTTGTATTTACACCAAGTTCATGTGCAACGCGGTGCACGTCCATCCATTGTTGGCCACGTATTTTTCCTTTGAATGCTTCGTCGTGTACACGGTCGTCGAACACTTCTGCTCCACCACCAGGAAGTGAACCGAGCCCTGCCTCTTTTAGATCTTCTATGACCGAGGCAATTCCTGCCTTTCCGTCGCGTCCGCGTTTTGAAATTTTTGCAAGGTGAACTATTTCTACTGCAGTAAACGCCTTCACGTGTATGTTTGGGGCGGCTTCTCTAATTGCACGTATTGCATCTGTGTAGTAAGAAAACGGCAGCCACGGGTGTAATCCACCAACGATATGTATCTCCGTTGCTCCAGCTTCCATTGCGACTTGTGCTTCTTTTTTGATATCCTCAATTGAATATTCATACGCGCCGTCTTGATCTTTTTTTCGATAAAAATCACAGAACTTACAACTCAATGCGCAGACGTTTGAATAATTAATATGGCGATTAATATTGTAGTACGCCACATCGCCGTGCCACCTACGGCGCACTTCATCTGCTAGTGAGCAGAGCGTCCATATGTCTTTTGTTTCATAAAGTTGCAACCCCTCCGCTTCAGAAAGGCGAATACCCTCGCGTACCTTCATTGCAATTGGCTCAAGCAGGGGATCGCTGATATTCGTTTTGACTTCTTCAACTGTAAGTGTCATGAGCGCCGTATCCTAACCTCACTCTTACGCACTCTGTGCTCATTTAATTGACTGCAATTCAATTAAATGAGCCGTGTGTCTGGGATCTTTTATTTGTATATCGTTCTTTAATAGCGTCATTACGATGGTATGAATTCACTCGGAGTCAATAATGGCAAAATGGGTAATTTGGTGGGGGGTTACCTGTGGAACTCACTCTGATATTGGATATTTGACAAAACCTGGCTCTTTTTATCGTCGATGGATCGGAAGCATGGAAAATCACACCCCATATCCAAACCCACACACCGGGCTAGGGTTCCCAACTCCACCGGTACAATCGGACCCGATCGTGGGTTCGAGTAGGCTCTCATTGCCATTCCCTTGTGAGGCTGCTGCGTCCCTAGGTGATGAACGAGGTGAACACTGCAAGATTGATGAAGTCGCAGTTGCCCAAGCGCAACAACGAATCTACCTGATGGCATCAATGATGGGTGTTTGGAATCTTCATGATGACCCCCCAACAGCTGCTTAAGCAATCATCTTCGAAATGACAGTTCTAAAACGAAAGATGCCAATCGGCGTCTTCGGTATCCTTCATCATCAAGAAAGCGAATCGAATTCAGTGGTGTATGTGAAATTGCTGGAGAAACAGGGTTCCACTTTTCAATCCCCTGTACTGACGCCCCTTCGTCCACAATCACTTTTTCTCCAGTAGCGATCACGCCTAGTTGATCAAGCACGCTCTGTGTCACTTCTCCGATACAGTAAATAGTGCCTGTTGGAACAAGGGGAATAGACCCTCCCGCTGTTTCGACGTACAGAGGATCACGAAATACAGCGTGTAGCGAACCAGCGCGTCTGACATAGATCTCTGGACTTCCCACAACCCGAAACAGCTGTTCAAAGGATTGATTTTCCCGCATATCGTAAGGCTCAAGTCTCAACGACTCACTTAATACTGTTCTATCCTCAACCCCAGCATCTACCGGTGTAAGTTCAACAGGTGTAGGTTGCAAGAGCAAACATAAACCACAAAAGATGGTGAGCGTCAAAAAACACATGTGCGTAGAGTATAATTCGTTTATGCCAACTGTACTGTCCATCAACGTTTCGCAAGGGGGAATACCAAAACTACCTGTGGAAAAGTGTGCTATCAGAGTTGATGGCCTTGATGGCGATTCTCACGGTCACAGTAAACACGTCAATCCTAATAGAGCCGTCAGTTTGATTGACAAAGAAATTCTAGATCAACTTGTCACAGAAGGTTACGATCTATGCCCGGGTGCTGTTGGTGAAAACCTCACTGTCAAAGACCTACATCTGCAATCACTTGAACCGGGAGATCGTCTCGCTTTTTCTGGTGGGGTAGTTATTGAACTGGTTGAAGCAAGAAAGCCGTGTTTTGTCCTCGACCCACTTGGAAAACAACTTAAAACTGACATCATTGGTCGGTGTGGATATCTCGCGAAAGTCATTGTTGAAGACACGATTTCGCTTGGAGAATCCATCACGGTTCGCAATAAAAACTAATCGCATGTGGCCGCACACAGTCGCAATTTTAATTGGTGGAAAAAGCACCCGCATGGGTTCGCCTAAGCATGAAGCAACGTTGCCAAATGGCAAAACATTGATGGAGGTGATGCTTAATTTCGCTTCCACAACTGCAAACAAGACGGTGGTTGTTGGAGGAACATATAGCAATCAACATTGCATTCTTGATCATAGGAGAGGGCTTGGTCCCGTTGCTGGTATTGAAGCATTACTCATGTCTAATCTCGATGAACGCTATTTGGTTGTTGGGTGTGACATGCCATTGCTCAAGCCAGAAACAGTCCAACCACTATTTGGTGAAGGTGATGTTGTTGTGTATGAGGGTGACAGTAATGTTGACTTTCCAACACCTCTTCCGGTTGTCGTGAGCAGTCTGGCTTCGAACGCGTGTTCCACGTATTTAGATGAGGGGGGAAGATCGCTGCATGGATTTCTGCGTACACTTGTGTGCACCGTTGTTCCAAGGCCGCGTGGTGCCAAAAAACAACTTTCAAACATCAACACAAGGGAGCAACTCAACAACTGCACCTTTGAATATGGGTGTTTTTGATTCCTGATCAATTTTGTTAGAGAGCAATACATTTGCCTCGGGGTAATACATTGCACAGTTGCCTTCTCTAATATCAAATACACGAACGAACACCGTGATCTCTCCGGCTTCACCCCGAACAAGAACCTGTTGATCTTGTACAAACTGCATCTTTTTCATGTCTTTAGGATGTATTAACACAACATCACGCCTTGTCTGCGATCGAAATATATCTTCTTCTTCGTACACAACAGTATTAAATTGCCCTTCACTTCGAATTGTCATCAACCTTAGTTGATTGTTTTCTAACTTGCTTGGTGTTCTTGGTACAACATCGTGCACGACCACTTTTCCTGTTGAGGTTGGAAAATTTGGCTGATGAAACGTTCGTCCTTCAATCTGGTGCTCTTCGTTTGGGTCAAAACCACTGACGCATTTTGCTATTAATTCACGAATAGAACTGTAATTTTGAAATTGTTCCCACGCAATACCACCGATTGCTGAATGTGCAAGTTCAGCGATGATGTTTACTTCACTCCTTGGACCAACATGACGGTGCATGCCGCCAGCACTGCGACGTACAAAGTTGAACATTGATTCTTGGGTTGTGATTTGTTCTTCTTCATCTCTAGCAAGAACCGGTAACACAACAGTTTCTGACCCTCTTCCCAAAAAGTGACCTTTGTTCAGCGTTGTTGATAAGTAAGAAACAAATTGAATCTTTGACATGGCGTCAATTGCAAAACGCGTATCTGGATTTGCTGCAAGTAAGTTTCCGCCAAGACACATGGCATAATCAATTTCACCACCATGCGAGGCTTGCATGCATGCCATCGTGTCCATTCCAGTACTTTTGGGCAATATAATTTGTAGTTCTTCTTCAATTGCCTCAGCCATTTTGCCTTTTAAGATTGGTACAACCCCAACTGTCCCCATGCCCTGAACATTTGAATGTCCACGAAGTGGTAACAAGCCAGCGCCTTTTCGTCCAATCATTCCCCGCGCTATTGCAGTGTTTGCAATTGCCCTGACGCTATCGACGCCACCTTCAACGTGGGTAATACCCATCGCCCAACAGAATATTGTTCCCGAAGACTCCTTGTACGCACTTGCCACTTGCCCGATCTCCTCTTGTGAAACTCCACAAAGTTCAACAATTTTTGCCCATGGTGTTTCTGAAGATCGCTTTGCAACTGCATCAAAATTTTCAGCGTGGTTTTCAAGGAACTGCGAATCAAAACCATCATGTTCTCCCAACCATTTGATCACGCCAAGAAAAAATGCGCTGTCCCCGCCGATATTTGGTTGAACATAGATGTCTGAAATTGTTGATCCAAATAGCAAACTAAGAAGGTCACTTGGCACTTTAAATTTGCAAAGACCCGGTTCCTTCATCGGATTCACGACAATAACTTTTCCACCTCGGCGACGCAGGTCTATTAGATTTTTGAGTAACCTCGGATGATTAGACGCTGGATTACATCCAATAAGAAAGACCAAGTCACATTTGCTTAAATCTTCCAACACGACCGTTGCTGTTCCAGAACCCGTAACACTCGCCAGACCAACACCGCTTGCTTGATGACAAAAGAACGAACAGTTGTTGACGTTGTTGGTACCCCGTATCCGCGCTGCAAGTTGTAACAAAAAACCAGCTTCATTACTTGAGCGGCCACTGAGGTAGTAAAACGATCGCGATGGTTCGGTTTCGCGAATTGCTTTTGATGTGCGTTCCATTACCTCTTCCCATGAAATGCGTTTGTAATGCGAATCAAGTGGACCTGCATAGATTGGAAAAGTAAGTCGTCCGCACGATTCAAGTTCACGGGGTGACATCGCAGAGAGTTGTGCGATTGTATATCGCTCAATGAACTCCTCTGTGATTGCACCCTGCATATCAGCAGCCATCGCTTGCACAGATTTTTTACAAAACTGTGGAAACTTGCCTGCCTCGTTTACCATCCCGCCTTTTTGTCCACCCATACCTAAAGCACAGGTTTTACATGTATTTGAAGAACGCATCGATTTCCACATTGCGCGTAAACCCCCCGCATTCCTTGCTTTTTTCAACACATATCGAATTGACTGAAAGCCGCCTTGTGTTTTCATTTACGCGTGTTGATCGAGTGCTTCTTCGACTGCTTTCATTAGCGTTCCAACCATCTGGGCGGTAAAGTCAAATTTCAAACCAGAGTTTTCAAAAAGTTCGGGAAGTGGTCTACTACTTCCCAAGGCCAATCCTTTTTTGTATGACGCAAGTGCAGCTTCTGAATCATTACAGTAATGCAACCACATTTGTAGTGCACCAAGTTGAGCAATGCCATATTCAATGTAATAAAAGGGGACTTGAAAAAGATGCAACTGTCGATGCCACTCTGCTTCTTGTTCTGCTTCAAGGCCTGACCAATCAACACCACTGCCATAGCGTTTGCAAAGTTCTAACCAATGGGCAGTTCGTTCTTCGCGTGTGTGGTCTGGGTTGAGATAAATCCAGTGCTGAAACGCGTCAATCGTTGCACACCAAGGCAAAAAGTTCACAATGCCTTCAAGGTGTATTCGAATTGCACGTTTTGTTTCTTCGGATGTATAAAATTCTTCCAAGAATGGATAAGACAGCATTTCCATACTCATCGATGCAACTTCTGCAAATTCTAATGGGGCACCCCGATACCACACCAAGTCATCATGCCGACATAACATGTAATGAAATGCGTGTCCTGCCTCGTGCACCATTGTGTCAAGATCACGCGGAAGACTAGCTGCATTCATAAAAATGAATGGTTTTCGCTTACGATCACGGCTTGCTTGATACCCACCAGGTGCTTTTCCTTTACGTGAATCAAGGTCGAGTGAGTACCCGCCATCACGCATGGTATCGAACATCTCCCCAAGTTCACCATCCATTCTGTGAAATAATTTCGATGTCTTCTCAATTAATTCATCTGCATCCTCAAATGGTTTAAGTGGTGGATGACCGTGTGGATCCACAGCAAGATCCCAAGGCCGAAGCGTATCAACACCAAGGGCAGCCTTGCGTTCTTCTGCAAGTTTGCGAACAATTGGCATGCACGTTTGTTCAACTGCACTGTGAAAAGCAATGCAATCTTCTGGTGTGTAATCAAATCGGTGTTTCACTGCAAACATGTACCCGCGGTAATCCTCAAAATCAGCATTTATCGCAGTTTGATTTCGATTCTTGACCATCGTGTCGAACATGCCATCAATTTTTTCACGATCTTGCAACCTTCGCTCTGCGACACCTCTCCACGCTGCTTCTCGAATTGCACGGTCTGAATCTTGTTGATACACACCCATTTGAGGCATCGTTTTTTCTTCACCGTCAAACTCGACCATCATTGCACCGCAAAGTTCTGCGTACTCTTGACCCAACTTTGTGTCCTCTGTTTGAAGTGGCACGTTTTCGTCACGGAAATTTTCAACATCAGCAAACCAGTTTCGTAGGAGAACAGCATACCGCTGCGTATCTAAATCTTTGACATGTGGGCAAGCAACAACTTTTTTGTTGAGTTCGAACCCAATTTTTTTTAACTCTGGTTCAACTGTTTCAACAAATGCAAGAAAGCTGTTTTTCGCATCTTCATCTTCCGTGTTGCACGTCATGGCAATGTAAAGATCTGAACCAGCCTCGTAAGCAGCGGCGTCAAGTTCGCTACGGTCGAGTAATAATTGCTCTATACAACCTGAACATTTGAATTCACGGTCTAACAGTTGTTGATAGTAGGGTTGTAAATTTTCCCACGTTGAAGCGTCAATATCTGCGGGCACAAATTCGGTCATCATCATAGTTGTCATTATGTTTTCTCCATTTCCATTTTTGGAATTATTGTCTTCGTCGCAATTGCAACTAGTCCTGTCTTTTCTTCAATCACAGGGGCGAGAGCCTCTGCGTGCATCGTATTATCGCAGATCACAAACATGCTTGAGCCACTCCCAGAAAGATGGACCTCTTCCTTGGCAATCGATTGTAAACGTGCCATATCGTTCGATAATTCTTCGGAAATCTCCATCGCCGCGTTGGTTAAGTCATTAAATACGTCTCCCCGACGAACGCGTTTGAGATCAAGTTTCGCGCTGGATAATTCATCAAACGCGTCATACACTTCGCCTGTAGGACAGCCATAAGCGGGCAAAACGAGGACAAGTGACCTGTTTTCCTCGTCAAGGGGTTCAAGAATCTCGCCCGAACCGGTAACCAGTTGTGTTCCACCATCTATTAAAAACGGAATATCAGAACCAATTGACGCCCCAATTGCATGTAGGTCAACTTCAAGGTCAAAAAGAGCCGCCGTTGCCCTTAGCATTGCTGCTGCATCAGATGACCCGCCCCCAAGGCCGGCGCCAACTGGAATCCGTTTTTCAAGTTTTAGTTGTACTGGTAGGGGTCGACCAACCTTTGCTTCAAGGTAACGATGGGCACGAACGGCCAAATCACTTGTTATTAGCCAATCAATGGGGGTTTGTTGTGGTGCGTCCTCGTTCCACATGACGGCATATCGCGAAAGATCCCCTTCATCTAGTCGCGTCACTGTCAATACATCGCAAAAATCAATTGTTGACATCAGTGTAGCGATGGGATGCATCATGCCAATCTTTTCAATAGGTAATCCTACTGAAAGAGAAAGATTGATTTTTGCTAATGCAGTTGTTTCAATTGTCCTGCGCATAGTTCGGTAAGGATAACAAACAGGTAGGATTCACACTGCATGACCAAGACAAGAAAAATTCTACTTCTGTGCCTCTCGCTTCTCGTGATATTGAGTGTTGGGGCTTATCTTGCAATCCCAAAAATAGCCCAAAACGTGATTATTTCTGCTATTGAGCAAGATGGGTCGGTCGTGCAAGAGGTTGTTGTCAACTGGAGTGGTCCTCAATTACTCACCGGCGTGCATGTGGAGCATCATTTGGGAACTGCAGATATTGAGATAGAAATTGAAAATTCTATCTTTTCTTTGCTATTTCAATCTCAACCAATCAAGGTGCGGATCACTGGAGACGCAGTCATCGTGCTACCGCAAGAAATAGAAGAAAGTACAAAAGAGGTCATCGTGCAACCACTTGCCAATACAGTTGCACAACAAAAAGTTCAACTCGATCTTACCTTACAGCTAGACACTCTTACTGTTGAGGGAGAAGATTCACTCTTCTATAACAATGTTAAAGGTTCACTTGATGTCGATCCGGGACAACATTTTGTCGCAGAGCTGAGTGTAGAAACTCTATTTGGTGGATCAATAAACGCAGCGTGCAATGCACCTTCGTTGATCAATACATCTGGCGAATTAAATGCAGACGGTGGTGGCACAATCTCCTTGAAGATTGAAAACGCACAACTTCCTACAATCAACGGTGTTGCTGATTGGGCAATTAGTACATTTTCGGGCGTGATTACTTCTCCCAATATGTCTGAATCATTTAGTGTTGCAATGAACGGATCTCTTACGGAGTTGGATGAAGATCGCGGTAACATCTTTTGCAAGACACAGTTTGTTAAATCTACAAATAAGGGTGCACTTACTTTTGGCGGTTGGTCTGTCATGGGAACTGTTAATGTTTCAGAAGTCCCAACAACGATTCTTGCTGCCTTTCTTGATTCTGCCAAAATCGATACGTTGCGGGACCTTGGCCCAACAATGAGCGCTAAATTGAGTCGCCCAAACAGTGACAGTTTGCCTTTTGCAACATTCAGCACGAGGGATTTGATACTCTCTGCAATCGTAGATTCTGATATGGGGGTGCTTACAGACGTCAACGTAGAAGCGAATATTCACAGTGAATTGCTCAGCACGCTTACTGGCGGTAACCTGTCGGGCGACCCGAAAGTAACCATCCACCTCGACCGTCTCGTTCCAGTAGGCACAGGAGAAAACTCGCTTTCTGGTGAACTCCACATTGTAGGCGCGTTGTTGTACAAACCAACAAACGTCAACATCGAAGAGGTTCACGCAAGTTTAGATGGCGACGTGTTGTCGCGCTTTCTTGCAACATCCGGTAGTGCGACACTCAATGGAATAAAATCTACATTTGATGCAAAGTTGCATTCACCAAATAAAAACAAACTTGATGGTATTGAAGATCTTTGGAAAACAATTGTGGATCAACTCCCTCGTGGAAATGGGGAGATCACTCTTAAGAATGTTTCATCTACCCTTCTTGATACATACATCCCTGACGACCGCATGAATGCAACACGTGATTTTGGAAACACATTTAGCACAACTGTGACTCTCAACTGGGATACTCTAAATCTAGCGTTCGAAAGCGAGAGGGTACTCGCAAGTTGTGTCGGTGAAGTTAAAGGCGACCAACTTGTTGGTTTTAATAATGTAGATGCAACAGCAGTTGTTACAAGTCAACTTGCAACACTGCTCGTTGGAACGAACATTGGTGCAACTTCGACGTTGCACGTTGTTGCACCTTCAGTCGATTTGGAGGGCAACGCATCGTTCGACATCACGCTTGATATTGGTAAACAACATACCGTTCTTCGTGGAAAAACCTCTCGTGTTTTGAATGATAAAAATAATGACCTTCATCTCCATATTGCTGCAACTGGTCTCGATACCCATTTGCTTGATGCTTTTTGTAAGACCAAGGGCATCCTTGCAGATACCCTTGGTTCGCCAATTGCGGTCGAACTGATAGGCGAAAATATGCTCAGCAATCCCGTTGTGAGAGCTGGTGGAACTTCACCAAACGCAGCGTTCGAAACATCGCTGACTTTTTTTGATGGCAAGGTTTCGACAACAACCAACATACCAACACTTGCAGAATTACAACTTTCGCAGAAATTAACAAGACACTTGCTCAAAGATCTTGGCCCCATTCTTTCAGATATTCGCTCAATCAAAAAACCAATTGGGTTACAAATCACAAACGCATCATCACTATTAAATGGAGATCTATCAAAACTCAGCGCTGACGTCATGATTGACATTGGCGAAGTGGCCCTAGACAGTGGTTCCCTCACCATGCAACTCCTTCCCATGTTTAACACAAAGCATGTCGAGGTCATTCCTGCATATTTCGACAAGATTTACATCTCCATAAGAAACGGTATTGCAACATACAAAGAATTCAAACTCACGCTCGCGAACAAATACACGATCCCATATTCAGGAACAATAAATTTAGTTAACCGTAAGTTGCATTTGAAAACAGCAGTTCCACTTACTGGTCTTGGATATTCCATCAAGGAACTACGTGGGCTCGCGACAGATATTGATGTGCCGGTTCTGATTACAGGGACGATCGACAAGCCCATAGTTAATGTGGATCCTTCGTTTGACCTTGGTGCGATTTTGCTAGAACTTGGTGTTGGTAGAGTCCTCGATGATGTGTTTGGTGGTGGTGAAAACAACAAACCGATTGATCCTGTCAAACTCATTGAAGATTTGTTTGGTGGTAATTGATGACGAGGTGTTTGTGGTGTGGTGATGATCCAATATACGTGGCATACCACGACAATGAGTGGGGGGTTCCTGAACATGATGATCAAGCGTTGTATGAAAAGTTGTGCCTTGATGGTTTTCAAGCGGGGTTATCGTGGATCATCGTGTTAAAGAAACGCGAAAATTTCAGGTCTGCGTTTGACAATTTTGATCCCGAAAAAGTCGCGAGGTATGGGAAACGACAAGTCAACAGATTATTAAAAGATGCTGGCATCATTCGAAGCGGTGCGAAAATCAACGGTGCGATTGCAAATGCAAAAGCGTGGCTGGAAATAATGGAAGGAGGCAAGGGCTCGTTCGATGACTTTTTATGGAAGCATGTTGACTATAAAACAATTGTAAACATGTGGAAAACGGATGCGCAAATTCCAGCAGCAACACCGATTAGCGAAGCAATGGCAATAGACTTAAAAAAACATAATTTCAAATTCGTTGGTCCAACAATTTGTTACGCGTTCATGCAAGCAGTCGGCATGGTGAACGACCATGTTGTCAGTTGCCCGCAATACAAAAAACTATCCCGTGGATAGTTTTTCTTAAAAATATGTCCAAAGCGGCACATCTGCTTTACTCACCGAGATGGTTACTTTCGGAAGTAATTCTGCAAGTTGATCCCTGAGTTTAGGCAGGTACCCTCGCTCACTATTGGTATGACCGGTGAGTACAACCGTGCATCCCCTTGAAGTTGCAGCAACCACGTCATGGTGCGCCATTTCACCGGTGATAAAGACTTCACATCCCTCATCAATGGCAAGATCACAAACTGATCCGCCGGCACCTGCGCATAACCCAACCGTTTGAACTTCGATTCGATCACCCTTACCAGCAGCTGGTGCAACACGAACGTATCCAACCCCCAGGTGTTTCTTAAGTTTCCTTGCAAGTTCGTCGAGTTGCATTGATTTATCCAAATGGATGCGGCGGCCCACACCTATTTCTCTTCGGGGACGTTTTCCAAGATCATGAACTTCAAGTGCGGGTTCTTCATACGGATGAAACTGTCGAAGCGCTTGAATTGCAAGTGAGAGCGATGCTTTTGAAACAACCATTTCAATTTTACATTCAATAACTTTTTGTAACTTTCCTGCTTCTCCGTGACTTGGATTGGTTCCTTCTTTTCCAAGGAATGTGCCTTCGCCTTTGGTTGTAAAAGAACACTGTTCATATAACCCAATTCGTCCACTTCCAACGCTAGAGAGTGCCAATCGCAATTCCTCCACCTTGTCTTCTGGGCAAAAAGTAATAAGTTTGCACTCCTCCTCTTTCGGCAAGTATCCAAAAGGCTGTAACGCTCGGACATCCCCGCCGCCAAGGCATTGTGCAATCCAGTCGTTGACGCCGCCAGTTGCGACGTCAAGTGTGGTGTGTGGTGAATAAATAGCAATATGGTTTGAAATTGCATCAAGTACAACACGTTCTTTGAATGAAGCATCAGTGACCGATTTAAGTGGATGAAAAATCGGTGGATGATACGAAACAATCGTGTCGACTTTCATGTTGATTGCTTCTTTCATCACAGCTTCGGTTAGATCGATCGTTAATAAAATGTTGTTCGCCTGCCACGTTGTTGATCCAACAAGCAGACCGACATTGTCCCAATCGTTGGCGAGATATGTTGGAGCAAATGTTTCGAATGCTGTAATGAGGTCTTGTGTATTCATCTCTTGATGTGTGTAGAATACAACAGACCCACAAGGTAGGAATTCACAATGCGAATGAAGCGAAACATGTTAGATACAAGTAACCCTGTGTTGAAGAATCCAGACATTTGGGATGCTGGGCTTTCTGCAGAAGGAACTGAAACGGCTTCAATACAGGGTGTCGTCAATAAGACGGGCATGCTGACAGTCATTTGTGTTATTGGTGGTATGCTCGGCATTTGGGTGACGCAAAATCAGCCCGCACTTGCATGGCCACTTGGTATTGCTGGGTTGATCGCAACGATTGTTGTGTATTTCATGATTTATCGCAATCCAATGCGAGCGAAACAAACTGCGTGGATTTATGCAATCGTTCAGGGTGCCTTTTTGGGTGTAATCACAAATGCGCTCGATGGCACGCTTGAAAACATGGGTTACGGTGCGATGGGTGGTCTTGCACTGCAGGCATTCGTCGTCACCATCAGCATCCTCGTTTCAATGTTGGCGCTCTATTACTTTAGGATTCTTCGGCCTACGAAAAAATTTACCGCTGCAGTGCAGGTGCTAACGCTAGGCATTTTTGTGACATATATGATTTCCTTCGTCATGTCGATGTTTGGAACCCAAATGCCGTTTTTATCACTTGGTTCTGCGTTTGCTGGTGAAACTTCGGCGCTTATAGGCATTGGACTGAACGTCCTTATTCTAGGCGTCGCTTCGTTGTGGCTGATCATCGACTTTGGCATGGTTGAACAACACGTTAATTCCGGCGCACCAAAACAAATGGAATGGTTCTGCGG
>JYMV01003722.1_pt1 | contig 14448 bp, 11 predicted proteins | sample 338911 | NCBI WGS metagenome assembly JYMV01 (sample SAMN03354496, study PRJNA234377) | hydrothermal vent metagenome | biome: Deep sea; feature: Hydrothermal plumes at the Eastern Lau Spreading Center, Western Pacific Ocean; material: Seawater | place: Tonga | collected 2009 | depth 2000 m m
AAGGATATACCAATAATGCTCAAGAAGTTAGAAGAAGGTTACGACCTAGTTTGTGGTTGGCGGTATCGTCGTCAAGATAATTACTTTTCTAGAACCTTGCCGTCGAAAATCGCGAATTTTATTATTGGATTGCTAACGGACATAAAGTTGCATGACTATGGGTGTACCTTAAAAGTTATGCGAAGTGATTTAGCAAAAAGTTTAAAGCTGTACGGAGAAATGCATAGACTTATTCCAGCCTTGTCTAGTAGTTATGGAGCAAGAATCAGTGAAATAAAAGTCAACCATAGGCCGCGGGTATCGGGCTTGTCTAAGTATGGGTTAACGAGAACACTTCGCGTTATCCTGGATGTTATAACAGTTAAGTTTTTTTTGAGCTTCTCTAGCCGACCGATCCAATTGTTTGGCAGTTTTGGATTAATTAGTGTACTTGGTGGAGTTTCTATATTAGGAGTTTACGGGGTTCGAAAAATATTTTATGGAATGTCATTAACTGACCGCCCAATCCTACTCTTAGCTGTATTGTTGATTATTGGGGGGCTTCAGTTTATTACTTTTGGTTTACTGGCAGAATTGCAGATCAGAACTTACCATGAATCGCAAGACAAGCCGACGTATCTAATACGGACAATCTACGAATCTCTGGAATAGATTTCCTGTAGGGAAGTTAATCGACGCGTTTACACTGTTATTTCTAGTTAAGTTCTCAATATTGATATCAAGTTTTTAACAACGCAATTAAGATAGGATGAATCTGATCGAGTGCAGATGGATAGGCTTTAGAGTTGAATTTCTGTAATGGTTTGTGCCTGTAATACACGACGTGTTTAAAAACAAAAAAGTACTTGGGCTCATACCGGCTAGGGGTGCTAGTAAACGGTTGCCTAAAAAGAATCTCCGGCAAATTAATGGCAAACCTCTTATTTATTGGAGTATCGTAGAAGCACAAGAATCTGAATATGTCGATTCCGTTGTTGTATCGACCGAAGATATAGAAATTAAACAGTACTCATACAATCAAGGTATAGATTGTGTGATAGATAGGCCACCTAGCCTAGCTCAAGATGAATCTCGTAGCATCGATGTGGTTCTACATGCAGTAGATGTGTTGGCGCAACAAGGGAAGAAATATGAATATGTTATGTTGTTGCAACCAACTTCCCCACTTAGAACATCTAAACACATAGACGACGCGCTTAAACTAATGTGGGCTAAGAAGGCGACTGTAGTAGTTAGTGTTTGTGAAACAGAGCACCCCGCTAGCTGGATGGGATATCTGTCTAAAGACCTCATGATGGACGAGTTTCTTGATAACCTTACGACAGATCTATCAAATGATGACGATAGAGTAAGTTATCAGATAAACGGTGCGATTTATCTAGTAAAGACATCAACTTTAATAACTGAAAAAACGTTTTTCCCAACTCCAGGTGCTTATGCCCATTTTATGGAACGAAGTGATTCGATCGACATCGACACTGAATTGGATCTTGATTATGCGTCATATCTAATTGCAAGACGCGCCAGTAAATTTATTTAATGATCCAAATTCGATTTGTTTGGCCTAAGCCGACACAGGTTCTAATCTACGGCGAACTAGGCGAAAGCTTTCTGCGCAAGGCTGTACCAAGTAGTTACGCGATTGAAGTCTTGCCAATCCGGGAGGGGTTGCCGATCACAATCAGATTTTCATTCTTTAGACGATGTTTAATTAACTATATTCGCCAAAATTTATCGCTTAGACAAGCCTATTTTTCAGCACTGATTGATGAATTTAAACCTCGCGCGGTTATAACCTTTATAGATAATAATACTGTTTTAGGAGCATATGCAGAACTCCGTTCTAATGTATTGGTGATCTCAATCCAAAATGCAGTTCGGAGTGAAGTAACTATTGAAAAACAGATAGGTCGAGCACCTCTATACTTCAGCCTAGGAGATATAACAAAAGAAATATTCCTGGAAACTAATTCAAGTTACCAGCGGATAGAATCAGTCGGTTCGATGCTGCTAGGTCTTTATCTTGCTGAGAATGTGTTTGATGGGGAAGACTACGATTTTGTGTTTGTTTCAAGCTATAGAGAAAGTTGGAAAAACGATAATTATGGATACGTTAGAGCTATTTTGGACGCACATCGGACAGTATTTACTCACTTACTTCGTTATGCAAAAGTACATCGTAAAAAAATAGTCGTGCTCTCTAAAGGCAAAGTTGCAAAAGAGGGAGAACATTTTGCAGAGGAGAAGGAGTTCTATTACCAGTTAGCTAAAGGGGCAGAATTTAGTATTGTGAGTACTGTTAAGGATACATTCAAGTCGTATAAAACAGCTTTGAACGCAAATCTAGTAATTGCAATAGATTCGACTTTGGCATATGAGGTGTTTAGCGTAGGTAGAAAAACTATATTTGGTTGGGTATCGAATACCTATCTTGAGTCACATAAAGTAGCAGTTCGATATACAAAACATCTGCCAGAAAGTTTGGTTTTAAACAACGATAGTTATGACGAGTTCCATGAGAAAGTAACGGCGCTAATTAATTTAAGACCAGAGGATTATGAAATCATAATCGAGGAATCTAAGTCAAAATGCGTAAATCAAGACATCAACAACCCCCCACACCTAGTAATTGAAAGAGAAATGAGAAGACACATCGAGCAAAGTGATTGAATCCAGAGAGAGCTTTATTTTGTAGGGTAGATTCAACCTAGTAACAATCAGTCTAAACGTCACTGGGATCCTCTACCTAGGAGAACCGTTTTAAAGGTTCTAATTAAGACTAGCATGTCAACCCATATATTTAAGTGTTTTATATAGAAAAAATCGTATTCCAGTTTAGTTCTTGTTTGATCCTCATTAGAAGCATAGCCTGTCATAACTTGAGCCCAGCCGGTAATGCCAGGTCGAACGGTATGGCGTAAATCGTAGAAAGGAATAGTTTTAGAAAATCGATTAACGAACTGAGATTGTTCTGGACGAGGGCCTACAATACTCATTTCCCCCTTTAGAACGTTCCAAAACTGAGGTACCTCATCTAGTCGATTGCGACGCAGTATTCGCCCAATACGAGTGATGCGCTGATCGGCTTGGGGTGCAAATTCTGGATCAGTATGTTGTGGAGCAGAATGCATACTCCGGAATTTGAACATTAGAAAGGGTTTATTTTTGTAACCAATTCTATTTTGACTAAAAAGAATAGGCCCTGGGCTATCAACCTTGATAGCGAGCGTAACCAAGGCACTAACAACTAGTATGAACGGTAATAGTAGTAAAGTAATTAGAATATCTGTCACCCGTTTTAGTCCGATGTAAAGCTTCGGAACAGTGATGCCACCGAATTCACTCAGTGAAATTGTTTCCATCCGAATTCTTCCGGTTAAAAGAGATTCTGTGTGACTACGGTCTAAGACAATGACGCCCAGTTGACTAAGTTCAGTCAACTTTCTAGACAGAGTTTCGTCTACCACAGACTGCAGATCTACCAGCACTACGTCCAGTTCGGTGCGAACTAACGTATCAGGTTGTAACGCTATCCAATTTACATATTTAATTGCCCGAATGTTTTGAGCCTGCCGTAGGTTTTCGCCTACTAAACCGATGCGAACAGGATACAGTCGATTGCGAAAGTAGAAATATATGAGAAGCAAAACTGTGGATACAACCAGTTCAGTCAACAATAAGGGGCCTGAGTAAAGTGGAATTCTAAAAAGATACATCAATAGACCTATCGCGCTATAACTAGCGACATTGACAAATACAATCCGACTTAAGTAATCAAATACTGGTAGCTGGAAGGAATAGATGCAATACACAAGAGTAGCAACAAACAATCCTACAATTATTAAAAGGAACGATAGTAGCCCGTCTCTGAATACAAATAACTGCCCATCACCTAGACCAGCATATCCAGATCGTAGGCTACAACCGACGAGAATTATTACTGCAGCCGAGGCAATAATAAAAATAAGCATCCAAGAATTTAATTGTTGACGCCTAGTCATTGCTATTAGTAAGTTGAGTTAGATATGAATGAGTAACTGGGCGTATTTTTGTTTGTCGAACTTTCCTAGCAATTCAATACGTAGAATAAGGTCAATCATGTTTGACGGGATCTCAACACTGTTAGATAAATAAGTTTTCGGCATCGATGTGGTACAAGTCTAAGTGGAATACGAGTGCAGAGAAATATTAAGGCATCTGTTTTTGAGAAATACTTTAGGCCTAAAAGGCGTTTACACAAGGCAATTTCATTTGCAATGTATGTTATTCCGCCGCGACGTTTAAAGTATTCGTTATCGACGGTAGTTTCCACTAGTGGCTCACATAGGTTAGCAATCCTGTACCCGTGTTGAATAACTTTTGCCCAGAGTAAATAGTCTTCGAAAAGATGACAGTTTTCGTAGCTGCCACAAGAAATCACGTGCGACTTTCGATACATTACCGTGGGGTGGTTAAGAGGATTACGTATTCTATTTCTTCTGCCTAATCCGGTAGTGTTAGGGACGTTACGGATCACTTTAGCCGATGTCTGACGAATGTAGTATGTTTCACAGAGTTCGCTCCCAACAACTGAGATTGTCGAGTTTTCTGTCATAAACGTCGCTTGTTTTAGGAAGCGTTCGGGAAGGGATATATCATCAGAATCGACTCGAGCGATCAGCTCATTTTCACAGGAGACTAGACCATCGCGTAGTGCTAATCCTAGCCCTCGATTTGTTGGAAATGGTAGTAATTTAATTGGCAATCGTCCACAGTAGTGCTTTAAGCAAAATTCTGTATCAGTGGTTAAAGGCCCATCTATAACGACGACAATTTCTTTTGCGGGCAAGGTCTGCGACAATAAACTTTCGAAACAGGCGGCTAAGTCGTTCGCTTTAGTACCTAGGTATACTGATACCAAAACCGAAATATTCAATGGGCAGAAAATTGATGACATTGTAAATATGTTCTGCGGCAGGTTAAGCAGTTTAGAGGCAACGGTCTTGAAAAGCCGCTAGTTGTCTTACGATTTGATTGGTGAAGATTAATTGGAAACTTTTGTGAAAAATTATCAGAAAAACGTTTTGTTCCTTTTGCGAGCCTATAATGATCTCGACCATATAGCCCCTATTGTTTGGAAAATGTCGTCGGTAAGTATTCCCACTTTTTATATGTTCGTCGGCAAAGAATTTAGAGATGATTATAGGGTAAAGTATTTTGCGAAATCAGGGGCTCGGGAGATTCGCAGTTCAATACTCGATAACTATTACAACAATCTAAGGAAAAGACTACGCTGGCAGGTTCTTATACGGTGCTCCGATGGCGTGTTAAGTAGAGTGCTTGGGAGTCGATTCTTAATAGAAAACAATATTGGCGTAGTGGTGGCAGAGTGGGGAGGTCCCGACGGGAAAAGTAAGATGCCCTTTGTGTTACGACCCGCGCGTAGATTAGGAATACCAACGGTTGCGGTACCCCATGGTTATCATACTTGGTACAACAATGACTTTAACGCCGCAACTGCTATGGTTATCGAAAAAACAGGGATGTTACCGCAATTAACAAACCGTAATCTTTATACAAACTATATCGTCCAGAGTGAAAATATAAGACGCTACTGCATAGAATCAGGCATTAAAAAAGAAAAGTTATATGTATTGGGTAGTACTCGATTCTGTAAAGAATGGTCCGATATTAATCGCAATCTTTGTATGCAGAACCACTCTCAAAAACGAGATTTACGCCGACCAGTGGTAGTATTTTTCTTGAATCACTGGACCTACAACGTTGATAGGGAAAAATGTATCAATTTAATTCAAAAATTATCTGAAGAAAAAATCGAATTAATAATCAAGGGGCACACTAGAGGTGTGACGAGTGGAACACTAACCTGTGCGGAGGAAGCACTACTTGAGAAGAGAGGAACCGTCTCGTTTGCGGGCCCTGAGGCCCATTCACCAGCATTAGTTGGGTTAGCGGACGTTGTAATTGTATATGGATCAAGCATTTGTTTCGAAGCGTTGAGGCAACGAAAACTGGTTTGTAGGCCCTTATATTTGTGCAGAAACAATACAATCTTCGAAGGTTCAGGACTAGTCTATGAGGCAAGGTCTGACGAAGAAGTCACGGCATATGTTCGCAATTATGAAATCGAAAGAGAGAATTCAATTGATGAGACATTATTAGACGAATTCTTCGATACTCATGTGGAAAACAACAATAGGGGAGAAGGAGTATTGCAAGAGTATGTTAATCTAATTAACTCTAGTATTTACAATGAAGTGCACAGCATACAGTAGGTATCGCTGGTTTAAGACGAGTCAGTATTGCTGTAACTATTGTTGGCTAACGTAATAGTAGAAAGCAGTTGACAAGCATCCTCTCCCAATCGATCGATCAGGACGGAAAATTTGTTGCGGCCGGCGACTATTCTAGAAACTTGATAGTCAGTTGACGATTTAAGGGTTTCAAGTTCCTCAATTATTTCTGACGTCTTAAATAGAATTGGAATATCGGGCAACGGGCCGACTATTTTGTCCAACATTGGGTACAACATTGGGTATTGGTTACTTCCGATTAGAATTACTGGCACCCCAAGCTTTAACATTTCGATTGAGACGGTTGACATCCGGCAAATAGAAGCCAATGGCCTATATTTATCTACTAACTCACTAATTGATAAATTAATTAGCGAAATATCGTAAAACCCATTAACGCAATTGTGAAAGTCTGGTAGGTTGTCAAGCTCTTCAGCAGTACGGATTAGGGTATGGCCGTGTTTCACAGGATGTCGTGAGGGGTGCGATCTAAAAAGTACAGGCGCTGATGTAGAAATTATCTTTGACATCGTTAACACACTACCCGATGCATACAGATCGTCAAAAATGAGCACATTCCTTCTGCCCACAACTGTCGTTTCGGTTGGAGAGATAAAATTATCTTGGTCGAATTGAAGTCGCGGTGCACCAACAACTTGGATCTTAGAGTCAGGAAAATTGTATGACGAATAGATTCTTTTTGTTTCGTTACCCTCTACAGCAATGATATCGGGTAGTTGGTTTGAATAACTGGTACCTAACATACAGCTCATAGAGCTTATAGCTCTCGGAATTTGTAGGTTGTACATTATTGCATGCTGAACTCCGATCACATCTACATTGGCTGTATGGTGACCTGCGGTTATTGCGCGTCCTTCGAGTAGTTCAAATATAGGGATATAAATTCTTTGCGGTTGAATTAAGCGAGCGGCATTTTGGCTACAAAATTCGGTATATACGTTCTTGGGTATTTCTCGAAAAGGTGAAAGAGAGATATCGTTCAAAAGAGGTTCAACACAGATACCAAAACATTGCCAGTACTTCGACCGCTTAGCACGTGCCCAAGAACGAAACCAGTTTATCGTCCCTTTACAATCAAAATAGGATCTAATTAGGCCAGAAAGACTACCGTATTCTTCCAGTAGTACATAGGTATTTTCAGAATCAGAAACCAAGAGTTTGTGAAGTGATCGTATACCACGATAGATGGGTCGTAAGGCATCAGAGTTTTGTCGCAAGAGACTAATAAAATAGTAACCGTTTGTATTTCGATTGATATGATCGACCAGGTTGTATGAGTATCGGTATTGATGTCTCTGAGTACTGTTGTTGATTAGCCAGCTTGTGGGATATATAGCGTAAATACCGACTCCTTTATTAGGGGATGCTTCTTGGCGCCGAAAATATCGAAGAGCTCGGATATAGATTAGGAAGATTAATTCTGTGAAAAGGTTGTGGCTTGTAATGAGCAAGGCCTTATAGATTGAATTAATAAATCGAAACCACGGGCGGATGTACTGCGGTGGATGGATGACATAGGGTGTCGAGGTCTGTTGGCAAAGTGGCTGAATGCAATCACAAATCGCTCCGGTACCGATGTAGAGAACTGAGCTCGGCGCGTATTCATTGATCACATAGGATATAAGGTGTAGACGTTTTAGATTTTGAAAAGGAGTGATAGAAAAATTCTGCTCACTTAACCGACTGTACTCTAGCAAGGGAATCCTAGGATTATTTTGGACGAGAGTCTCAAGCCACGTTTTTATGATTTCGATAAATTGTTCATCGATTTTAGTGTAAAGCTCAAAACCGTTTACATAAGTTACTAGCGAGGGATCAGAGGTTAGATGCTGTAGGACAAAATCTTCTGATAGGTCAGTTAGATTCAGTAAGATAATCTGTTGGGATTGTGTTTTCTTACCTATGGTCTTGATATACGAAATCGTACGTTGTGAAGAATTCGCCGGATTATCCAGAACGACAAGGGTAGTCATAAGGATGTTTCGCCAATCTTTTAAATAAAAATTAGATAGTAGCTTTCGATCGTTTAACTAGTCGCCGCCCGAAACTGTAATGCATTGACCGGTTATAAAAGCTGATTGCTTACCAAAAAGAAATTCAAATGCATTGGCGACTTCTTCCGGGTTCCCAGCCCTACCGAAAGGAATTTTCTGGATTCGGTCATCTATCTCCTGTGGAGACCGACCTGTTGTCTGTTGAGGTGTAAGAATAAATCCAGCGCGAACGATATTTACACATATCTCTTCGTAAGCGAGTTTTCTCGAAAGACCATAAAAACTAGACTCTAATGCTGCTTTCGCTGCGCCATAATGCCTAGAAGTTGTAGAACCCCCATAATTCGAGCTAATAGAGCTAAGTGCTACTAGTCGAGATTTTGGGGCACATATTTGTGAGAAATTTAAAGCAATAGTGTAAGGTTGTATAACAAGTTCGAAAAATGCGTTTTGCCAGTCTTGTACAGCTAGGTTTTCTTCATTCTTCCACGGAACTCTTCCACCGCATAGGGCAAGTCCGTACAAATCACCCAATTCTTCTCTCATAGACTGCAATAAGAGTTTTCCATCATTTAGATCATTTAATGAAGAATGAAATAATTTATGAGAGTTTGGATAATTACATTGAGATAAAAAAAGTTCACACACCTCAATATTGTTACAGTAATGCAAACCAAGTTGAAAGCCTTGATTGTCTAGTGCTCGGGCAACTGCAGAGCCGATAACACCAGATGCGCCAATAATACATATTGTTTTTGTACTCATACGCTAGTCGGATAACTCGTATTTTGTGATGTATCGTATCTGCTACAATGGCGGGAAAGCTTACACCGCTATGTGATAATGCCTAACTTGTTTTTGGAACTAGTGATTCTTCAACAACTCCGAGATACTTGAAGCGAACTCAAGCATCTGTTCTTGTGAACCGATAGTAATTCGGATACATCCGTCTAAAACGGTATTTGTATGGTTAGTAGAGCGCACACGAAAACCATATAAGCCTAAGGCAGTAGAAAATTGATCTGGATCTATAGAAAAGGGCGGGCGAAAATGAACGAAATTCGCATCCCCAAGAAAATATTCTATATTATGGGAGGACAAGCTACTGCCGATGAATTTCTTTGAGAGTTTCACCTCTTCGATATGGCTTTCAACTAAATGATAGTTATCGATGAGAAGAGAAGCGGCTTTGATAGCGAACAAGTTAATGTCAAGTAGAGTTTTTACTTTCTGCAATTGATTTACCACTGACGGATCAGCTGCGATGTACCCGAGGCGAACGCTTGCTAGTCCCCATGCTTTTGAGAAGGTCCGCAAAACACAGAGATTGGGATACTGTTTTACAAGAGGAAGAGAGCTTTTGCCGTTAGAAAATTCAAGATAAGCTTCATCAATAACAATGATTGCATTACTTCTTTGTTGAGTTGTTTCAACGAGTTGTTCTATTTCATGAAACGTTAGCGATTTGCCAGTCGGTTGGTTGGGATTAGCTATTAACACGATTCGGATATTTGGGGTAATAGCATTTAATAATGAGTCGAGCGACAAATTTAGATTGTAGTCAAAGTCGATAGCTATATTCTGACAATCAAACATCTTGATATACACTTGTTCCATAGCGTAACTTGGGAACAGGCTGACCACACAATCTCGAGGCTGTGCATAGGTATCGAATACGATTTTTATTCCACTATCCGATCCCGATACGAGCAGAATATTTTCGCTGTCTAAGCCCAGAAATTCCGATAATTTTTTGTATAAACTGGATTGATCAGGATACTTGATCAATTCTTGAGGCGTAATTGATCCAAACAACTCATGGAGAAAATGGTCTGGAAATGGAGTCGTCCTTTCATTTTTATCCAAAAGTGTAGATTCATGTCTATCGGCTCCGATATCTCGTAGTCGATCTAAGTTGGCAACACTTGGTTTTGCTCTTAGCACAGATTGCCCAAACAATAATGGGTAATTAATTCTTAATATGTTTTCAGCCAGGCATCAAAACTCTCTTTGCCGATTAGATCACCAATAGCATTACACTCTCGGCACGATGGTAAGCTTCTATCGCATTTGGAAAGTTTTCTTCTGGCGAGATCAAAACGACTACCTTTCCAAATGTCAAAAATATGTGTTTTGGAAAAGTTACCAACCACATAGTTCTTTGCCCAGTCATGTGAGCAAATTGTGACATTAGCACCTACATCAACAGTCAGCATGTAGAAAGGGTAATAACACTCTTGTTCGATAGGGAAATTCGTAACTCCATTTGAAGAGTCTGTCTTGTTCGGGCCAAAAGCATCTGAATCAACTAATCCACCGCGGTTGGTCATGTTTATTCCATAGTTGTTATCTTTGAAATAACGTCGCCTTAATAGTACTTGTTCTGAAGTCAATCCAGCTTCATCACGCAATATTGAAAATTGTTCGATTTGGTGCGATCCATCGTACATACTGATACTGATGGTATCGAGCCCTGAATTAAATAGAGTTTTTAGCTTCTCTAAAGTGAGAAAATCACCATTTGTATTAACCTCAATTTGAGATTCAGGCAGAGTAGATTTGGTTAATCTAATTAGTCTATCTAGTCGCTTGTGTAACAGTGGTTCACTTTCTCCAGAAAAAAGAATCATTCCGTTGTAATCTATACTATCCAGATCATTCAGTAGCTTTTCATATAAAGGGAGTTTCATCACTCCAGATAGACCAAGTTTTTTGTAATAGTCATCTGATACCGGACAGAATGGACATCGTCTGTTGCATGCTGCCACGACACTGATTTCGATTATGGAGAATACTGGTATTTGCTTATGTAGACTCAGACGGGCCGCCGCGATCTCGTTTTTTCGCGACGTTGTGGAGTCTATAATTGGAGCTCGTAGCATCATGCTTCATCTCTTAAAAGAGGATAAGATGGTGTTGAGAAACCGCACTAAAATCAAATGCGGTGACGTCAACCATATCTGTTTAGATAGAGATATCAAAGCCATTATTTTAGATTCTACTGTTTGAATATCATAAATGGTTCGATTTAAATGTTTTATTGGAATTTGGGTATTAGATGTGAAGCTAGTATATATCATAGCTTCGAAAACTACGTACGGTATGCTCAAATTGATCTGTATGGATCATGATGCTTTCAGAGAAATTTGATGAGTAAAGTGTTGGATACAGGGGTACAAAATGTACGAAATGTATCAAGGTATATATTCGGACAGAGTTGTTTGGGCAAATTAGCTGAAATCCTAAATACTCAGTGTACAGAGCCAAATGGTCCTACTGTATATTTTGTAGATAGCTATTTTCGAGAAAATGGCTCGCTAATAGATAGACTTCCTGTCGAAGAATTCGATCAAGTGGTATTCGTGCCGACAGTAAAGGAGCCCACGACGGACTTCGTTGATGCCATGTGTGCTCAAATTCTTAGCGAAAGAAGCACGATACCGCGAGCAATTGTAGGCATTGGCGGCGGGATTACTTTAGATACAACTAAAGCAATATCTAATTTGATTGGCAACGGTGGTAGAGCGGAGGATTACCAAGGTTGGGACCTGCTAGAAAAACCAGGTGTCTACAAAGTGGGTATCCCCACAATTTCTGGTACTGGGGCAGAGGCGACTCGTACGTGCGTTATGACGAACCCGAGAACTGGTGCAAAACTCGGAATGAATAGTGATTTCACCGTATTCGATCAACTTCTATTGGATCCAGAACTGTCAGTAACCGTACCTAGAGATCAGTATTTTTTTACAGGAATGGATGCTTATATCCATTGTGTTGAAGCGTTGCGAGGGTCGCATAGGAATGTTATTGGAGATGCGATGTCAATACAGGCATTAAGTCTCTGTCGACAAGTGTTCGAATCAGATCAAATGATGTCTGATGTTAATAGGGCAAACTTAATGGTGGCTTCGTATCTGGGCGGTTGCGCAATAGCAACAAGTTATGTCGGTGTTGTCCATCCCTTTTCGGCTGGGCTCAGTGTTGTTCTTGGCCTGCATCATGGCGTCGCTAATTGTATCGCTCTTATGGCATTGAGCGAGTTCTACAAAGAAGAGTATGATCAGTTTATCGGTTTTGTTGACAAGCAAGAAATTGATGTGCCGAAAGATGTCTGTTTAAGCCTATCTGAAGATGCGTTTGAAAGTCTCTATAAAGCCACGATAATTCACGAAAAACCTTTAACAAATGCTCTAGGCGCAGACTTTCGAAATATACTCACCCGCGAAAAGGTGAAACAGATATTTGCCCGAATGTAAGTCGGGACAGGCTGGTTAATTGTTGGATTATTAAATAATTATGGTTGACTACAAAATTCCATTCTCGAATCGATCCCATCTCTATACTGATGAAGAAATTGATTTAGTCACGGGACTTATGCGAAATGCAAAGTCACTTACACAGGGAGTTCATCAACAAACACTCGAAACGAAGTTTTCAGAATATCTGGGGACAAACCATTCTTTCGCTGTTTGTAATGCAACCGCTGCACTCGAGATTGCAGCTCAACTATGTTGTTTCAAAGATGGACAAGAAGTTATTGTACCCGCGCATACGTTTACATCCAGCGCATATCCGTTTGTAAAAAATGGCGCGAAAATCGTTTGGGCGGATGTTAATTTAGAAACCGGTGTAGTGGATGCGATGGAACTTGAAAAATGTATTTCAAGTCAAACAAAAGCCATTGTTGTTCCACATCTTTACGGTTATGGCGCCGACATGGAGGAAATCGTAGAACTAGCAAAAGCAAATAATGCGTTAGTCATTGAGGATGTAGCGCAAGCGATAGGTGTAAAAATAGCGGAAAGAAAAGTGGGTACTTATGGAGACATAGCGGTATTTTCTTTCCATGACCAGAAAAACATGACAACCCTAGGTGAGGGTGGAATGATCGTAGTAAACAATGATCGATTTGTCGACGTCGTGCCGATGTTGCGCCACAATGGTCATTGTGATTTTGGAATGGAGCGAGAAGACTATTGGTTACCAGCAATGGGAAATCTTGCAGTGCCGATGCTAGAGGGTATCCAGCTCTGGCCTAATAATTTTTGTTTAGGCGAAGTTCAGTGCGCCTTAGCTAGCGAGCTTCTTAAAAGAGTCGATCATATAAATGCAGAGAAGAGGAAACGAGCGATCAAATTTATCGATAGTTTAAGTGATCAGAGTTTACTGCAGTTTCACCGTGTCGATTCTGAACGACACAATTACCACCTATTGGTCGCTCAGGTATCTGAGGGGAAAAGGGATCAGATAATTAGAACACTAGCCTACAACTATGGAATTCAGTGTGCAGTTCAATACTATCCTTTGTATAGGTACCCTTTCTACCAATCTGTAGGTTTTGGAGATGCGTTTTGTCCCAACACAGATTTATTCTTTGACAATATGTTGTCAATCCCATTTTCCCACAGCCTTACCGATGGCCAGATTGAGTTTGTTGGATCTTCTATTCGGGAGGTTTTAGAGTCGCTCTGAGTAGATTTGGAAATATAGAGTGAGAGTGGTATTCCGCGTAGTTGGGAACAACGTTGTGGGTATGGGCCATATCTACCGTTCTTTGTCACTAGCCCATGGGATGGCTAATCAAGAAATCTTATTTGTGTGCGACGTTGATAGCGGACCAGTAGTAAAAAGGCTTGTTGGATCGGCCTATTGGTTAGGCGTATACGATAAGGAGAACATCGCAGATGAGATTATAAGTCTGAATCCAGACCTAGTCGTCAATGATGTATTAAATACTGGGAAAATCTATGTTGAGTATTTGAAAAAAGAGGAAATTGTCGTTGTAAATTTTGAAGACCTTGGGAGTGGCGCCAGCGTCGCTGATCTGACGGTGAATGAGCTTTATGATTACTCGATATTAAGTGGGAAAAATATTCTTTGGGGCTACGAACATTTTTTTGTTAGAGAAGAATTCGAGAAAGCTCGACCCAACAGCTTTAGAAATCCTGTGTCTGAGGTGATATTAACATTCGGTGGAACTGATCAACATGATCTATCTCGAATAGTTTATGAAAACATCAAAGAAATTTGCAGGAAATACAAAATATTTATACAAATTGTGACTGGTCCTGGCTACAGGGGATTCACACACCTTGAGAAGATAGTGTCCCAAACGTCAGGAGTTTCATTAACGCATGCTA
>JYMV01042422.1_pt1 | contig 14446 bp, 15 predicted proteins | sample 338911 | NCBI WGS metagenome assembly JYMV01 (sample SAMN03354496, study PRJNA234377) | hydrothermal vent metagenome | biome: Deep sea; feature: Hydrothermal plumes at the Eastern Lau Spreading Center, Western Pacific Ocean; material: Seawater | place: Tonga | collected 2009 | depth 2000 m m
TCAGTGGTTGCCAAAGAAGGGATGACCCTGTGCCCGTAATAGACTTTTCGAATCTTCCGGATTCGATGCCTGTCGTAGAGATCGTAGAGAGCGGTAAGCCAGATGTCTTAGTCCCAGGACGACGAACTTTGCCGCGACCAGGATATGGGGAAGTCTTAATCAGAGTTGCCGCCGCTGGGGTCAATCGTCCCGACATAATGCAAAGAATGGGGCTTTATCCCCCGCCCGATGGAGCCTCAGACCTTCCAGGTCTTGAGGTGGCTGGTGAAATTGCCGGAATTGGTCCTGGCGTAACCTCTTTCAAACTCTCCGATCAGGTATGCGCACTAGTCGCTGGGGGAGGTTATGCGGCTTATTGCCTTGCACATGCAGAACACTGTTTGCCTGTACCAAATGGCTTCACCATGGTTGAGGCGGCAGCTCTTCCAGAATGTTTCTTTACGGTCTGGACGAACGTATTTGATCGCGGGGGCCTTCGTGCGGGTGAAAGTATTTTGGTCCATGGCGGCAGTAGCGGAATAGGGACTACCGCCATTCAACTAGCAGCACATTTTGGTGCACGAGTATTTGCGACTGCCGGCACGGATGAAAAGTGCACGGCTTGTGAACGTCTGGGCGCGGAAAAAGCAATCAACTACCGTGATGAGGATTTCGTTCAGATTGTAAGGGTACTAACTGGCGACCGCGGGGTTAATCTCATCCTGGACATGGTTGGTGGAAATTATGTGAACCGTAATATTGAAGCTTTATCCCAAAACGGAAGGATGGTGCTAATTGCGTTCCTTGAGGGTTCAAAGGTAGAGGTTGATATGATGCCCGTGCTTCGAAAGTGGTTGACGATAACTGGTTCGACGCTTCGACCGCGGAGCGTCGCGGAGAAGCAAGAGATCGCTGAAAGTTTACAGCAAAGGGTCTGGCCGTTGCTTGAATCGGGTAAGATCAGGCCCGAAATCGCCAAAACTTTTCCTCTAGCTGAGGCTCGCAAGGCCCATGAATTAATGGAGTCGAGTCACCATATCGGAAAGATTATACTTACATCCGAGACGTCCGGATAATCTCGGCCGAAACCTTTTATCACACCACCAGTCCCGTTATATTTGAATTATTAGAAAGTTTTGCCCGTGAATTTTTTAGATCACCGCGCCTGTAGCAGTAGTAGTCAATGTCTGGTGCTGGTGGTGCCTAGTAGATCGGGTACGACACATTGTAAACTGACCCAATCCGGAACGCCGTGAGAGATAGTGGATCTAACGCTGGCCAGCCGGTTAACTTCGATGAGGATGAGATGGGGATGCCCTTGATGCCGAAAGCTACGGCTGTTTGGTTGGTCGAAAACACCACTTTGACGTTTGATCAGATAGCGGATTTTTGCGGATTGCATCCGTTAGAGGTGCAAGGTATTGCCGACGATGAAGTCGCGGTTGGAATTATAGGCTCCGACCCGATCTCCAATGGCCAATTAACCCGGGATGAAATTGCGCGTTGTGAAGCCGGCGACATGGAGCGGTTGAAATTAGTTAAATCCGAGACGCCCCTGACTTCAACTCGGGGTACCGGACCCAGGTATACGCCAGTTTCAAAACGTCAGGACCGTCCAAACGCAATTTCTTGGCTTATAAAATATCATCCAGAACTAAAGGACTCACAAATCTCGAGGCTACTTGGGACTACAAAAGGTACGATTGACTCGGTGCGGGACCGCACTCATTGGAATATTATAAACATCAAGCCAACAGATCCTGTGTTGCTTGGCCTTTGTAAGCAGACCGAACTTGAAACTGAAATTGGTAAAGCTGCAGCGGCTAAGCGAAAGCTCGATACGTCGTTGAGCTCGGCTAAACAGGGCGGGGGTTAATAAAGGCTCTAGGCAGAAGTCGACACCATGGTACGTACAGATTTCGATAAACTTGCCCAATATGTTCAAAAATTATCCCTGGCACAGATTCTGTGCGTTGGCGACGTGATGCTAGACCGTTTTGTATATGGCTCTGTTAAGCGCGTTTCTCCCGAAGCTCCAATCCCCCTTGTCCGAATTGAGCAGGAAACCGTAATGCTTGGTGGAGCCGGAAATGTTGTTCGTAATCTTGTCGCGTTGGGCGCAAAGTGCACCTTTGTAAGCGTAATAGGACACGATGACGGTGGAACTAAGTTAACGGATCTTATTGGCGAACTCGATAACGTAGAGGCATATTTACTGAGGGAATCTAATCGACCATCGACTATCAAAACTCGCTACATGGCAGCAGGACAGCAACTCTTGCGGGCCGATCGAGAGACAAATGCTCCTCTAGCTGAATCAACAGAAGCCGATGTTCAGCGCACTGCACTTGAAGCGATTGATGTTTGCGATGCTATGGTTCTCTCGGATTATGGTAAAGGTGTACTATCCGATCATAGCGTCGCAGCGTTGATTGCGCGTGCTCGCGCCTCTGGAAAGCCAGTGGTGGTGGACCCAAAGGGTGACGATTTTTCACGCTATCAGGGCTCTACGGTTGTGACCCCTAATTGTGCCGAACTGGCAGAAGCCTCAGGCATGGTAGTTCATGATGAAGATTCAATTCTCAGTGCGTCGCGGAAATTAATTTCTGAGTACGGGATTGATTCGATTTTGGTGACAAGGAGCCAGGATGGAATGTCTTTGATAGATGCTTCCAGTGCTAATCATGTCGAGGTAAGGGCTCAGGAGGTTTTCGATGTTTCCGGTGCTGGCGACACTGTGGTTGCCGTTTTTGCGGCTGCAATTGCGGTTGGTATTACCCCTTTGGATGCGGTTTCTCTGGCCAATGTCGCGGCTGGAATCGTGGTAGGGAAGATTGGCACAGCTGCCGTATCTGGCGATGATCTTATTACTGCTTTGCATAGTAACAGCCTGTATGCGAGCGATGCCAAGATTATTTCTAAGACGGCGGCTTTGGAAAAAGTTAAACAGTGGCGTCAACGACGTGATCGGATTGGATTTACCAACGGTTGTTTTGATTTGTTACACCCTGGCCATATTTCGCTTTTGCGCCAGGCACGAACAGCCTGTGACCGTTTAGTTGTGGGTTTGAATAACGATACGTCAGTAACCAAACTCAAGGGGAAAGGTCGACCAATCCAAAACGAAACTGCGCGTGCTCGCGTCTTAGCTTCACTTTCAACAGTTGACCTGGTGGTACTATTTAGCGAGGACACTCCAATAGATTTAATCCAGATATTGCTTCCTGACCTCCTGATCAAAGGGGCGGGCTACCACCTTGATGAGGTTATCGGCGCGGGTCTAGTTCGGGACAACGGCGGCGAAGTGATGTTGGTGAATGTTGAACCTGGTTATAGCACTACCGACACAATAGCCCGAATTACGGCGTCGTGAGGCGGTAGTGTCGCGAATAATCATCGGTATAAGCGGCGCCTCGGGCGTGATTTATGGGATTCGTCTGCTTGAAATGTTGCGTACATTGCAGGTATCCACTCACCTAATCATGACCAAGGCGGCTGAACTGACGGTCGCACATGAGACCGATTGGAAAATTGCAGATATAAAGAGACTCGCTGATTCTTGTCATCCAATTGAAGATATTGGTGCGGCCCCCGCAAGTGGATCGTTTCGGACAATGGGCATGGTTATAGCACCGTGCTCGATGCGCACAGTGGCTGAACTAGCTACAGGGGTAACCGGTAATTTGCTGACTCGGGCGGCCGATGTTGTGCTCAAGGAGCGGCGTCAGCTGGTATTAATGGTGAGAGAGACGCCGTTACACAGTGTCCATTTGCGTAACCTGTCTACTCTTTCCGATTTGGGGGCAATCATAGCGCCCCCAGTCCCAGCTTTCTACGCACGCCCAAGAAGCGTCGACGAAATGGTCCATCATACTCTTGGCCGCGTACTTGATTGTTTCGAACTGGATTCCGGCACAGTTAAGCGTTGGGGGGAAGACATCGGTAAGAAAAAACATATGACACGGGAGCGCAAGATTGAATCTTGATATGTTTTCTATTTAAGTTTCCGTGCGACTCACTAGAAAAATTCGCGCATCTTGGATTTTTTGATTCATGTCGATGCCCGCGTATTTGAAATAGGAGTTGAGGTTGGCAGTTACAGCGTCAGCATATTTGTTAGTTGTTGCCACCTTGGTTAGATCCGATATCTTGTTCGTCAACATGATTTGCGCTACGTGTTCCGCATCTAACTCGGCAGCTTTAATACCTCCACGGATATCTCGTGCCCTTGGAATTTCTATAGTCTTAAAATTTTTGAAGGCGCGTCGTACAGTGCGTAAAGGTTTGACCACATTCTCCCGCCATTCGCATGCTGCAGCGTCAAGTTTGGAAAAATGTTCTTCTTTTAGAAGTAGGCCCAATTCCGCGCCGGCCCAAATAGCAAGCAAAATGAGATTTACATCTAAATCATACTGGTCTTGGAGTGCTAACAAGAATTGAGGAACATTATCTCGTGCATAATAGGCGAGTGAATAATCCCATAGGGATTCTTGGGGCCAACTCGATTTCTTGTCTATGCTTGGATCTGTATATGCCATACTTCAACCCATTCAAGGGTATAGACTAATCTAAGCACTGCATGTGTGAAGTGATCAAGTGGATTGAACCGTAAATAATGCGACTTTCAGGCATAGTTGAAAATATAAAAATAAGCATACTAGGAATTTACCTCGCTGGGTGCTTCTTAGTTAGAGGATTGATGAGGTTGGGCGTGCTTTGTTTGTGCGGTTCTTAGGATGAGGACACGCAAAAACTGGTACTCTTGCACGGTTATGGTCCAAACATCATAATTCCCCATTTCCCTTTCAAAGAAGGAGAAATTTCCAATGGATGACGAGACGCCGGTCGTTGGCGTCATTATGGGTAGTCAGTCCGACTGGGAAACTATGCGGCACGTTGCCGAAACATTAGAGCAACTAGGCATTGCCCATGAAGTGCGGATAGTTTCCGCGCATCGCACACCTAAACGCCTGTACGACTACGCCGAGACCGCTGAGTCTAGGGGTCTTAAGGTCCTCATCGCCGGTGCGGGCGGAGCCGCACATTTGCCAGGTATGGCAGCTTCATTAACGTCTTTACCAGTATTTGGGGTGCCGGTAGAGGGTCGCAGCCTAAGTGGCCTTGATAGTTTGATGTCGATAGTTCAGATGCCAGCGGGTGTGCCTGTAGGAACTACAGCGATTGGTGTAGCAGGTGCGATTAACTCAGCATTGTTAGCTGCTGCCGTTATTGCTCTCTACGATCCGAAAGTGGCCACGGCTTTAAGGAAATTTCGCACGCAGCAAACTGAAGCGGTGGCACAATATCCTATCTCGAGAACTTCTCAGAAACCGATTAATAATGCCTGACCCACGTAAGAACCCACTGCTGGCACCCGGCGCGGTGATCGGCATACTTGGCGGTGGCCAGTTGGGTCGCATGACGGCATTGGCTGCTGCCCGCCTTGGTTACTACGTCCATGTGTATTGTCCCGATCCATTAGCACCGGCTAACCAGGTTAGTAATTTTTCTACCACAGCATCCTACGATGATTTGGCGCAACTGACGAAGTTTGCGCGATCCACCGACGTCGTGACATTCGAATTCGAGAATATTCCAATTACTGCGCTCTCGACGGTGTCCGAGATTACGCCCGTCCTACCAAATTGTCGTGCGCTTGAGATTGCACAGGATCGTGTTGTAGAAAAAGATTTTCTCTCATCCCTTGGAATCGCTACTACGGCCTATTGGTCTGTCCGAAATGTTGATGAGTTGGAGGGTGCCTTAAAATCTCTCAACGGGTCTGGTGTGCTGAAAAGTGCGCGTCTTGGATATGACGGAAGAAACCAAACGCGAGTCGATTCGGGTGACCAGGCTTCTGTCTCCTGGCGGGCGATGGGGAGTGAGAAAGGTATCCTCGAAGAGTGGGTAACATTTGAGCAGGAAATTTCAGTTATTGTTGCTCGCTCCGATGATGGTATGACCGAAATCTATGATCCGGTTCAAAACTGTCATCGATGTCACATATTGGAAACTACGATTGCTCCTGCACCTATCGAGCATTCTGTTGCTGAAACAGCATGTGGGATCGCGTGTGAGATTGCTCAAGCGCTTGATTTAGTTGGTCTTCTTTCCGTAGAAATGTTTCTGACATCTGATTCTGACTTGTTAGTAAATGAGATTGCACCGCGTCCACATAATTCGGGTCATTGGACGATTGACGCATGCGCGACTAGCCAATTTGAGCAGTTGGTTCGGGCAATTTGTGGCATACCGCTTGGTTCTACTGCGCGGCACTCTGATGCTGAAATGCATAATTTAATAGGGGATGCAGCTGAAAATTGGTTGCAATACCTTGCTGAACCCGGAGCAAGATTGCATTTATACGGAAAATCTCAGACGCGACCAGGACGTAAGATGGGCCATGTAACTCGGCTGAAGCCAATAACAGCCGGCATTCTCTGAGTACTTAGTTACGTACTGCGAAATCACATCCGAGAAGTGAGAGCTTGGAAAAATTTAACGACGGCTGGTTCGAAACTTTTCAGCCGCTCGTCGTAACGGCCACGCAACGTTTGCAGCTGCATGACATCGTTAATCCGGCGATCGAGGAACTGCCATGTTGCTGAAAAGCCGTCGGAACCATCTTTCAACCAGAACAAAGTTGTAGTGCAATATACACCAGCCAGTAGAGCCCGTTTGGTATAAAAATTAAAATCTGTGGATTTATCATCGGCGGCACGCCAAATTTTGTCCATTGTTCGGTGCAATGCGAACAACGCCGCTGTGGCATGCTGAGGTGTGGATTGCAGGGCAATCAGGCGCCGGATAGCTTCTCGATGGTTGCTGTTCTGTTCAAGTCTTACCCTAATCGCAGTTCGTATGCGGTCGCGAATTGGCATAGTGTTCAGATTGCGATTTCCGAGAGCCTCTAACATTGCGTCATCAGCATTGGACAAATAAGTGGCGATAAGATCATTAATTCCTCTCGGAAAGGCACGACGCGCCATTACCTCCCTAAAGCCAGCATCAGCCGTTGCCGATTGGAGCGTCTGTTCCGTCCACCCACCTGATGACACCCGGATCAGCGCGAACTGTAAAATTCGTTCACGCTCAAACTTAAGTTCTGGAGGTAGCATTGTCCCTTCAGGATGTACCGATTGGCGGCGAGTCACCAGAATTGAAGCGCATTTCCGAGATGTAATGAAGGCTTGTTAAGTTGGTCATTCGCATAGGGTAAAGAACACCGTCAAGGTGGTCACACTCGTGTTGCACAACTCGTGCATGAAAGCCATGGGCTTCGCGGTCGATTAGCGTACCCTTTTCGTCAACCCCCTGATAATGAATGTTCGTGTGGCGCGGGACTGCACCACGGATTTCCGGTACAGATAGACAACCTTCCCAACCACTCGTCAGCTCTTCTGAACGGGGTTTGACTATAGGATTAATCAGGACTTGACTGACAAGCTCCTCCGTCGTCTCGTGATCCTCACCAAGGCGTGTCTCTGGAATCTCAAATATTACCAATCGGAGTGGGACATGAACCTGGGGTGCGGCTAGACCAACACCCCCTGCATCGGCCATGGTCTCGCGCATATCATTTATCAGTTGCTGAATTTCGGGTGCTGTAGGGTCCTTCACGGCATCGGCCTTGCACTTGAGGACTGGATGACCCATACGTGCTATTTTTAGTATCGCCATGAAACTAATATGACGGGGTTTAATGGGTCGGTAAAGGAGTGGGCAAAACCGGGAGGTTTATATTGTGGAGCGGTAAACGATGATAATGGTGATTTTTGAATTTAAAGTTAGGCCAGGGAAGCAGGAAGCGTATTTTGCGTTTGCAGAAGCGATGCATCCTGAAGTTGAGAAGATTGATGGATTTCTGGGTGTCGAGCGTTTTCAAAGCTGTGTCGATTCTAATAAATTTGTCTCGGTATCGAGATGGCGGGACGAGGCGTCAGTTGCAGCATGGCGAGAGCAACCGGACCATAAAAAAGTTCAGGAACGCGGAAAAAATGAGATTTTTGAGTCTTTTAAGTTACGCGTGGTAAATTTAGTGCGAGAAATTAGCTTTTGAGAGTCTGCTTCTTAACGGGTTCCTCTAATATCTGGAGAGCCCTTCACAGGACGGCCACTTATGTGCTATCAGGCCTAACCGCTAGATCACTAGGATGGGAGAATACTTAACTTGCAAGTCGTCGTACGCGATAACAATGTTGATCAGGCCCTGCGTGCTTTGAAAAAGAAGATGCAACGCGAGGGAATTTTCCGCGAGATGAAAATGCGCCGCTCTTTTGAAAAACCGTCTGAAAGAAGGGCTCGAGAAAAGGCAGAAGCTATCCGCCGTGCACGCAAATTGGCGCGTAAAAAGGCCATGCGAGAAGTGTAATAATTTAGTTTAAGTAAATTATATAAAGACTTGTACTTACTAAATTAATACTTCTAAAAAACCCAAAAAAAACGGACACCTCCACAACGGTAGTTTGACTTTGGCTACGCTACTGAAACTTAAGCGCTCTTAGGCATTACGAACGGTTGTAAGTTTTCGAAGGCCCGACACACTCTGAGTAGTTTGTGCTCGCTATAACGCGGGGCAATTATCTGAAGGCATACGGGTAAATTATCGTTTGCCAGGCCACAGGGTACGGTTGCTGCTGGGTGTTGGGTTAGGTTGAAGGGATAAGTAAATGGTGACCATTCCCACCATCGGATCATGCCACGTTCCGGCGGGACCTCATTACCTGCCTTAAATGCGGTTAATGGGAGTTGCGGAGTGATAAGTAGGTCATAGTCCTCCATAAACAAATTTATTTTGACTGCTAGGGCCTCTCGTGCTTGTTCGGCGCGACGTACACCGATTGACCCGACCGTACGTCCTTGCTCAGCGAGCTCCAGGATTGGTTTGTCCATTAGGCCGCGCTTGTGTGCAGGGGTATTTTCAATCAAGAGCGCAAGCCCAACTGACCACAAGGTTATCATTGGCTCAATCGGATCCTCTATACCGGGGTCGACCTCGAAAATCTCAGCGCCAAGTTCCTCAAAGTGGTGTACCGACTTTTCCACTACTTCGCTAACGTGGTCATCAACTGTCGCGTACCCAAGGGACCTGCTATACGCGATCCGCAGGCCTGAGATGCCAGCTTCCAAATCTTCATGGTAGTTGATCATGCGATAAGGTCCAGCGTACCAATCGCGCGGGTCTGGCTCGCTGATCACGGTCAACATAAGGGCTGCATCCGTTACGGTACGGGTCATTGGACCATGATGCGAGAGGCTACCCATAGTTGATTGAGGGTAGGCGGGTACCACTCCGAAAGTTGGTTTGATGCCGAAAATACCGCAAAAACCGGCAGGCATACGAATTGAGCCCCCACCATCTGAACCTATATTAAGTGTCCCCATGCCGAGCGCGGCAGCGACCGCTGCCCCACCTGAGCTACCACCAGGAGTTCGTTCTGGGTCCCACGGATTGCGTGTTGTCCCTGTAAGCGGGCTATCCGTCACACCTTTCCAGCCAAATTCAGGCGTAGTGGTTTTTCCCACAAATACGGCACCATGATCACGCATACGCGCGACGATCGGTGCGTCTTGGTCCCAAGTCTGTTCGGGATCGACCGTCTTTGAACCCCTCAAGGTCGGCCAACCTTTGGACAGCATCAAGTCTTTGATAGTCGTTGGTACACCATCGACTAGGCCGGCTGGTTGTTGTTTAGTCCACCGAGTTTCGGACAGGCGGGCGTCGTGGAGGGTGCGCTCGGGGTCGATTATGCAAAAAGCGTTGTAGGTTGGTTGCAGCGCTTCTATGCGGTTTAAGACAGACTGTGCAGCTTCCACCGGAGAGGCTTTTTTAGCCCTGTAAAGGGCAATTAGGTCGATCGCTGAGAGTTCGTGAAGTTCGCGAGCCATGCTTTCATCCCCATGATTACAACACCCTGATAATGCCCTCGACCATTTTCTTCGCGTCACCGAACAACATCATAGTCTTGTCAGCGTAAAATACTTCGTTATCAATCCCAGCATAACCTGGGGAGAGAGAACGCTTCACGAACAACACAGTACTAGATTTTTCAACATCCAGAATTGGCATTCCAGCGATCGGGCTTGTGGGGTCTTTTTTCGCCGCCGGGTTAGTTACATCATTCGCTCCGATGACGAAGGCAACGTCGCAGCTAGCAAAATCGTTATTAATTTCATCGAGTTCAAAGACTTCATCATAAGGCACGTTAGCCTCCGCTAATAGTACGTTCATGTGTCCAGGCATGCGTCCGGCGACAGGATGTATTGCGTATCGCACATCTATCCCCTGTTTCTTAAGGATGTTGGCCATTTCCCGAAGTGAGTGTTGGGCCTGCGCGACGGCCATGCCATAGCCTGGAACGATGATCACTGATTGGGAATTTTTCATAATGAATGCAGCATCATCCGCACTGCCCGCCTTGGCATTTTTGTTGCCGCGTTCGGTGACACTAGTATCAACCTCAGCTCCGAATCCTCCGAGAATTACGTTGAAAAATGACCGGTTCATCGCTCTGCACATTATATAACTAAGGATTGCGCCAGAAGAGCCAACCAGTGCTCCTACTATGATTAGTGCGGGATTTTGAAGCGTGAAGCCGATGCCCGCGGCGGCCCAGCCTGAATAGGAATTGAGCATTGACACCACCACCGGCATGTCAGCCCCGCCGATCGGGATGATAATCAAAATCCCCAGTAACAAAGCGAGTGCGGTCATGGTCAAAAACAAGGCGTGACTTTCCGAAAAGCAAAACCAGAAGATCAGTGCGATAGTCACCAATGCGATCACCAAATTTAAGACGTGTTGTCCAGAGAAAATTAGTGGTGCACCGCTGATCAGAGACTGAAGTTTTGCGAAAGCTATGATTGAGCCAGTAAAAGTGATGGCGCCGATTACAACAGCAAACGACATTTCGATAAGGCTTGCTGGTTTAATATTCCCAACAGTGCCAATGCCATATGCGTCAGGTGCGTAAAGCGCGGCCGTTGCAACTAATACTGCCGCTAAGCCAACTAAACTGTGGAAAGCGGCGACCAGTTGCGGCATCGCGGTCATTTGAATCCGTAATGCAATAACGGTTCCAACCGCTCCGCCTGCGATTACCGCCACCGCTATCAACACGAAGCTGGATATGTCCAGTTTTAGTAAAGTAGTCGCAATTGCAATCGCCATACCGGCAATGCCGAACAAATTTCCTGATCTCGCTGAAGCTGGTGATGACAGGCCCTTTAAAGCGACAATGAAACATACTGCAGAGGCAAGATAGAGGAGGGCGGAAACATTGGCATTCACGGGTTGTTGCCCCTCTATTTCTTTTTCTTAAACATTTGCAGCATACGCTGGGTGACAATGAAACCGCCGAAGATGTTTACCGATGCTAACATGACGGCAAAAAAGCCAAGTAGGAGTGAAAAATTAAATGTGTTGCTATCTTCGATTTCTATTGTCGCAGTAGTGTCCGAGCCAACCGCGATCAAGGCACCGACGACGATGATCCCAGAGATCGCATTGGTAACCGACATAAGAGGCGTGTGAAGTGCAGGCGTCACATTCCATACTACGTAGTAGCCGACGAACACTGCGAGTAAGAAAATTGTGATATTGGTGACGAACGGATCCGTCATCGGCCTTCTCCGTTTGTGAGTGTGGGATGTACGATCTTTCCATCGTGTGTGATTAGCGTGCCGGCGATGATTTCATCCTCCCAATCGATCGCAAGATCTTTTGTTTCAGGGTCTATCATCGGTGTGATGAAATTCACCAAACTACGGGCATAAAGCGCGCTCGCATCGACCGGGGCATGACCTGGCATGTTGGCATGCCCAATGAGGGTTACTCCGTGTCTGAAGACCACTTTTCCTAACTCGGTTATGGAGCAATTGCCCCCAGATTCTATTGCAAGATCAACTATTACCGACCCTAGATTCATATCTTTTACCATTTCTTCAGTGATAAGCACGGGGGCAGATTTTCCTGGAATCAAAGCCGTTGTAATCACGATGTCTTGGCTTTTGAGGGTCTCATGGATGAGCTCCTTCTGTTTACGCTTATACTCCTCACTCATCTCTTTCGCATAACCGTCTTTCGTCTCGGCACCCTGGGTTTTCTCGTTTATTACCTCTATAAATTTCGCTCCAAGGCTTTCAGCTTCTTCCTTAGCCGCTAGACGCACATCAAACGCGGAGACTATTGCGCCAAGACGTCGCGCTGTCGCGATCGCCTGTAGTCCGGCTACTCCAGTTCCTAAAACAAGGACCTTGGCTGGGGCGATTGTCCCTGCAGCAGTCATCATCATGGGAAACGCTTTTCCGAAGGCCGCGGCCGCTTCTATCACCGCCTTGTATCCGGCCAGATTGCTTTGTGAGGACAGGACGTCCATGCTTTGCGCACGACTGATGCGTGGTAGTAGCTCCATTGCGAACGCGGTCACGCCAGCCTTGGCGTACGCTGCAACCGAATCTGTATTTTGCAACGGCTCTAACAATCCAATCAACAAAGCCCCGCTTTTAATCATCGCAAGTTCGTCCGGTCCCTGGTCTGGCCTTATGGGCGGGCGAACTTTCAAAACAATGTCGGCACCAGAATAAGTTTCATTGGCGTTTGCACCGATCAAAGCGCCGGCTTTTCGGTACAAGTCGTCTAGCAGCATTGCGCGGTTCCCCGCGCCTGTTTCGATCATGACTTCGAGCCCCATGGCAACTAGCTTCTTTATCATGTCAGGGGACATCGCAACGCGGGTTTCACCGTCGCGCAACTCCTTGGGAATCGCGATTTTCATAACTTGTACCTACCGGGGGCCGACTCGCTTGTTGGGAGTCGACGATGGACAAAAACACGCTTCAACATGCACATATAGATGTGACTTGCCAAGTACACATCAACCCAATTGAGCTGAATTATCCGATACTATCGGTGGTAGTCCTCTCCAATCTCGGATAGAAGGCCATCAGGGTAACGGCACGTGCGATCATGAACACCGTGAACGCAAGCCACAGGCCATGATTTCCCAGGTAAGCCAGCAAATTGAACATCAATACTAAATAGATACAAAACGAGATTAGCATTGCGTTCCGCATATCTCCTGCCCTGGTGGCGCCTATGAATATGCCGTCCAGTTGAAATGCCCACACGGAAACTAGCGGGGAGATAATTACCCACCCAAAATACTGCCTGACTGAGGCGCGGACATCGGGTAGGTCGGTAATCCCTGCAATAATCGCATCCCCGAATAGGATAAAAATTGCGACATAACCGACGGAAACCAGCAGTGCCAATTGGGTTGAGATTTTGACAGCGTTTCGCAATGCGGTTCGGTCACGAGCACCAACAGCGGCACCGACCAGGGATTCGGCGGCGTGAGCGAAACCGTCAAGTCCGTAGGACAGAAATGCTTGAAACAGGATAAGAATTCCATTTGCTGCTAGCACGAGCTCACCCATCTTCGCGCCCTGGATGGTGAACATTGCAACGGCCGCGATTACGCAGAGGCTTCTTATAAAGATATCGCGGTTCATAACCATTAATGCCAGTAGAGGCTGTCGGCTCAGGATCGTTGTGACGTCCCAATTGGCTCCCAGACCGACTTTAATTCGGATGATTAGATAAACACCTGCTCCGAATCCAATAACCTGAGAGATCATAGTTGCAAGGGCGACACCTTTAATCTCCATGCCGAGCCATTGACCAAGAGCAATGTCGAGGAAAATATTAACGCCGTTGATTATTACTTGGAGCGTCAGGGCGTGATGTACTCGTTGTAGGCCAATCAGCCAGCCCAGTATCGCGATATTGGCGAGGGCTGCTGGCGCGCCCCAGATTCGGATAAACATATAATCCCGGACATGGGCTTCAACACCTGGTGTCATCGTGATCAAGGTTATTGCGGCTGAAACGATTGGCGCTTGAAAGACTACGAAAAGGGTACCGAAACCGACCGCCAATAAAATGGCTCGGCCAAGCAATGTTAGGGCGCCGTCTAGATCGTTTGCTCCGTAGGCCTGGGCTGTAAGTCCGGTAGTGGAAAAGCGAAGGAACGCTAGCCCCCAATAAAGAAACGAAAACACTGTAGCACCGACTGCGACTGCGCCGATATGGGCCGCGCTAAGATCACCAATCACTGCTGTGTCGACCATACCCAGCAAGGGGATGGTCAGGTTTGCCAAAATAAGAGGTAATGCCAATTTCCAAACACGGGCATGCCAAGCGCTTTTGGCGCTCGGTGTGACTTCCTTCATTCGTGTTCTTGAATGAAAAAATTGGCGTGCTCGTCGGAGATAGCGCTATGGGTGAGGCGATGTCGTGTGGTTGAAGCGGATGCGGCACCTTGCTCGGTACACTCTTCCGAAGAGAGTAGTTGACTAAGTGCTTGGTCCAAGTCGGCCTGATCGTGGCCCTCGATTATCACAATCCACTCTGCTATTTTGTCAGGTTTTTCACGTAATTGAGCTTCAACACTTTCAGTCTTGGTTG
>JYMV01049766.1_pt1 | contig 14445 bp, 14 predicted proteins | sample 338911 | NCBI WGS metagenome assembly JYMV01 (sample SAMN03354496, study PRJNA234377) | hydrothermal vent metagenome | biome: Deep sea; feature: Hydrothermal plumes at the Eastern Lau Spreading Center, Western Pacific Ocean; material: Seawater | place: Tonga | collected 2009 | depth 2000 m m
TTCACTTTTATTTTTGTAATGTATTTGTTGAATGGACATGACTATTTTCTTTTATTATTCTCTCAAGTTTTTCAAATTGATTGCTGAGGTCAGCACCTACTGCAAAGGTAAAATTTTCTATTTTTTCTTCTGTTTGTGTCATTTTTTTCCCATTATCAAATACCGGTTAATGAAGTACAACCGTAAGCCGAATCGTTTCTTTGAGTAATGACCCCAAGAGAATTGCACTAAAACACCGGCTCAGGGCGTTAAATTTGCTTGAACTGAGAAGAGTCCGGATACCGACACTTCAATCTACTCTGTTCATCGGCAGTTATTTAGAAAAACTTGAGAGAATAATAAAAGAAAATAGTCATGTCCATTCAACAAATACATTACAAAAATAAAAGTGAAATAAAGCTAAATTCTATTTTTTCTTTCACCAGAATGGCAGGTATTTTTTTCTTTATTTTGACTGCAGCAAGTTCTGCAGTGGCACAAGAATATGCCACCGACCGCTTGTTCATGAAAGAGTTCAGCAAAACAAAATGTCGAAGTTTGGCAGAATACAAGATCAACAGTTTAAAAATAATCCGTACAATGACCCTCGAACAACAAGCCTTGCTGAATCAAAATGTTTGGTCAAAATTGCGGTCAAATCTTCCTCTCAGTCCGGGTGAAAAGAAACATCTTAGGCAGCTCAAAAAGAAAGGGGTGTCCAGCACCAAATTGAGCTCAAAAAATATCTGGGACCGAAAAGCTGCTCAATTCAGAGAGATTCGACTTAAGTGCAAATAAATAATTTTTACTGATCTGACTTGCATTTCCCTCCGTTTCTCCTGAAAATGTTGTGTTGTTAATTTTCGTTTCACAAAGAGTGAAATTGAAATTAATTCTTCATTTTTCAGACATCGATTCTCCTCATACATTTTTTCAGGATTTTAAATGGCTTTGCAAACACCTTTGAGTTGGTTGCAAGATTTTGTTGAAGTAAGCATGACGCCAGACGCACTTGCAGAACGCCTGACTACAGCAGGTCTTGAGGTTGAATTGATTGAAAAAACAGGTGAAAATTGGAGTGACTATTGTGTTGTGGGGCAGATCAGTGAAATACGCAATCACCCAAATGCGGATTCATTGTACTTAGTGGATGTGGAGTTTGGAGCAGACAAACCGATTACACTTGTAACCGGTGCGCCAAATATCCAGAAAATGGCAGAAAATCTTCCGGAGCCTGCACCTAAAGTTGCTTTGGCGCTTTCAGGTGCTTTGCTGATTGATGCATACCATGAAGATCGGCCACTGAAAAAACTCAAACCTGCGAAAATTCGAGGGGTTGCTTCTGAAGGAATGCTTTGCTCAGAGTTGGAATTAGGTCTAAGTGACGAACATGAAGGAATCCTGTTCCTTCCTGAAGATGCTCCTGTCGGCAGATTGCTAGAAGAATATTTAGGTGATACCACCCTGCATTTTGATATAAAAGGCGGATTCAGTCATCTACTTTCAATGCTCGGTGTTGCCAGAGAAATTTCGGCACTGACCGGGAAGAAACTAAACAAAAGCGTTTTTCCCGATGTTACAAGTCTTGAAGTTTCAGCACAACCTCCGTTTGTTGATTTGGAAATCAGGGATCCAGATATCTGTCCACGTTATTCAGCGTTATTAATCCAAAATGTAAAAATCGGACCCTCACCTTTTTGGATGCAGCAGCGGTTGCTGCGGATTGGAATGCGTCCGATCAACAACATAGTAGATATCACCAACTATGTGATGCTGGAGCTGGGGCAGCCGTTGCATGCATTTGACCATGACAAACTGCTTGAACGGGCTAATGGTAAAACCCCGAAAATAATCGTACGTCGTGCCAAAAAAGGTGAAACATTGCTCACACTCGACGACGTCGAACGTGAATTGGATGATGATATGCTGATGATCACAGACAGTTTCGGACTGATCGCTATTGCCGGAGTAATGGGCGGAGGTGATTCAGAGGTAACTGAATCTACAACAAATATTTTACTGGAATCAGCAAATTTTGAATTTCTAAATAATCGCCGCACCTCACAAGTGCTAAAATTACGAACTGAGGCCAGTGAGAGATTCGGAAAACAGGTTGATCCGGAAGGCACTCTGCAGGCTGCTTTGAGAGCCGCACAGCTGATGGTTGAACATGCTTCCGGAACGCTTGAACCGATTGCGGGCGACCTGTATCCACAGACTAAAGAAATAATTTCCCTGGAGCTTGATCCTGATTATGTGGAACATCTTCTGGGGATAAAAATTTCTACTGAACAAATTACGGAAATTTTGACTTCTCTGGAATTTATAGTTTCTGGTGACAGTATTTTAAAAATAACCGTCCCCAGCCATCGGATGGACATCCGGATTCCAGCGGATTTAGTTGAAGAAATTGTCAGGATTTACGGATATGAAAATCTCCCTTCAACTCTGCTAAATGACGTGCTTCCTCCTCAACACGTTAATCAAAAACTGGAAGGAACTGAACGTGTACGGAATATCCTCGTGGCTTCCGGAATGGACGAGATAATAACTTATTCCATAATGAACCCAATGGATGAAGCACGTTTACGTCTGGAAGATGATATTGATCTGGCTAAATTTGTCCCGCTGAAAAATCCCCTTTCTCAAGAGAGAAGCCATTTGCGTCGTTCGCTGCTACCCGGTGCATTAATGACAGCCCGCTCTAATTTACGTTTTTTTGGAAAAAGTCGTCACTTTTGAAGTTGGCAGTGTTTTCCATCCTCATCCTAAAAACAAACTCCCGGAGGAACCACAACGCTTGTCTTTGTTGATGAGCGGCCTCCGTGATACTCAATCATGGCTCGAACAAGCTGGAGGTAATTATGACTTTTTCGACCTGAAAGGTGTTTTGGAGCAATTTCTAAATGCTTTGCATCTTGAAGAAGTTGAGTGGAAGAAATCGAGAGAGTTGCCATGCCATCCGGGACGTTGCGCACAGATCTTGGTGAATGGCAGTGTTATGGGATTTGCCGGAGAATTACATCCAAAAATTCGTGATTCTTTTGAACTGCCGGAACAAGCTGTTTGCATTGCAGAACTGGATTTAGACTTGATCATCAAATTTGCGGTTGAAAATCACCAGATGGAATTTATTTCCAACTTCACTCCTATTTTTGAAGACCTGGCATTTGTGATGGATGCAAGTTTACCGGTAGAGGCTGTCACACCGCTCATTCTTCAAACCGGAAAACCTCTGCTTCGGAAGGCAACACTCTTTGATGTTTATGAAGGTGAGCAGGTGGATGAAGGGAAACGCAGCTTGGCTTATTCGCTCACATTTCAAGCAAGAGACAGGACACTTACCGATAACGAAGTAGGAAAGGTTCGGAAAAAAATTATCAAACGCCTGCAACGTGAATTTCAGGCAACATTAAGAGCTTGAGGTTTTTTGTGATGAAAGCTTTACTTCATTTGAGGAAAGCCTTTGGCTTTAGCTTGCAAGGTTTACGCGATACAATGCATCATGAAATGGCTTTCCGCATTGAATTAACAGTGGCAGCCATTTTAATTCCCACTGCGCTGATTTTACCGGTTTCGCTTATACTCCGGATTTTGCTGATCAGTTCCGTTTTTTTGGTATTAATAGTAGAATTGCTTAATACCGGAATTGAAGCAGTAGTGAACCGCATTTCAACAGAACAACATCCACTCTCAGGAAGAGCAAAGGATGCAGGCAGTGCAGCAGTTTTTTTGTCTGCAGTGAACATGGGAATTGTTTGGGGTATAATTTTATTTGACTTAATTTTCAATTATTCGTAGATTTGTGCAAATTACTTTAATTTTTTATGCCGTGCTCCAGGAAACCATCTCAGCTGATCCTCTATTGCTGGAAGTTACCAGAGGAAGTACTGCTGAAGAGGTAATAACTTTGCTCTCACAAAAATTTCCTCAGGCTGCAGCAATATTAAAAGCAACCAGATTGGCACATGAAGAAGAGTACGTTGGGAAACAGACCGTTCTAACAGAAGGTGCAGAATATTGTTTGATTCCTCCTGTCAGCGGTGGGTAGTTTTTACTGAAGTCAGTAGTCAATGACCTGTGTTTGCGAGAACCAGAATGTCCAAGATCGCTAAAACTAAAATTGCAGCCGGTGTTTTCTGGCTGGAAGTTCCAGAGGCAGATTTATACGTACTTTGCGGATGTCCGGCAGATAGTGTCAAGCATTTAATGAAAGCAGGTAAAATCCGTGATCTTGACCGTGAGGTAGGTTCATTGGAGCCCGGCTCAGGTTCTTATCAACATCCTCACGGTACTATATCGAGTGAAACTGGACCGAATGCGATACTCCTTTCCGATTTGAGCGTTCAAAATGGAGACTTTGCTAATTTAGCAGAGTTTCCAGTACTGCAGATGCTCTACCGTCAAGGCATGCTTTTGCCTAATCACCCCAACAACACCGGTGCAAAACCACTTCTCATAGGCCGCGAAAACGTGGTCAACGCTCAGATGAAATATATTCATCGTGGTAACTATGGTTTGGCCAATCTGGAGGAAATCCTTGACACAGGAATTTCACAGGATCAGGCAGAAGAAATGATGCGCATCAAACTCCACTTTGCCTTTGGTGCAATTCGTCCAAGTTCTGATTTGCTGGAAGCTATAATTGTCGACCAGGAACCTGTGGAAGTCCTGAACGAGGTAATGGTAGTCAGGAAAAGCGTGAACTGTTATGAGTTTAAATATAAAGATGAACGTGTAGAAGTAGACCTGAATCTGGGCAAAAATAGAAGTTATCAGACGCCATACGAACTAGAGAACCACCACTTCAAGCGAGAATATTTTTCTATCGTTCATACAGGAGAAGGTGACGGCTGGGATATTAATCGACCCTGTATGGCCAGTGTACTCTGTTATCAGGGCAAAGTTTACCTGATTGATGTAGGTCCAAACATCGCGCACACTTTGAATTCAATCGGTGTAGATGTAAATGAAGTTGAGGGTATTTTTCAAACCCATGCACATGATGATCATTTTGCCGGCCTGACTACTCTTGTACGTGCTGATCACAGGATCAAGTATTACACGACACCTTTAGTACGTGCATCGGTAAAAAAGAAATTGTCCTCCCTGCTTTCAATCAATGAAAATACCTTCGAAGAATTTTTTGAAGTTCTTGATTTAGAGTTTGACGAATGGAACAGCATTGATGGACTGGAAGTAAAACCGGTATATTCTCCACATCCGGTAGAGACAAATATATTGTTTTTCAGAACACTTTGGGAAAACGGTTATGCGACTTACGCCCATTTAGCAGATATTTCGTCTCATGCAGTTTTGAAAAAGATGGTTGAAGATAATCCTAAGCTTCCTGGCATCAGCCATAAGTTAATGAAAAAAGTCTGGGCTGACTACCTCAGTCCAGTACAAGTCAAGAAAATTGATATTGGCGGAGGTTTGATTCACGGCAAGGCAACTGATTTTAAGGATGACAAATCAGACAAAATTATTTTGGCACACACTGCACACAAGTTGACACAGGAAGAAAAAATAATTGGCTGTGGTGTCACCTTTGGCAGTACAGATACGCTGATAGAGGGCCATGAGGATTATGCGCTGGAATTTGGAGCAGATTATTTACGTGGGTATTATCCAAACGTGGAATTAGGTGAAATTCACATGTTGCTCAATTGCGAACGAAAATCTATCAATGCAGGAACTATTTTACTACGAGATCAGGAAATTCCGGAGCATGTTTGTCTTGTACTTACAGGTGTAGCTGAACTACTTTCACCACAAGAAAAAACAAGTTACACTTTATCCAGCGGAACACTAATTGGTGACCTGGCGGTTCTTTTTGGTCTGAAGAGCAGGGGAACTTATCGTACATTAAGTCATATTGAAATTCTCAAAATTCCGGCCATTTTATTTAAAGAGTTTGTAAATCGCAACAAACTTCTGAATCAACTTCAAAAAACCCTGGAGGCAATAGAATTTTTGCAGCAAACCTGGTTATTTGGAGAATCTATCTCTTCCCCAATTCAATGTCAGATTGCACAGAGCTTAACACTCGCAAAATTCAAGAAAGGTGAAAAAATAGAATGTGATGGTCTGATGTTGGTCAAAGAAGGGAAAGTTGAACTAAGCAGCCGTGGAAAAGACAAAATAGAGAGTCAGCATGTAGTCAGCAAAGGCGATTTTTGGGGAGGTGAAAAAATGAACTCAAGTGAAGCAAAATGCAGTGACGCAAAAGCAATTACTCAAACCATGATCTACAGCATCACAGACATTGAAATCCTGCGGCAGATTCCGATCATACGCTGGAAATTACTGGAACAGTCGGAAAAACGTGAATAACAGGCAGTCATTAAGAACCGCCTACAAACAGACAATTGAATCTGCGCACCGACAATTTTGCTGATCAAGCGTTTTTGAAAAGATGTCAAAAAACATCCGGTTGACTTTTTCTTTGTTCCGGACCAGTATATCCCCGCTTGATTCCAGTTGAATTGGCCCACTTTCCATTCCGGTTGCCATATTAACCACAAACCCGACGGACGCGTAACACAACCCAAGTTCTTTGGCCAAAACCACTTCCGGAACACTAGTCATTCCAACAACGTCCGCACCCCATTTCCGCATCATTCTTATTTCTGCCTCAGTTTCAAAACGTGGCCCTTCCGTACAAATATAAACAGCATTCCCTTTAAACTGAATATCATGCAGCTTTGCTGCTTCAGTCAGGTGTTTCCTCAAATTGACGCAATATGGATCATTCATGTTGACGTGCTTGACTTCTTCTGATCCACCCTCAAAAAATGTTAGCGGGCGTTGTTTTGTCATATCCAGAAAATCGGATATCAAAACTAAAGAACCTGTTGGAAAATCCGGATTTAAAGATCCTACTGCAACAGTAGCAATAAGCTGTTTAACTCCGAACTCCTGCAGAGCTTTTAAATTGGCGCGGTAATTGATGCGGTGCGGCGGGATTCCATGTTCCTTTCCATGGCGTGCAAGGAAAACCATAGAGGTTCCTTGAACTTCAGCAATATCAACTTCAACTTCTCCGTATTCCGTTTTTACGGTTTTCCGGTATGAAGCGACACCACTGTCATAAACACCAGTACCACCTATAATGGCATATTGGATGGTTTTCATGAAATTTAGATGGAGGGCGGCTGGACTTTATAACAAAAACCTTTTGCAAGTAGAGCAACTATCCCAGAAAATCCGAGTCGTGCATTTCAATCCGTACTGACACATCTTCAGATTGCCAAATATCACTTGCTATAATTGGTTCGCCGATAACCCGCTCATAGCGGCTTACTAAAAATCGAGCCATTGCCTCATTGTTTTGTTCGCTTATAATACTCATAACTTTGACCTCAAATATAGTACATTAAATACTATGAATTTTGACTAATTGGATTGGGTTCAAATAAAAAATAATTTGCAAGTAGAACTGCTAGCCCAGGAAATCCGAGTCTTGCGTTTCAATTAGCTCTAACGTATCCTCTGTCAGCCAGATATCACTACCCAAAATTGGTTCACCGACAACTCGCTCATAGCGGCGGATTGAACCTCCTCGATTCATAAACCGAGCCATTGCCTCATTAATTTGGTCGCGTGAAATACTCATCTTTTCTCCTTCTATGTGTTTGAAATATATAATAATCACCGCAATTTATGAATGAATATAAATGAGGTGTTATATACAATTTTGCAAAATGCAGACCAGAAGAATTTTTTTAATTATCACAGAGGAAATTGAAGCATCTCATATACTAGTCAATTTCACACTAACCCTTCTTTAATTCAAACACAAAAAATGTCATAATATATTTATAAAAAGTAAAAGAGATTGGCTCCCGACAATTTGAATGAAATGCTATTTAACGGTATGTTGATTGTATAACCATTTGTTGATCACAGAACAAGTTCTGCAGATTAGCATTTATTTTTTTGAGATTGAAAATAAATGAGAACATTCTTAGACCGTTTACACGATCTAAAATTAAAAGAAGTTGCACTGCGTCGGAAGAAAATTTCTGAAAAGAGTTTGCGCGGCCAAACGGAAACACTCGTAAATGCACCTGATTTTCGCACAAATTTGTTAAGAAAGCCTGACGGAGCAATATCTTTAATTACGGAAGTAAAATCGAAAGCTCCCGGACGTAATAATGTTGAGCGTCTTGATCCGGAAGCAGTTGTGTGCGATTATGAGGCAGGAGGCGCAAAAGCTATTTCTGTACTAACGGATGAAAACTGGTTTGGAGGCTCTCTAGAAACTCTCGAAAAAGTGCATAAGGCAACTGCTTTGCCTTTGTTGCATAAAGAGTTCATCATAACTTCATACCAGCTTCTGGAAGGACGTGTGCGTGGTGCAAGCGCTGCCTTAATATTAGCGTATTATTTTCAGGAGACAGAATTAAGTCAAATTATTGCGGAGGCGAAAAAAATTGGTGTAGAGGCAGTTGTGGAATGTTCTTTAGAAAGTGAACTGCCAAGGACTCTTGCGGTTAATCCGGACATTATAATGATCAACAATCGAGCTATTGCAGCAATTCCTGAAGAGCCTGTGGAAACATATGATCTGGGCAGTGTGGATGTTATTACTTCGTGGTGGGAACGCTATTCGGATTTAAGATCCTGGAAGCAGCAGGCAGGGAAACTATTGATCAGTGCAAGCTGCGTCAATTCGCCTGGAGATATAAAGAGTCTTTTAAAAATACCCTGTGACGCGGCACTTATCGGCAATGCAGCAATGGTGGCAACCGATCGTGTTGAATTTTTACGTTCACTCAGTAAAACAGCTTGAATTTTGAAGGCCATAAAGGTTACTCCATGAAAAACACTGCAAATTTAGAATTAAGTATTTTGGTGGTGGATGATGACGAAAATATCCGCATGGTTCTCCGCCAATCTTTGGAAAAAGAAGGTTATCGCGTCAGCACTGCCAAAAGCGCAGAGGAAGCGCTGAACACTTTGCAACGCAGTTTTTTTCACGTTGTAATAACGGATATTATGATGGCAGAGATGAGTGGTGTGGAACTATTACTGCAGATCAAGGAAATGAATTCCATGATGCAAATTTTTGTCATGACATCTCACAGCACATTGCCAAATGTCATACAATGCATGCAGGGTGGTGCTTATGATTTTTTTGAAAAACCACTTAAAATTGAAGATATTTTAATTTCACTAGGTGAAGCAACCCGCCGCGCAGTCCGTTGGAGCTCATTATACAGTCGACACTCACTATCTCCACACAAAAAATAGAGTAGACTTAAACAGCTAATTCAAAGCTGACGGGATACGATAAAATCAGCAATATCTAACAAGGTTTTTCGAAGCTTCGATGCGGGAAAATTTTCTATACTATGCTTTGCAACATTAGAGTGTTTAGTGGCAAATTCCAGTGCATAAGTTATAGAACCATAACGTTCCATCAAATCGATCACCTCATCAATTTGCGTCTTTTCAATTTCTTTCATGCAGAGAATCGAATCCAAACGCAACCTGTCAGCAACATTTGCGTTTTCCAGCAAATGACTCAAAGGAAGAGTTATTTTACGTTCCTGTAAATCTCCACCCACAGGCTTTCCGGTTTTATTTTCGTCAGCATAATCAAGAGCATCATCCACAATCTGAAAAGAAATTCCTAACGCCATTCCGTAGTCATACAGTTGATCCGCAGATTCACTCGAAGCACCTGCCAGTATAGCACCTGTTTTGATTGCTGTTGCAAAAAGACAAGCGGTTTTGTTGATGATGATTTCAAGATATTCCTCTTCGTTCGCAGTTTCAAATGAACGTGTCAACTGCAATAATTCACCACGCGCCATCTTTGTAGTTGTTTCTGACATCAGTTCCAAAACTTCCAGATTGCGTAATTTGGTGAGTCGGTGAAAGGCCATAGCCAACAAATAGTCTCCGGAAAGAACACTTGCTTCATTTCCCCATACCCTGCAAACAGCTTGCTTTGCCCTGCGTGTTTCCGCTCCGTCAACTACATCATCATGCAGGAGGGTTGCAGTGTGTAGATACTCAATAACCTGAGCTGCCTGCATTACTCTTTCATCCACACTTCCAAATAGCACAGCCCCTAAAAGTACCAGTGCCGGACGTAATCTTTTTCCTCCGGAACTCAGAATATGCTCGGCCACATTGTTTAGCAAAGGGATATCTGTCTTTACATCACGCAATATTTGTGATTCAAGGGACTTAATGTCAGAGGAAACTACTTCTAGAATTTTTTCTAAATTGTCGGGCTCAGAGGTTTTCGGGATTACAGTTTTTTTTAATGGTTTGTTCATAACAGCTGAAAAATGATCATGCATCCACAGGCTGCATCACAAACAGTAAATCACCCTGATTGACTGTATTCTGGTCTTCTGCAATAACTCGAGTAACTTTGTATTTAACATCATCCGGATATAATGCTTCTCCTTCCGGACTTTTGTAATCTGCCAAAGATAATTCAGTGAATACTTTCATTGATTCCAAAAGACAAAGAGAATGATTGACGTCAATGATTTGACCTTCAATAACAAATGGTTCATCCTCACGTGATGCTGCTCGATAAAACCCTCCCATTTGAGGTGAAAGGACTTTCAGCTCATCTGAACCTTCCAGCATAATGGCCTTCTGGTCCACAGCGCTTTTAGACGTTCCTGAATCTTTTTGTGCATCACTTAAAAGTTTTTTCTCATCTATACGTTCAAATAAGTCTACAAGATACTTGGTGCTGAAACGTCCCTTTTGAAAAGCAGGATCCTGCAAAATCATGCGATTTAAAGCCAGGTTTGTGGATACACCATGAATTCTCACTCGTTTTAAATAATTAAGTAAACTGTTAATTGCTTCCTTGCGTGATTTTCCCCAGCAAATGATTTGCGCAATCAGGCTGTCATAAAATGGTGAGACAATGGAACCTGAAGTTACACTCTGAATAACCCGCACATTTGCTTTTTCCGGAAAAAATACTTCAGTTACATGACCTGGATCCGGAACAAATCTCAATTCACCCTCATCGTCCAGCACAATTTTCTCTGCAATCACCCGTAATTCAATGGCATGACCGTTGAGCTTAAAATCCAGTTCTCCAATATCATGCCCTTGTGTTACCTCAAACTGCAGACGGACCAAATCGGTTCCGGAAACCATTTCTGATACAGGATGTTCAACCTGCAGCCGTGTATTCATTTCCATAAAATAAACACATTTTTCATCAAGATCATAAATAAATTCGACAGTTCCTGCGCCAATGTAATCAATTTCGTCAATCAATTTTCCTGCATAATCATAAACCTGTTCCTTAATATTTTTCGGAATCCCGGAAGCGGTTTCTTCAATCAGTTTTTGGTAATTGCGCTGAACCGAACAGTCACGAATACCGAGTAATTTAGAATTGCCATGCATGTCCCGGATTATTTGAACTTCAAGGTGTCGCATCGAGCCGATGAATTTTTCCAAATACAAATCTCCATTGCCAAATGCACTCAATGCTTCTTGAAACATCAGTGAAAAAATTGATTTAAAGCGGCCCACTTCTTTGACCACTTCAATCCCTTTCCCGCCACCCCCATGCGCCGCCTTAATCAGTACAGGAAAACCAATTTCTGCCGCAACCCCCATAGCATGTACAGGATCCATTAAAGCTCCTTCACTGCCTGGGACTACGGGTATATTTAAATTACGTGCAGTCGCAATTGCATTTGATTTGTTGCCCATTCTATCCATGTTCGCAACGCGTGGTCCAATAAAGTTAAAACCATGTTCACGGCAAATCCTCGCATAATGTGGAGATTCTGACAAAAAACCTATACCTGGATGAATTGCGTCCACTTCCTCCTGCTCAGCAATCCGAATCACACTCATTCCGTTCAAATAACTATCCTGTGGAGTATTGCCTCCAATGCAAACAAGGCGATCTTTCTCCCGGAGCAAAGTTGCCGGATAACTTTCCATATCCGGATCTGAGGCCACTAAAACCACTTCCATTCCTGCATCCTGAGTCCCGCGAATCAGACGTGCGGCAGTGCAGCCACGTGCGTGAATCAGTACTCGCTTAATCTCACCGATATGTAAATTTTCCTGTGTAGAATACGACTGTACTTCGTCACCGACAGACAAGTGATACTCGCCTGCCAACACACGTGAAATAATCTCCTCTACGCTATATTTTGCAATCGGAATTTGCGGATCAATTTCCTGAAGCTTTTCATCAATTCCCACGTCAAATGGATTTTTTACAAGACCATCCATTGTACCGGCATTTGTAGAGAGGTAATTTGATAAAGTTGAATGTGCGGGCAAATGGCTTTCTACAACCAACTGACCGGCAAATGGAATTTGTGATCCGGAAAAATAATATGTACGAACGAGCAAATGCGTTACAAAACTTGCTTGCGCGCCTCCGGTGCAGTCACGAAAACCGAAACATAATACTGGAAGGTCCAAGTCTTTCACGAAACGGGTGATACGCTCGTTGATAATGGCCATAGAAAATAATGATCCACCACCTTCTTTGGTTTGCATACCGGCGGAAGATATGAAAAAAATCACAGGTAATTTCAAACGAGCACAGTCATCAAGCAAGCGACAAACTTTTTCACAACTTGCCATGTCAAAAGCTCCAGCCTGAAACTCTACATTACTGACCACCAAGCCAACTCGGTATGATGTTTTTTGTTTTTTGGTACTGGATTTTTTGCCTTTGACTGTTTCAACATCTTCTTCACAGATAAAAGTTCCCAAACCTGTCACCACACCACAAGGCGTCACTCCATTATCTAATGCCTGTTCAATCGCATCGCGGAATCCAGGAAATTTCACCGGATTAGAAGTAATTCTATCCCCATACAATTCCTTGAAGTCTTTGAAAAAATGTTCGATGACTTTACTGGAACTAATTATAGAGTTTTTGTATTCACGCAACAAATTCTGGATCAACAAATCCTTATAGGATTGATCAAGACGATTCCAAAAATCTTTAATACCTATATTGCGTGGAGTGATTTTTCCCTGAAAGCGTCCTTTATTCTGCTGGGCTTCATGAAGTGACGGTAACAAACCCGAAAAATAGTAGCGTACAAGCCCAAACAGCGGAGGACTCATCCGGGGGAAGACAATTCGTTTCCATTCGCTGATTGTTCCTAAAACTTCATCACAATCTTTGCGGTCAATAAAATTTGCCAGCCACTTGAAAAATTGTACTCGTACAGATTCACTTTCGAGCTGCAAAGAATTTTTTTCGAATTCCTTTATTGCTCCTTCCACAGTTTTCTCAAACAACTGCTCCACAGATTTTTGGGAAATTTGATTTGTCCCTTTTAGTTCATCTGCAATTGTCGGAAGAGCTTCAATGACTTGATTGTAGAGTAAATCAAAAAGAAGAATGTTCTGAAAATTTTCCTTAAAACTCTGATTAATTACTGTGGTTTTTAATAAATCCAGCAAATTCGGATTACTGGACGGCCTGTCATGAAGGGTAAGCTCTCCAAGTTGTTCATAAAGCTCTATCAGGTTTTCTGCAGTACTGTCCTTCCAATAATTATAAAGGTAAAGCAGGATTTCCAGAGTCAGATCATCAACAGCTTTTTTATAATTTTCACGTGGATCCCCTATGAAAAAGGCAACCAAACGCCCACGTTCTTTTTCACGATCTTCCCGTGCACTTACAAATTGTTCAAAACGTTTATTAAGCTTTTCGTGAAAGCGCACCTCCAGAGGCGTTTTATACCACTGCTGCAGTTTTTCCTGACGTTCACTTTTCAAACGTTCCTGTAATTTTCCCACTGGAGTTTGGCGGGAACTCAGTCGAGCATAACTATCGATTGATCGACTGACAATCCGCTGGCGTAATTTTAGGTAACGCATAAAACGATACACATCACCAAAAATGTTCAGGGTGCCTGTTGGAGAACGATCTGTGACCCTGTTGCTTTCTATCAGAAGCTTGGATGGATTGAGATAATGATTGATACTTTCACGATAATGGTCAAAGAAGAAATCATTTTCAATTAAAAACTTACAAGAATTTTTCTCAATTACTTCAACAGCACTGATGATTGCATCCTTGATATTTTTTGCCTGATGTGGACGGTCATAAGCATAATCGATGACTCCATCAAAATAACCTTGAGACTTTAATTCATAAGCAGAAACGCCAATGTGTTTGGCCGACTCCTGCCATGACAAATTATATTTACGTACAATATTGCTCAAGCCTTTTGGGTGGATGGTATTGAAGACACCCTCCCGAACCGAAAGCAGAATATTGGCAGTTGCTAAAGGAATAGCTCCACCGCTGTAACCACCTCCAAAAACAATTCCGATAACAGGTAATTGTAAATTCGCCATCTCGCTGATCAAAAAAGAAATGCTGTGTGATTGGTTGTCCAAATTGGCTTCTGCATATGAATTAAAGTCTCAAGGTTATTTTGATGGAGTCATCGATTATGCTTATGACCGTCCACATCAGGC
>JYMV01002683.1_pt1 | contig 14436 bp, 13 predicted proteins | sample 338911 | NCBI WGS metagenome assembly JYMV01 (sample SAMN03354496, study PRJNA234377) | hydrothermal vent metagenome | biome: Deep sea; feature: Hydrothermal plumes at the Eastern Lau Spreading Center, Western Pacific Ocean; material: Seawater | place: Tonga | collected 2009 | depth 2000 m m
AACGAAGGCAAGATCCCGGTTCTCACCCGGGTCAATAACATTAAACTCAAGCATGCTGTTCATCCGGGAGATACGATGCAGATTGAGGTGACCCTCAAAGAAATGGTCAGTACCGCCGCATACATGACGGGCAAGGCCACCGTCAACGGTAAAACCGCAGTCACCCTGGAGTTCTCCGCCATGCTGGTTGAGGAGACAAAATAGCGGAGAGCCTCCGCTGGCATGAGCACGTTATATTTTTCATTAGCCTTTACCCTTGCTACCCCTGCGGGGCACGAAAGTTAAGGTAATATACCACGGGGCATGAGGACTAATGAAGAGGACATCACGCATGCCCCGAAGGGGTAATGGCTTTATAAGGCGAACAGAAAATGAGTTTTCTCGATCTCGAAAACAAAAATTTCCTCGTGACTGGAGTGGCAAACAGGAAAAGTGTTGCCTGGCATATTGCGAAAACGCTGGAAGAAGAAGGCGCAAAGGTCATATATAGCGTCCGCTCTGAAGATCGCAAAAAGTCACTGGAAAAGCTCCTGACAGGTAAAATGGTCTGCGTCTGTGATGTAGAAAAACAGGAAGATATTGAACGCTTAAAGACCCAGGTAGCGCAACACAGTGAAGTTCTGCACGGACTCGTCCACTCCATAGCTTTTGCCAATTATTCCCAGGGCTGGAAACCCTTTCATGAAACGCCGAAAAAGGATTTTCTTCAGTCTATCGATATCAGTTGTTATTCCCTGATCAGTCTCGCCAATGCTTTTAAGGACTTCTTCCATCAACAGGCCTCTGTTGTTACCGTATCAATTTCCACTACACGGATGGCGGCTGAAAATTACGGGTACATGGCTCCGGCGAAGGCGGCGCTCGATTCCACTCTCTGTTTCCTGGCAAAATCGTTCAGCGCATTTTCAAAAGTCCGGTTCAACTCCATCAATCCTGGCCTGCTCAAGACATCGGCCTCAGCAGGCATACCAGGCTATATCGACTCCTACCTGCATGCCGAAAAAGCAACGCTGAGGAAAAAAGGACTGACCACCCAGGAGGCGGCCAATGCGGCGGTATTTTTATTGAGTGAACGCGCAAGTGGCATCAACGCCCAGGGCCTGGTTCTTGATGCCGGAATGTCCATCAACTATTTTGATCAGGAATTGATTAAATCCACTTCTACCCCTAAAAGCTAATGAAGTAATATCACATGCGCATTTTCAAGGTGTAGCCATGTGCTAGTGGGGTCCAGTGCATTATGCTCATCATTTGCCTTTACCCGTTCCGGGCATGAAGGCAATGGTTGAGTACCACGCATTCCCCGAAGGGGTATCACGCTGGCGGCGGTTCGCCGATCATGTGGATTACAAGCTGAATTTATTTTTTAAGATAGTGGCACAGGCGTGATGGTTGTTTTCGCGAAGCGTTCCCAACATTCCCAGAAGGCTTTCACGGGTCGTTGTTTCCTTGATATCCAATTGGTATGTTTTGAAGATTTCCTCAATGCTTCCTATGTAGCCAGAAATCATATTTTTGTTTCCATGCTGAATAAATTCATCGGTTTTGGATCGCACCAGAACCAGCCCTTTGCCTCGGCTGGGCTTTTTGATAGGTTCGATGACTCTTCTTGATTCAAAAGACTCTTCATTGTCTTCAGCCAGTTCAAAGGACTGGCTCAACTTCAGGTTGATTTCATCGACCAGAAGTGTTTCCTTGGCTTTTTTAAGCGGATCCAGGGCTTTCATATAATTTTCCGCAGCATTTTGTTTTGCCTGCATGTGGGTATAAGTGTCACCCATTTGCACCCGAAACAGTCCTTCATACCTGTTATCGTGGTATTTTTCAGCCAATTCAAGTCCTTTCTCAAGCAGGTTTAAGGCTCGTTCCATATCTTTGGACTGTGCATAAATTTCTCCATACCGCAAAAGAATTTCCAGCTCATCTTTTCTTTTCCCCAAGCCACGGGCCAATAAAAGGCTTGCTTCCATATAATCCTCCGCGTTGGACAAATTCTTGACTCCACCCAGACAAAATCCGAGATGCTTGAGAAGGGTTCCCATGCAGGGTCCGTTCCCTGCTTCTTTTGCTTTCCTTTTCCCTTCTTTCATTATTTGGATGGCATTATTAAACTCACCCTTTTTCTCGTAAGCCTGGCCCAATCTCATCAAACTGAGTTCCTCGTCCACCTCAATTTTATTTTCCTGGCACAGCTTCCTTATTTTCAAAAGTATATCGATGGTTTCCTCGGTTTTGTCTTTGGTCAGATACAACTTTGCTATTTCGTTAAGGATTTTCCCTTCGGTTTGGGCATCTTTCAAGGTAGAGGCCAGTTGGTGTGCCTGTTCTAAACATTCCTCTGCCTCCTCATATTTTTTTGGGAACTGTGAAACATGCCCAGGTTCAAAAGATGTAAGGCTTCGATATTTTTTTGACGTAATCTTTGTGAAACTTTCAGCCCCGTTTCCAGAAAACTCCGACACTCTTTAGGAAAGTAGTGTAACGGAAGGAGTTCGGCTCCTGCGACCATATAAGAATTGAACAACTCCGCGGCTTTCTTCCCTTCCACGCTGTTTTTACTCACTCGGTTCAACCCCGCCTGAATGTTGGCCCATTCCCGGTGAAACAATTGAAACCCTTCGCGGGCCTTTTGGCCGCCCTTTGATATGTTTTCGCGAGCCGTATTGAGGATAGGAAGATAACAAGTCGCGTGTCTCAGTTTCGCTTCTCTGGCGATCGTTTCGGGAAGATAATTTTTAAGCTGATTTTTCACCCAGTCGTGCAGGATGTAGCGTTTGGTGATGGGATGGGTTTTGACCAGCCCGAATTGAGAAAATGATTTTAAACAGTTTCCGTTTTCTTCACAAATCTGGGAAGAAGCTATCGCCTCAAAGGAAGCGGGGAAGACAGCCAACTGGTTGAAAACTGTTTGTTCTTTATCTTTTAAGGAATTATAAATCGCCTTGAATGCGGCAAGCATTGATTCTTCATTTGCATCGGTCTTTTCCAGAAAAGAATTGTTCTGGTGTTTGCGGAACAGGTTGACAAAATCTTCTGGATGCATCTTCATTTTTGAGGACAGGAAGTGGCCGCACATTTCAAGAGCCAGAGGGAGGCCTCGGCATAATTTTGCGATTTCCCTGGCCCGGGGTTTTAGCCTGAGCGAGCAATCGATCAAAAACTTCTGGGCAGATTCGACGTCCAGCGGTTCTACCAAAATAAAATAAGCCTCATTTAGATCCAGTTTTTTCTCAGCTGTAATAATCAACAGCCAGGAACTGGATGCGGTGGGTTTCAGTTCTTTAACCTGATCGGTCGACACCACGTTATCCAGAACGAGAACGCCCTGACGTTTGGCCATCATATGTCGGTATAGCTTTTTGAGTCGGGTCATATTGTCAGGGATATGCATCGTAGGCCGGAATGAGAGAACAATTCGTATCATGGCATCCCTAGTAGAAAGCGCGTTCTCCCCCTCCCCGCCTAAATCCAGATACAATTTAATATTTTGGAAATTGTATTTGTATTTTCTTACCACTTCCAATGCCAAAGCTGTTTTTCCTACCCCCGATCTGCCGTGCAATTCAATAAGCGAAATTCCTTTGTGGATGGCGTTGAACACTTCGATGAGGACTTCATCGCGGCCGAATAAATTTTTTGAATCGGTGGAAACAGGTGCCACACATAACTTCTCTTTCAGTTCGGTTTTCGCCTTTTCCATTTTCAAAACCCATTGGGCAAGGTTTTCTGGGGTTTCCTCCTTTTTTTGGGCTTGTTCAGGTTGACTTTCAGAATCCGGGTCGATTTTCTCCGCTTGAGGTGACTCTTTGAATTTTTCCGGGATGAGTTTGGTGGCTAAAAAAATGACCAGTCCGAGCAAAATAGTTAACACTCCGTAAGTCATGACGGAATCTCCCGGGTTAACAAAGTCTTTCCAGTTAAGGCAGATGAAACAGAGGTGAAGGGAAAAACCCTAATAAAATTAATGGGTTGAACAATATAATCGGGTGTCGGTGTCAGAAAACTCATGAGAAATCACACTTTATTGGAAAACAGGATTGAGCAGTCACTTATATAAAGCAATCCTTATGCCAAAAAATATTACCTTATATATCAGTGGTTTCTCCGGCTTTGAGAATTGAGGGTGTTGGACTATTGTATGCAATGATGCAAACCCCTAGGCGTTAGCGTGATACCTCACAGGGGTTGAAAGGGCAAAAGAAAGGATGGGTTATCACAGCCTCCCTCGCTAGGGGGTTAGAATTGTTTGAGGGGACGCAGTAGAAACTTATTGGGCCGAGTTAATTTCTGCTTGCCAGAAGAAGCGACGGCCCATTGGTCGCAGGGCCAGCCCTGCTAGAATTGTTTTAGGAAGCGTAAGTCGTTTTCGAAGAACAAACGGATGTCGTTGATGCCATATTTCAGCATGGAGATGCGTTCAATACCCAGGCCAAACGCGAACCCGGTCCATTTTTCTGCATCGTAATTGACGAATTTGAATACTGCCGGATCGACCATGCCTGCCCCAAGAATTTCTACCCAGCCTGTTTGCGAGCAAACTCGGCACCCTTTTCCGCTACAAATCACGCACTGAATATCGACTTCCGCGCTGGGGCAGGTGAAGGGAAAGAAACTGGGACGGAACCGGACTTTTGTGTCTTTGCCAAACACCTCCTGGAGAAAAATACTCATAATGCCTTTGAGGTGGCTGAAAGAAACATTTTCATCCACCATGAGTCCTTCGATTTGATGGAACATAGGGGTGTGCGAGATATCTGAATCACAACGGTAGACTCTTCCTGGAGCGATAATGCGTAATGGCGGTTCGCGGTCTTCCATCACATGAATCTGCACTGGCGAAGTATGGGTCCGCAAAACCGCCTCCCCTTCTACGTAAAAAGTATCCTGCATATCCCGTGCAGGGTGGTCTTTGGGAATGTTCAAGGCCTCAAAATTATAATAATCTGTTTCAATTTCGGGACCCTCTTCCACCTGGAATCCCAATCCCAGGAAAATGGATTTGATTTCCTCCATCACTTGGGTGATGGGGTGAAGGGTTCCGGAGATTTCCCTTCTGCCCGGCAAAGTGGTGTCAAACGTTTCACTTTTTGAAGGCTGGCGTTTTGGGGATTTGCCCAGCTCTTCTTCCTTATCCTTGAGCTGGTTTTCAACATACTGCTTAAAATCGTTGATGAGTTTGCCCCGTTGCCGTTTTTCTTCTGGAGCGGCCTGGCGCAGTTCTTTCATAAGGGCCTGGACACAGCCTTTTTTTCCGAGGAAATCTATACGCAGTTGTTTGAGGGGTTCCGGGGCGGAGGCGGAACGGATGCGGGAATCAAAATCTTGCCGGCGCTTGTCAATGGTTTCGATCATTTTTCAGCTAGGGGCCCCTGCTCGCCGACAGGGGAAACTTGGCAAAAGCTTTTTAAGCCGAGAGAAATTATTATTCGCCAGAGGAAGCGATTGCTCGCTGGCCCCGCGCCTAGCGGAGTTGGGCGCGTGCGGTTTCGGTCAGGGTTTTGAAGGAGTCCTGATTGTGGATCGCCATATCAGAGAGGACCTTTCGGTCAAGCTGGATATCGGCTTTTTTCAGTCCATAAATAAACTGGCTGTAGTTCATGCCTTGCGCTCTGACTGCGGCGTTGATCCGGGCAATCCAGAGTCGACGAAACTCGCGCTTGCGGTTTTTCCGATCGCGATAGGCGTAGCACAAACCATGCTCAACGGCCTCCCGGGCTTTACGGAAACAGGTGCTTCGCACACTGCGGTAGCCTTTGGCTAGTTTTAATATTTTTTTACGTCGTTTCCGGGAAACGGTTCCGCTTACTGCTCGTGGCATTTTGAAATTCTCCTTCTAGCCCACTTAATGTGGGAGGCGAACTAATAACGCTCGCCCAATTAAAATATTAAAATTTTTAAGGTGACCTATCGTCCTGCTAGGTGTTGAGGGTCAAGGGATTAAAGCCCTCATGCGTTTTGCGTCTCCCTTTGCCATCATGCTGGCCTTTCGCAGGTTTCTTTTTCTTTTGGTGGTTTTAGATGTCAGAATATGGCTGGTGAAAGCGCTGTTCCGACGAATTTTTCCGGTACCTGTTCTGCGAAACCTTTTCGCGGCACCTCTATTTGTTTTCATTTTTGGCATTATCAACTCCGTGTTCTATTAATTGTTTCTCAGGTTCCTCGGCGGGCACTTCTACTGGTTTGGCAACCGGCTGTGCTTTAATCATTCCCCCTTTTTTAGTTTTAGTATTTTTAGGGGCCAAGATCATGACTAAGGTACGCCCTTCCTGTTTGGCCTGTTGCTCAATGACCGCCGTATCTTCCGTTGCCTCGACAACACGTTCCAGAACCCTCATGCCGAATTCGCGGTGCACGATTTCACGTCCTTTAAAGAAAATCACCACTTTGGCCTTGTCACCATTTTCCAGAAACCGCTTTACATTCCTCAATTTGAAATCGAAATCGTGCCGATCGGTATTGGGCCGGAACTTGACTTCCTTGACGTGAATGATTTTCTGTTTCTTTTTGGCTTCGTGCGCCTTTTTGCTGGCCTTGTACTTGTGTTTGCCATAATCCATGATTCGGCAAACAGGAGGGTTAGCGGTCGGGGCAACTTCGACGAGATCAAGATCCTGGTCGCGAGCTATGCTCAGAGCTTCTTCTGTGGGCAGGGTGCCTAATGGCTCCCCGTCATCACCAATTACGGATACTTCCCGCACCCGAATCATCTTATTTATGCGCTGCTTCTTATTAATTTAAATCCAACCTTATAAAAATTTTAATTTTCAGATTCAATCAGCCGGGAATCTATACCGGATTTCAGTTCTTCCAGAAAGGACTCAAAATCTAGGGTCCGGGTTTCTTTGGAACGCCGCTTACGAACAGCCAGAGTTTGAGAATCCATCTCTTTATCCCCTAAAACAACCATATAAGGGATTTTCTGTAATTGGGCCTCCCGTATCTTGAACCCAATCTTCTCATTTCGCAAGTCTTTTTCTACCCGAATGTCCAATTCTTCAAACCGTTGGGCCAATTTATCTGCATAACCCGCGTGCTTGTCGGTGATGGGTAAAAGGATGACCTGCACCGGAGCCAGCCATAACGGGAAAGCACCGGCGTAATGCTCGATCAGACAACCAAAAAAACGCTCCAGCGAACCCATTAAGGCACGGTGGAGCATGATCGGCTGATGGCGTTGCCCATCTTCCTCAATATAACTTATATCAAAGCGTTCGGGAAGGTTAAAATCCACCTGCACCGTCGAAACCTGCCAATAGCGGCCTATGCTGTCCTTAATTTTGATATCGATTTTAGGACCATAAAAAACCCCTTCGCCTGGATCGACCTCGAAGTCCAGCTTTTTGTTGTTCAGGGCATTTTCCAGAGCCTGGGTGGCGTTTTCCCAGCCCTCTTCCGAGCCGACATATTTACCCGGCCGGGTGCTCAAATAGATTTTGTATTCGAAGAACCCGAACGATTGCAAAATATAAACGATCAATTCGAGAACCTTGGTGATTTCTTCTTCAATCTGGGAAGGGCGGCAAAACAGGTGCGCGTCATCCTGAGTGAATCCGCGCACGCGGAGCAGGCCGTGCAGAACTCCCGAACGTTCATAACGATAAACCGTTCCCAACTCTGCAAACCGCAGGGGCAGGTCGCGGTAACTGCGCAGTTTGGTTTTATAAATCTGAATATGGAACGGGCAGTTCATGGGCTTCATGACATATTCCTTGCCCTCAATATCCATATTGGAGAACATATTTTCCTTATAGAACTCCGTATGGCCGCTGGTTTTCCACAGGTCGATTTTCGCCGTGTGCGGACTGATGACCATTTCGTAGCCGTTTTTGAAATGTTCCTTTTTCCAGAAATCTTCCATAAGGTGGCGGATGCGCGCTCCCTTAGGGTGCCAGAGAATGAGTCCCGGTCCGATTTCATCGGAAACCGAATACAGGTCGAGCTCTTTTCCAAGCTTGCGGTGGTCGCGTTTTTTGGCTTCTTCCAGCCTTTTGAGGTAGACCCTAAGTTCCTTTTCCGTGTTCCAGGCGGTGCCATAAATGCGTTGCAAAACCGGGTTGCGTTCGTCACCGCGCCAGTAAGCCGCAGACGTATGAAGAAGTTTGAAAGCCTTGATCTGCTTGGTCGACTCGACATGCGGGCCGCGGCAGAGGTCCGACCAGTCTCCCTGCGAGTAGACCGAAATGGGTTGATCGGATTCGATGGCATCGATGATTTCTACTTTGAACTTCTCACCCATGTTGTTGAATTTTTTTATCGCTTCTTCACGGGAAATTTCCGTGCGCACGATTTTAAGATCTTCGGCGGCAATTTTCTTCATGCGCGCCTGGATTTTTTCCAGGTCTTCCGGAACGAAAGCCTTGTCGCGTGAAAAGTCGTAGTAGAAACCGTCTTCAATAACCGGGCCGATAGTGACCTGCGTTCCGGGAAAAAGCTCCTGAACCGCCTGGGCCATCAAATGGGCGCAACTGTGGCGCAGCGTTTCCAGATCTACCTGATTCGGGTTGTTCGACATTTTTTGAATTTATTTCCCGTGGGCGTTGTCAGCCGTTTAAATGGTTTTGGAAACTTAATTTACTGAATCTGGAAGCTCAACGGTGAGAATTGCTCAATCCGGTAAAGACCAGTTTCCCCCGGACGATGTCCGGAAAATGAAAAGGCACCCTGCACACCGGCATGATGCCCAACTTAGGCCGTTGAGGCCAGCTAAAATCTAAAAAATAGGCACGGGCGGCTTCGAACCGCCGACCCCTTGCATGTCAAGCAAGTACTCTACCCCTGAGCTACGCGCCTGAAAAATCAGATGACGGCTATTCTAAATGCAACCATCCATTTGGTCAACCCCCACTCGGCGTGGGGCTAGTGAGGCGGTGATACCCCTACGGGGCATGAAGATAATTGAGGGGTCACCACGCGCTGTCGCGACCGCCGGGGGCAATAAATTATAACCCCCCCCCTGAAAGGGGGGATTGAGGGGGGTTGCTTGTCATCCTGAGTTTGTCGAAGGGTGAGCCTGCGATTTTCCACCTCAACCGGTGAGCCGATTATAGCATTTATTCGGCTCAAAAATTAACTTGTAGTGAGCCGAATAAATGCTATAATCGGCTCATGACCTATAACTGGCAACAGTCAGACTGGCCCAACTTTCAATATAATCTGCAAGAAATTGAAGACCTTCTTTTCATTTTCGAGAAGCGTGTGGGGCGCATTAGCGGCCTTCATGATGCATTAACGGAGGAGGCTCAAACCGAAATAACCATTGATATGATGGTTTCTGAGGCCCTGAAAACTTCAGAAATCGAGGGCGAATATTTAAGCCGCCCGGATGTTATGTCCTCCATTAGAAATAATCTTGGCATCTCTCCAAAAGCCCCGCAAACAAAGGATAAAAAAGCAGAAGGTATTGCAGGGCTTATGGTGGATGTTCGTAACTCTTATGCTGAAAAACTGAAAAAAGAAAAACTGTTCTCCTGGCATAAAATGGTGATGAAGGGGAATCAGAGAATTGATGTTGGAAGCTGGCGAACACATAAAGAACCGATGCAAGTGATATCCGGACCCATTGGAAAAACAAAAATTCATTTTGAAGCTCCTCCATCAAGCCGCGTTCCAAAAGAAATGACCCGGTTTATTAAATGGTTCAATAATACTGACCCAAAGGGAAAAGAGCCACTCAAGCACCCACCCATTCGATCAGCAATTGTTCATCTTTATTTTGAAACCATCCATCCTTTTGAAGATGGGAATGGGAGGATAGGTCGGGCATTAGCCGAAAAAGCTTTATCCCAAGGGGTGGGACACCCGATCTTGTTAAGCCTTTCTACTATGATAGAAACCAATAAAAAGGCTTATTACGATGCCCTTAAAGCAGCACAGGGTTCCAATGAAATTACTCCTTGGATCATTTGCTTTGTGACGACAATTTTGGATGCTCATACTTATGCAGAAAAACAAATTGAGTTCACCATCAATAAAGCAAAATTCTTTGATCGTTTTAAAGATCAACTCAATGATCGCCAGTTGAAAGTCGTGCGCCGGATACTGAAAGAAGGGCTGAAAGGATTTGAGGGCGGTATGAGTACCAAAAATTATATTTCGATCACCGGTACTTCAAAAGCAACCGCAACCAGGGACTTGCAGGACTTAACTGAAAAAGGAGTTCTTATTCCCTCTGGGGGTGGTCGTAGCACCCATTACGAAATAAATTTGGCATGATGGAGATTACTTGTGGCTTCTGCGGCGAGATGCTTCGTCATGCTCAGGGTGACAGCCGCCTACTTACCATTTTCCTGGTGCCAGGAAAATAGCTCAAACCTCCTCAATCCCCTTTGTCAGGGGAGGAGTTTTTATGCTTCGACAGGCTCAGCATGACGACTGGCGGTCGCGCCAGCGGGTTATGTCCCCTCATTAGTCTTTGCCCGTACCGGGCATGAAGGCTGAGGAAAATTATAACGCATGCCCCGGAAGGGTATCACCGTCTCATTGGGTCCAGCGTCACGCTGGGGCTAGTGGTAAATCTCCCCGCCTTTTTCCTTGAAAGATTCGGACATCTCATTCATGCCTGCTTCCAAAGCCTGTTTTTCTTCCAGGCCTTTTTGCTCGGCGTAGTCGCGCACGTCCTGCGTAATTTTCATCGAGCAGAAATGCGGGCCGCACATGGAACAGAAATGCGCCACCTTGGCGGAATCTTTCGGCAATGTCTCGTCGTGAAACTGCAGGGCCTTTTCCGGATCGAGCGACAGGTTGAACTGGTCTTCCCAGCGGAACTCGAACCGGGCCTTGCTGAGGGCATCGTCACGCACTCTTGCTCCGGGATGGCCTTTCGCCAGGTCCGCCGCATGCGCCGCGATCTTGTAAGTGATGACGCCTTCTTTCACATCATCACGGTTGGGCAGTCCCAGATGTTCCTTGGGGGTGACGTAGCAGAGCATGGCGGTGCCGTACCAGCCGATCATCGCCGCGCCGATTCCACTGGTGATGTGGTCGTAACCTGGCGCGATGTCGGTGGTCAGCGGTCCCAATGTGTAGAAAGGCGCTTCACCGCAAGCTTCCAATTGTCTTTCCATATTCTCCTTGATCATATGCATGGGAACATGGCCCGGACCTTCGATCATGCACTGCACTTCATGTTGCCAGGCGATTTTGGTCAATTCACCGAGAGTTTCCAGTTCGGCAAACTGGGCTTCGTCGTTGGCATCGGCGAGGGAACCGGGACGCAATCCGTCACCCAGTGAGAAGGAGACATCATAAGCTTTCATGATTTCGCATATTTCCTCAAAGTTGGTATAGAGGAAGTTTTCCTTATGATAAGTGAGGCACCATTTTGCCAGAATCGCACCGCCCCGGGAGACAATGCCGGTCACCCGTTTAGCCGTCATCGGCACATAGCGCAATAAAACCCCGGCATGAATGGTGAAATAGTCCACTCCCTGTTCACACTGTTCGATCAGGGTATCGCGGTAAATTTCCCAGGTCAGATCTTCGATCTTGCCATTGACTTTTTCCAATGCCTGGTAGATGGGCACGGTGCCGATGGGCACGGGAGAGTTACGCAAGATCCATTCGCGGGTGGTGTGAATATTTTTTCCGGTTGAGAGGTCCATTACATTATCGGCCCCGCAACGTGCCGACCAGACCATTTTTTCGACTTCTTCTTCAATGGAGGAACTGACCGCAGAGTTGCCGATATTGGAGTTGATCTTGACGAGGAAGTTTCTTCCGATAATCATCGGCTCCGATTCCGGATGGTTGATGTTGGCCGGGATGATGGCTCGGCCCCGGGCTACTTCATCGCGGACGAACTCGGGGGTGATTTCCTCTTGCAGGCTGGCGCCGAAGGAATTTCCCTTTAGTCGTTGTTCGCGTTCTTCGTCTTTGATCCATTGTTTCCTTTTCTGGTTTTCACGAATGGCGATGAACTCCATCTCGGGAGTGATGATCCCCTTTTTGGCATAATGCATTTGCGTGACATTACGGCCTGGTTTGGCGCGCAGAATCTGGTTGCGGGTTTTTGGGAAACGTTCGGTATTGGGGTTTTCCCCGTCGCGGTAACCATCGTCTTTAGGCAGGATACCCCGGCCATCGTAATACTCGACATCTTCCCGGCCCATAATCCAGGGCAGGCGAATGGGATTCAATCCTTCACGGATATCAATATTCGCTTTCGGGTCGGTGTAGGGACCGGAGGTGTCATAGACGAGGATGGAACTTTCATCATTTTCTGAGCGAGTGCCATTGCCATTCCCGTTACCAGTAACGGTGGAGGAAAGAGTAATTTCCCGGAAAGGGACTTGGATGGCCGGATGCAAGGTTCCTTGGACATAGACTTTTTTAGAGTTCGGGGAAATCGGGTCCGTAGATATCACGACCTTTTCATCGGTCACTCCGTGACGGTTGCCATTGCCGTTGCCATTAGATTTTGATTGCGTCATAACGTGTTTCCTCCAAAATTCTGCGTATATTCAGATGATTGCTGTTTTATATGAGTCGAGTCCCAGATGCCGGAAATCACGGCGACCCCGAAGGCCCCGTGTTCCAGACATTCGGGAACGCGGTGTGGTGTTATTCCTCCTAATGCGAGAACCGGCAGGTGAACCGCCTGGGTGACTTGCCGGAGCAAGTCCAGTCCTTGCGGCGGACCGTAATTCGCTTTAGAAGGTGTTGCATAAATCGGACTGAAGGTGATGAAATCCGCGCCTTGTGTATCGGCAAGACGTGCTCCTTCTATTGAATGCGTAGAGACCCCAACGATTAAATCAGGAAAACTATTTTTGACCTCACTGGCTTGAATGCTGGTTTCTGTCAGATGCACGCCATCCGCTCCTGCCATGACAGCAATATCGGCGCGGTCGTTGATAAACAATTTGGCGTGGTAGTGTTGGATCAAAGGTTTGATTTCAAGGGCCAGCGCCAGCAGGTCGTTCGGATTCAGGTCTTTTTCCCGGATTTGCAGGGCGCACACGCCACCTTGCAGGGCTTCTTCCACCGCGCCCAGAAACCGGTCTTTGCCGATCCGCTTGAGGTCGGTGATGAGGTAAACCTGTAAGAAATCCAATTCCTGTTTTTCCACTGGCTTGAAAGGGACCGAAGTCATCATGATGGTTATAGCTCGATCAAACCGTCCAGCGGACTGCTGGCGGAGGCATAAAGTTTTTTCGGGATGCGTCCGGCTTCAAAAGCCATCCTGCCGCACTCAACCGCCATTTTCATGGCCTGCGCCATTTTTAACGGGTCTTTGGCGCCGGCGATGGCTGTGTTCATCAAAATTCCCGCAACTCCCAGTTCCATAGCGCGGCTGGCATCGGAGGCCGTGCCCACCCCGGCGTCGATGATGACCGGAATCTTAACCGCTTCCAAAATCAGTTTGATGTTGTAAGGATTACGAATGCCAAGTCCGGAGCCGATCGGTGCCGCCAACGGCATGACGGCGGTGCAACCGATGTCTTCGAGCTTTTTGCAGAGGACCACATCATCCGTGCAATAGGGTAGAACATGAAAACCGTCCTTGACCAGCAGTTTAGAGGCTTCCAGCGTGGCTTCGTTGTCGGGGAACAGGGTTTTCTCGTCTCCGATGACCTCCACTTTGACGATGTTTCCCAGTCCCGCTTCCCGGGCCAGTTCGCAGGTCATCACCGCATCTTTCACTGAATAACATCCTGCCGTGTTTGGCAAAAAGGTGTAGCGTTTAGGGTCGAGGTGATTGAGTATGGAGTCCTTATTTTTGTCTAACTCAATCCGGCGCACGGCGACTGTTATCATTTCAGCGCCGGATATTTCAATGGCCTGCCTGGTTTCATCGAAGGATTTATATTTCCCGGTTCCCACAATCAGCCTGGACTTGAAGGTCTTGTCGCCGATTTTCATGAATTCGCTATGTGTGCCCATTTTGTTGTCTTGAAAAATAAAAAAATTGAGCCGAGATTAATTTTTGAACGCAGTTATAAGCTATTGCTAGTTGGCACCGGCCACTGGCCGGCGTTAAACTCCGCCGCCAACGGCATGCACTATTTCAACCTGGTCGTTTTCCTGGATTTGGGTTGTGGCATACTTGGACCTGGGAATGACCTGCTTGTTCAGGGCCATGGCGAAATTCGGTGCTTGAATATCCAGCTCCCGAGCCAGATCCTCAAGGTTTTGGCTTTTCAGGATTTCCCGGTCTTCGCCATTAATGGTTAATTTCAAGGGGCCCCTATTTATTCGGTAATTTTTTCCAAGGCAACCACTAGGCGTGGGGCCAACTAGCAAGAGCCCATCAAGCCAAGAGTATCGTGGCCAGCAGTAAAAAGTTATTGCTATCTGCCTCCGGCGGCTCGCCGGTGGCCAAAAGCAATTTTTAAAGATGCCCTGAAGAGAATCTCTCCAAAAAAGGGGCAAGGTTTGGTCCGCAATAGCCGTTAAATCAATCAGACAAAATAAAAATCGTGGATCGAATCCAGACGG
>JYMV01036567.1_pt1 | contig 14433 bp, 10 predicted proteins | sample 338911 | NCBI WGS metagenome assembly JYMV01 (sample SAMN03354496, study PRJNA234377) | hydrothermal vent metagenome | biome: Deep sea; feature: Hydrothermal plumes at the Eastern Lau Spreading Center, Western Pacific Ocean; material: Seawater | place: Tonga | collected 2009 | depth 2000 m m
GTGATCCGGGTGAGACTCGAACTCACGACCAATGGCTTAAAAGGCCACTGCTCTACCAACTGAGCTACCGGATCATAAATGGGTTGATAATGCTTGAAAAATCGATGGAAAAATTATGTTAAACATGCTGCCTTTCACAGGGAAAAAGCATTAATCTATGGTACCCTCAATGCAGGTGGTATTAAAACCTCCACGAGTATTATAAACTGTTGTGATTTGAATTTTTTCTGTATCTAAAGCCGATTTCAAATCATCATAAATTCGTTTTGTCGCACCTTCTTGATATATTCCCACATTACGAAAACTGACAAAATAATATTTCAATGATTTTAGCTCAATACATTTTCCGCCGGTGGGATAGTATTCAATTTTAATATAAGCTAGATCAGGTAATCCACTGAAAGGGCAAACGGCACTGAATTCATCTGTCTCGGTCATAATGTACTGGTTTGGACTATCGAAAGAGAATGTTTCCAAAAAATCAGGATTAATCTCTTCCTCACCTTTGAACTTAAAATATTTATCTTCAGCTTTTGCCATCTTTACCCCGATAGATACAGCCTGTTGTGCAGGTTTCTTTAACCTCAACTGCTGCTAGAAAATCCAGATTTGGTTTTAATTGATTCCAAATCCATTTGGCCAGAATTTCACTAGTTGGATTCTCAAGTCCTTCAATTTCATTTAGATAGTGATGGTCCAGTTGATCATAGATTGGATCAAATGCTTTTTTAACATCGGCAAAATCTTCTACCCAGCCGATAGAATCATCCACAGGTCCTTCTAATGTAATTCGTACTTTAAACGAATGACCATGCAATCTTCGACATTTATGATTTTCAGGAACATTTGGCAGCAAATGAGCCGCCTCAAATGTAATATCTTTATAAATTTCCATTATTCACTAAGGTATACCTAAAAATTTATGTGTTTGGAGACTTACTCTCCAATGGGGATGTGTAGAACAATAAGATAAGGTTTGGTTCGTATTTTTTTCTCTATCAATGCCATCCATGGGTTGCAAGGAGAAATAGTCAAAATCCAAACCCTCAAATTGTTTTGGGTCACCACCGGGCTGAGGATAAACTAATTTTAATTCTTGTCCTTTTTTTAGCACCAATTCACTCCCAATTTTAGGACTGACGCATACCCAATCAATTCCATTAGGCGGTAAAATAGTACCATTGGTTTCAATAGCAATTTCAAAACCTATATTATGAAAAGCACCTACGAATGCACGGTCTATTTGAAGTAGTGGTTCGCCCCCCGTACAAACCACATAAGGTTTTGATTCGGATTTTAAAGGCCAGAATTGTAACGTATGCTTGGCTAAATTATCAGCTGTATTGAACTTGCCGCCACCGGGTCCGTTGTTCCCAACAAAATCTGTATCACAAAAATTACAAATTGCATTTTTTCGATCTTTTTCGAGACCTGACCAAAGGTTGCATCCGGCAAATCGTAGGAAGACTGCGGGCCGGCCAGTATGATGTCCTTCCCCTTGGATAGTATAATACACTTCCTTAACGGAATACATCTCAATCTGAATAGGTTAAAGGATCGGTAAGGCCTGCTTCTTCAAAGCCCTTGAGTCGAAGTTTACAAGCATCGCAATGTGAGCATGCGGTTCCATCTTCTTTTGGATCATAGCAGGAATGAGTTAAACTGTAATCCACACCCATTTCTATACCCAGGCGGATAATTTCTGCTTTGGTCAAATTGATGAGAGGAGTGTGTATTTGGATATGGCTTTGACCTTCTATACCAGATTTAGTTGCCAAGTTTGCCATATTTTGGAAGGATGAAATATATTCGGGTCGACAATCAGGGTAACCACTATAGTCAAGTGCATTTACGCCAATAAAAATATCATTGGCATTCAATACTTCGGCATAGGCCAGAGAAAAAGATAGAAAAATTGTATTCCGTGCAGGTACGTAGGTTATAGGTATATCTTTCGAAAAGAGAGCTTCGTCACGGTCTTTAGGAACATCTATATCATCGGTTAATGCCGAGCCGCCAAAAGCGCGTAAATCAATGTTGGAAATTACATGCTCTTTAGCACCAAGTGATTTTGCAATAGAGCCTGCGGAGTCTATTTCAAATTCATGTCGTTGACCATAACGAAAAGATAGGGCGTAAGGTTCAAAACCGTTTTGCTTTGAAATAGCTAGGCAAGTAGCGGAATCTAATCCGCCGGATAATAAAATGACTGCTTTTTGCATAAGTTTTGGAGAATTTTCGTTTTGTAAATTACATATGAATACTATTTTGAAACCGAATACAGAATCACCTATTTTCTTTCGATAATTTTGAATATGGGGAAAGAATTACCGTATGAAAAAATGGATATTACTTGTCAGTTTATTTATTAGTTGCCAAGAAGATAAACCTGATCCTTTCGACGAAACATTACCATTAATAAATATAGATAAAATACGTATCGTTGAATCTGGCGGAGGATTTGGTGTGCCACCAACTTATTCTTTATCCTTTTCAGGTGAAATTATCAATCTAACGGAAAATGTGTTTAAAACTTATCGACAGAATGTAAAATTTACAGCGCTCAATGGTAATCAGGTCAACGGGCAAATGACGCTGCCCATGTTTCGATGGTTATGTCCATACGATACATTATACAGCGGCGGCCAAACAGATAATTTTGAGGAAGGCTTTATTGATTCAGTAGTAACCTGGGGAATGGTTGCCACAGGTTCAATTATTACCTACGGGGTAGGTAATGAATGTGATGATTAAGGTCGCTGGGCCACCATCATAATTTCCACGAGGGCATCCCGAGGGATGCGAGCCGCCTCAACCACAGCCCTAGCGGGTGGACTTTCTGTAAAATATTTAGCATATACGGCATTCATTGCGCTGTAATGATTTAAATCCGACAAAAATACTTGGGTTTGAACAACATCATTTAAATGCATTACACGGTGGGTCTGAACCTCGATACCCCCCTCAACCAATTGTCCTGATTTAGGATCAAGTGCAATCTGCCCTGCAAGATAAAGTACATCATCAACCATAACAGCCTGGGAATAGGGCCCAATGGCTTTGGGTGCCTTTTCGGTTGAAATTACTTTTTTGGTTTTTTCAAGTTTAGTCTCACAAGCAAATAAACTTAATCCAATTACAAGGAAAAGTAACCTTTGTGAAATCATACTCCGTGTTTAAGTATAGTTTCCATGGCATCAATAAACCGGTCAATTTCTTCAATGGTTGTGTAAACATGAGGTGTCACACGGCATCCTTCAAATTCCGGATGTTTAATAGCTACCACAAAGATACGATATTTGGCCCAAAGATGTTTCGCTACATCAGCTGTATCAATTCCCTTGATCTGAACAGTAGCAATTGCGCAGCCTTTCCCCGGTTTTAAACTGGTATGCAATTTTATTCGGTTGTGCTTGAGCAGTTTTTTTGCCCATCGGTCTCTAAGGTAAAACAAACGTTCTTCCTTATTTTTACTTCCAATTCCTTGGTGAAATGTAAGTGCGTCACCAATGGCTAAATAATTTGCGGCGGGGTGGGTCCCAATTTCTTCAAATTTGCGAATATCATCTTTGCCGCATTCACCCGGTGCTTGGAGTGGCCAAAGATCTGCTATTTTTTCTTTTCGGACATATAACATGCCAGTACCATGGGGAGCACATAACCATTTATGCAGACTGGTGGCATAATAATCACAGTCAAGATCATTAGCATCAAAATCAAAATGGGCAAAAGTATGTGCCCCGTCCACAATGACCGGTATTTCGTATTTTCGCGCCATATTTACCACCTTTTTTACCGGTAGGATCTGCCCGGTAATATTGATCATGTGGCACATAAGAATGATTTTTGTTTTGGGTGTAATATTATCTTCAAATAACCGAACAATTTCACTGTCATTTTCGGCCGGAATAGGTATTTTAAATTGCTTCATAACAATACCATCACGGCACTCGCGCTGTTTAAAGGTACTGATCATTCGGCCGTAATCCTGAGTGGTGGTAAGCACTTCATCACCGGCTTTTAAGTCAAATCCATTTTGACAGATTTGGAGACCTTCTGAAGCATTCCTCGTTAGTGCAATTTCTTCAGGGTCACATTTATAAAAACGGGCAATTCTTCTTCGAACAGGTTCACGCTGGGGTTCTAGAATTTGCCACATAGAGTAAGCGGGCGAAGTATTGGAAAAATCAAGATGACGTTTCATGGCCTCTTGCACAACAGTCGGGGATGGACTAACACCACCATTATTCAGATTAATAATACCACGATCTGCTGTATAGCCCTGTTGAATTTCACGCCAGTAGGATTCGTCCCTGGCAATCTCTTTTGGATTTCCAGTTGCACCTTTTATTTTAGAAAGCGCTTTTGCCATAAGAACAGGATTAGTCATTACCACCGAAGCCACAGCTGCGGGCTTCGCGATGGTACCCAAAAATTGACGACGGTCTAAGTTTTGCATAAACCCTCCTACTTTAGAAATGTCTTTATTATAAGGAGAAGAGTTTACTGCTGGAAGGAACTAATGTCAAATGTACCCGGAAGTAAAATATTTAAGAATTGATTTAAAATACTGGAGTAAATTTCTGAGTATTAAGGTCATATAATTTTAGGAGCGGAAATAATGAAAAAAATTAAATGGTTGATTGTATTAATAGTGGCATTTTTGGGTGCTCAGGAAGAAATAAATGACACGTTGCAATTCAAATTTGAACCAGATTCATTTTTTCTACATGTCGGTGAAACTGCCGAGGTCACAATAAAGTTACTGAGTCCAAGTGGAGACCTAGCTCAGAACCCGTTTTTTGTATATGGTCAACCCCGTAGATCCCTAGAGGTAACTCCGAGAATTAGTGATTCAACTGGTATTGCGCATGTGAAAATTAAACCCCATAAACCAGGTAAATTAAAATTAAGAACGCGCAGCATTTCGGTAAAGCGGGAAGATCGTGTCTATGGTTCGGCAATTGTTGAAGTGCCAAAACCTCCATTAAAATATATCACCTTTAAAAATCCAGAATCGAAATTATATGTAGGTACCTCCAAACGCTTTGAAACAGAAGTGTATGATGAAGCTCAATTATTACGCAAAGATGTAGAAGTTTCCTTATCCGTTACTGATACTGAAGTAGCAGAATTCGATGCTCTGGGCACATTAAAAACAAAAAAGATAGGGAAAATTAACATTACTGCATCCACAAAAGGTATTAATGAGTCTATGGAGCTGAGCATTGTAAAAAATCCTGTACGCCGGTTAGAGATGTCAACTGAAACGGATCAAATTCGAACAGGTGATGTACTTCATCTTGGGGTGAAAGCATACGATCGGAGAAATCAAATTGTAACTGACGTTCCTATCCATTTTTCATATAAGGGTAAAGCAAATTACGGGATTGGATTGCCGGCTGCAGCTCAGGTATCCTCAGATGGCCGGTTTGTTGCGGAGAATGATGGAATCTATACAATCAGCGCTCATTCCAGTGGGTATTCTGTACGTAAAACAGTCAAGGTTGTGCCCCGGGACGTAAATAAAGAAATTGAATTGGTTGGACATGGCCTTATTTCAAATGTTTATACATCGGATTTATGGCTCTGGCCAGGTATTGGCAAACATGAGGGTAAAGATTTTGCCATCACCGGGACATGGGGTGCCAATGGTGAAGCATATTTTTGGGATGTGACCGATCGTTCCAATTTTAAAATCATCGATACAGTGACAGTAGATGCGCGGACTATCAATGATGTAAAAATTTCCGAGAACGGTAAAATCGGTGTGATTAGTCGTGAAGGTGCATCAAACCGCAAGAATGGGTTTGTCATTTTGGATGTATCCGATCCGTATCATGTGGAGATATTATCCGCATTTAATGATGATATGACCGGCGGCGTTCATAATGTATATGTTTATGATGATCATGTTTATGCGGTGAATAATGGTCGCAAGTATGATGTCATTAATATTGAAGATCCACGAAATCCTTTCCGTGTTGGTATATATGAGCTCAATACACCCGGGCACAGTATTCATGATGTATGGGTGGAAGATGGAATCGCTTATTCGTCCAACTGGGCAGATGGTGTTCATGCTGTCGATGTGGGCGGATTGAAATTCAATGAAAAAAATAGAGATAAAATACAGTACAATCCTTTATTGATGAAGGCTGGTCAAGGCAGCCCATCTAATCCGGTTCATTTGGCGGATTTAATAGATCCCAATGGCCATAACCATGCGGCATTTCCATTTAAGAGCCAATCCACTGGCAAATTTTTCATTGTCACTGGCGATGAATGGTTCCCTTGGCGTTATCCGAATAAACCTAGACCATACATGCCCCGTGGCGGTTTTCACTTTCTAGACTTCACCGATATTGAAAATCCAAAAGAAGTGGCTCTTTATGATATCCCTGAAGCAGGATCTCACAACCATTGGATTAAAGGAGACACCCTTTATGCAGCTTATTACCAGGGAGGTCTCAGAATTGTGGATATCTCTGGTGAGCTTATGGGTGACCTTTACCGACAGGGTAGGGAAATTGCTTTCTTTCAAACAGGTCACCAAAAAGGTCATATCCCAAACGCGCCCAATGTATGGGGAACAATCCCCTATAAAGGACTGATCTTTTTCACAGACATGTACAGTGGATTGTATTGCGTTCGTTTAGTAGAAAAAGATAAAAAGAGAAGCGCTCCCTAGATCAACGCCCATATCATATAAAGCAGTATATGCCGACAGAGGTTCCTTTCTGTATGCACAGGGCAAGTGATCTAAATAAATATCAAAAGATAAATATGTGTTTATAACGCATTTAATAAAAATGAACCAAAAGAGAATTATTAATTTTTTAAAACCTACAACTCTCATTGTTGTTGCTAGCATTTTAAATGCAATACCGTTCTCCCAGGAAAATATGGCTAATGATAAGCGAGTGATTATTACAAAACAAATACCCACGGGTAAAATTGAATTGGATGGGTTATTAGATGAACCTGAATGGAAAATGGTTTTGCCTGCCAAGGATTTTATCCAGCGGGACCCATTTGAAGGAGCTCCCAGTACCGAAAAAACGGAAGTATATGTTATTTATGACGAAGATAATCTCTATATCGGGGCCATGCTATTTGACAGTTATCCGGATGGAATTCTTGCCTATCAGAAACGTAGGGATCAGAGCCTACGTACCGATGACCGTTTCATGTGGATTCTAGATACTTTTCTCGATGGGCGCACTGGTTACTTTTTTGAAGTGAATCCTGCCGGGCTTATGGGAGATGGTCTTATTATTAGTAGTGAATCCTATTGGGGAACAAATAAAGACTGGAATGGGATCTGGGATGCAAGAGTAGTGATTGTACCTGAAGGTTGGTCGGTAGAAGTGGTTATTCCCTTCCGCACATTAAATTTTGATCCGAACCTTGATACCTGGGGAATCAATTTTCAGCGTACGGTTCGCAGAAAAAATGAAGATGCAAAATGGACTGGGTTTCAGCGCAATAAAAAATTGACAACCCCGATACACGCAGGTCATCTTACAGGACTTAAAAACTTGACGCAGGGAAGAGGAATTGAATTAAAACCCTATATTAGCATGAACCAGCGACAAATGGATATAGATGAAAATATAGAAACGAATAATCTCAGTGATTTAGGCTTTGATATTTCTATGAACATTACTTCAGGACTGAAAGGGTCATTAACTTATAATACAGATTTTGCAGAAGCAGAAGTAGACCAGCGTCGTGTAAACTTAACGCGATTCCCATTAAGGTATGCTGAAAAGCGTGGTTTTTTCCTTGAAGGTGCTGGTGTTTATTCTTTTTTGCCTCGAAATGGTGTAACACCATTTTTTAGTCGAAGAATTGGTTTATCTGAAGGGAAGCAAATACCGATAAACTATGGCGGTAGATTGTCTGGCCAAGTAGGGGATTATGAGCTCGGTTTTATTCAAGCAAATACCAAACCCGTAGGAAATATACCAGGTGAAAATTTTACTGTTGCCAGGGTGAAAAGAGCTTTGTTGAAACAATCTTATTTAGGCTTTGTTTATACAGACCGCTCCTCTAGCAAAATCAAAGTGGACTCTACAGCAATGGATCAAACCCTTTATGGCACAGACCTAGATTTAAAAACTTCTGAATTTTTGGGTGATAAAAATCTCCAGTTCCAAGCTTTTGTTGTATATCACACTGCACCTAAAAATGAGCCCAATCTCAATTTTTCTGATCTTTCCACACGAGGTTTAAGATTAACCTATCCAAATGATATTATTCGTACTCATGTATCTTATCGGGAATTCGGTGAAATGTATAACCCTGCAGTGGGTTTTAGTCGTCGTAACGGTTTTAAACGTATACAGCCCAGTTTTAGTTATCATCCTCGTCCAGAGAAATATGAGTTCATTCGACAAATAGAATTTGGTATTCAATATGAGTATATGACCGATCTCCATAATAATATGCTTAAGAAAGAAACGACATTAACACCATTTAACATACGATTTGAAAGTCAGGATGTAATCGGAATCAAAATTGTGAACCTGATAGAATATCTTGATAAACCGTTTACCATTTATGAGGATATAACTATCCCCGTTAAAGAATATAGCAGTAATGAATTGCAGTTTAAATTTGAAACGTCAGAAAAAAGAATGCTATCGACAGAATTAGAATATCAAACGGGTGATTTTTGGACTGGAGAAAAGCAAACATTAAAAACCCAAATTTCGATAAAACCATTTTCTGGTTTTAATATTCAAACCGAATACGAAAAAAATCAAGTTACATTGAGTGGAAATAATTTTAATACGGAATTATACAATATTGAATTAGGAATTTATCCTACTCCACGCACGGCCATCTTCAGCAATATACAATATGATAATGTATCCAATGCGTTGGGTCTTTTTGCTAAACTTCAACACACCATTCGTCCGGGGAGTGACTTCTATTTGGTATATACACATAACTGGATCAGTGAGAGCGATCAAATATTTGATTTTGATCTAGTTACCATATCGAAAATCAGTTCTCTAAAAATCAATTATACCTTAAGGTTTTAAGCTATACCCATAAAATAAAAGATTATTATTTTTTACTTCTACAGATCTTCAAAAAGGCTCTATATATAAACTAGGAAGCTTTGGTCAAAAAACCTGCTTCAACACGCTCTCTTTTAATAATTTTTTCCAGTCGTTCCCGGAGTTTTATGAAACGGGAATCTTCCCGCATTATTTCACGAGAATATGCAGGTCTTATTGGCTCGGAAAAAATAGGGTTCACGAGCCATGAGATAAAGTTGTCTTCGTGGGCATAGCCCCTAAAGCCGTTTCCTATGGCATCCTCCAGCAGGCCTAATGCAATGTCGTAGTCTCCCCGAAGTGCATTTACCTGTGCCAACTTGTAGAAGGGGTGGTAAGACGGGCTTCCGCGGTCGACCAGTTCCTGGCTTGCCTTTTCGATATTTTTAAGGATTTCTTCACCTTTATTTTTGTCTTTCAGTTTGAAATAAGCCTGCGCCAGTAACAACTGGCTGTATTCTGTGGGATAGGACGCCAGTGCCATCATCCGCACACCTTCTTCATGCTCTCCCTGCATAAGGTGATAAAGGCCTCGCAGTTCAAAGATTCGTTTGTCATCGGAACGTACTTTTGATAGTTCATCAAGCATTGATTTGGCTTTTTTGTAATCACCGTTATTTGCATGAAGGTAGAATAATATGCCCCGCATCTCGAATGAATCTTTTATTTTCTCAAGATCCTTTTTAAGAATTTCAATAGCGCTCTCGTTTTCATTCATTATAAATAGTGGTATGGAGTGATACCATGCGTTAAAGCGGTGATTGGGATTTAATGCGTGAGCCTTTTTCTGCCAATTGTAACATTCACTCAGGTCACCAAAGGCGAAATAGCGAATACCTAAAGCGCTGATAACAACGGCGTAACCGGGCTTGAGGTCTACGGCCTTAAGATAATCTTCAAGCGCTTTTATCCCCTGGCCTGTATAAGCGTTGAGCACGCCTCGGGCTTTGTAGGCTTCGGCCAGGTCAGGATTAATGGACAGTGCTTTCTCAACTGATTTGAATCCGGTGTCTTTAAAGGATACTTCCTTGGTCGTGTTGTAGAGTTGAGCGTAGGCGTTACCAAGTTCAGCATATGCCAGTGCATAGTTTGGATCCAGCTCCAGTGCCTGGTTTTGATATTTTATTGCTTCCCGGTAACCTTTTTCCGTGTAGGTAAAATACTGCTCTTTGCCTTTAAGATAGTTTTCGTAGGCCTGGCTATTTTGAGTGGAACTGGAAGTCAGTTTGGCAGTTAATTCTGTTGACAGTTCTGCTTCAAGGGCATTGGCTATATTCATGGCGATGTCACTTTGGACTTCAAAGATATCATCCAGCTTGCGGTCGTAGGTATTGGCCCAGAGATGGTCATCGGTCTCAATATCGATAAGCTGTGCCACCACCCGGACGTTGTTGTCTATGCGGCGGACAGAGCCTTCCAGTATAGTATTTACATTAACCTCTTTCGCAATTTCGACCACAGTTTTGTTTGTTCCCTTATACTGAAGAATGGAGGTACGCGCGATGACTCGCAAGCCGTTAATATCAGATAGTGCGCTGATGATATCTTCAGTAATTCCATCTGAGAAATAATCACTTCCTGGTTGTTCTGTCATATTTTCAAAGGGAAGAACAGCGATACTTCGGCCCAACCCTCTATTTAAGCTTGACATATTGTTTTTATATAAAAATACTGCAGCCATAATGACCAATGCCCCCAATGCACCATAAATGAATGGTCGATTGGTACTTTGCTGCTTTTGATGTGCAACTTTAGGAGTTTTGCCACGCATTCGGGATCGGCGCCTGCGATTTTTTTCAGCAGGAAAATTTGGATCCTTCTTCCTCCGACGGTCTTGCCAGGGCAGAATAACCTGGTATACCTCAAACCGCTGGTGAATATTTTTCAGCTCCGGCTTACCAAGCGGCTTGAAACTATTATCTACTTTATTGACCACCTGGCGGTGGACATCTTCAGTAATAGCAATCCCTCCAGGTTCGGCCAAGGGCTCGATCCGAGCGGCAATGTTCACACCATCTCCGTAGGCATCCTCACCCCTGATCTCTACGTCCCCGAGATGAATGCCAATGCGAAGGGTGATATGTTTTTCAAAATGCCGGGTGGCATTAAACCTGCTTAATCTGCGCTGCACTGCTAAGGCACAATTCAAGGCCTTAAGAACACTGTGAAACTGGGTATAAAAGGCATCGCCGATAGTCTTGATTCTTTTACCGCCAAATTCGTTGAGGATAGGTTCAACAATTTCCCACTGTTTTTCCAAAAGTTTGAGGGCAGCAGCCTCATTTTTCTGCATTAGCTGTGAATAGCCCACCATATCGGTGAACATGATGGCCGCTAGCCGTCTGTTAGAGTGGTTAGAATCTTCTTTCATTTTTTGATTAGAAAACTAATTGATAATTCATTTTTTAATCTAAGTGGAAAAAACATATATAAAATAATTTATGTTATTTTAACAAAACCATTTTTCTTGTCTTAATGAAACCAACGGTTTGAATCTGATAAAAATAGATACCCGCAGAAACCGTTTGCCCAAAGTGATTTCGCGTGTTCCAAGTGATGGTCTGATATCCAGCGGGCACTTTTTCGTTGACTAGTTCGATCACCTCTCGACCCAATATATCATAAATGACAAATTTTACATGGGCATCTGTGGGCAGGTCATAGTTGATCGTGGTTACCGGGTTAAAGGGGTTGGGATAGTTCTGGTGCAGGGCAAATTCCTTGGGAATGGGCTTCAGTTCCAGCGCTTGGGTGCCTGCGCTGAGTACGATGTTGTCCTTGCCAATAAACTGGTAGGAGAGATTTACATTCACATACTTTTTCTGCAGATGGTTGTAATTAATGTGGATCGGCATGCTGTTTGCCTCAAAATAAGCGGCGTTAAGGATCAAATTGCCATTGAGCGTATCCACTTTGGATAGGGTGATTCCTTTTTCGCTGACCGTTTTGGAAGCATTTGCAGAAAATTGAATATCTGTAATCGAATAATCTAGTAATATTTCTAGAGCCTGGGTACCTATTGGCGGATATATCAGAATTTGATCATTACTAATGGTTGTCTTTATCGCCGGTCCTTGATCAACTAAGAGTTTGGCCAGCATCTTACCCGATTTATTTTTATCCCAATACCACATCCGCGTGAAGGCCATACCATCACGGTTGTTAAATACCCCATCCGGTGCCGGTTTGAAATGGGGTGCAGTACCTGTCACCGGACCCAATTCATACTTGGGATTATTTGTATCCCAACCTTCTACAAAAGTACTTAGATCGAGCATGCCAATGGTACTATCCGCATCATAATCTGCCAAAAAAGAAACGGAGTACTTGTATTGGTGATTATCGGAAGAATTGCCGAGATAATCCGTGAGTTCATTAATGGTCAGGGTAATATCATCTCCACTGGTGAATGGCGCCTGAAGATTAATGGAAAACTGGGTGCTGTCCGTAACCTGTTCGGTGAATAAAATACTATCACCCACGCTTGATTCTATTGATGCGACAAAGGATGCAAACGGCTCCGAAACCGTAAATGCGATATTCGCATCATCTAAAATATTTAACTGGGATCCGCTTTCATAGGAAACATCAGTAATTGATGGCTCACCAAAATATAAATCATAAACTAATTTGTTTGAGGTTGCAGCGGTCTCATTGCTTGCCGAATCCGCGGCATAGATTGTACCGTAGTAGGTGTTGGCATCTGTCAGTTTTAAACTATCATTTAGCTGGATGACAGTACTATCAATATCCTCTCCTGTACTTGTACGCGCAACTACATCTGCCAAACCAGGCTGGCTGCCCAGGCTGTATTCGTAATCACTTATTCCGCTGGTCTGATCTGAAAAACCGAACCAGGAAAGAGTAATTTTATCTGGTGCTGTTTGTGTCTTAGTAACTGTTCCGGCAACCGGTGCCTTAAGATCCATCTGAAAACCATCAGATGAAACCTCTTCGGAAACATTGCCGGCGAAGTCGATAACGCGAGCATTAGAATAGTAATTCAAGCCTTCAACTAAATCGATTAAATTGATTGAAACGGAGTTTGTATCCCCTTTGAACCAGGCGAGTACATTGTCATCAATGGCAGGTTTCCCTGATGCATCAATCGAATCAGCAACCGTACTTATCGAATACTCATAATTTGCGATGCCCGTATTATCGGAAACCACAGTCACAATTTTCCCTCTTCTTTCCAGGCCGTACCAATCCAGGTCATTGACCGATTCGGATATTGTATTGATGACCGGAATTTCAAAGTCCACATAGACGCCATCGGTGGTAATGGTATCGGATACCTGCCCAATATAGTCCGTACCCCGCACACTGAAATTATAGGTCGTATCGTTCACTAAAGACAATTCCATTGCGGTTACGGAGGTGTCGGTAGCATTTTCGGTCCAATCAACAATATTGTTTAATACACCTGTGCCGATAGCATACTCATAGGTAACGGTGCTGTCATCATCAAATTGTTTCCAGTGAGCAGAGAGGGAAGTGCCGGTATTGGTGTAATCAAGCTCCTGATCATCTGATAATCCGTCTGAGATTGTAAATGATTTTGGAAATCGGTTTGAAAATTTGCTTTCGTATGCACCAATATCAGGGGCAGAGCTACTGGGGTTCGGCCGAGAATTACCTGCGATGTCCGTTTCAGGAACAGAAAATGATTTATCATCTACTATCCTATTGGAAGTCCCTGCGCCAACTCCCACCGAATATCGGTTCAGACTATAATTGTCAGTGGATTTTGTTCCAAAATCTGGATCCGTATTTAGGATATATTCACTGGCTATGGTCCAGGTCCCACTGGCTATTGTTTGATTGATACCTGCAATACCACCTTCTAAGATTGAATTGTAAATAAATATATTTCCTGGAGATGCCAGGGTTGTGTCACCATTATCAATACTTTTTCCATTACCAAAAATAATTGAGTTCATAATCACAAGGGAGTCAGAAGAACTAAACCGAATATCGTGTCCTTCTGTCTTGCCATTATTTGCAAATGTACTGTTAATAATGGCGGTGTATTGGGAAGTCTCAATGCCTGATTTGACATTATTATCAACAACTAAACAATTTTCTAATATGGACTGGGATGATTCAATGAATAATGCCTGACTGTTTATAGATGATTGTGTTGTGTCTCCCGTATTTCCGATTGCTTTCGTGCTCTTGATTGTAAATCTTGGTCGAAGATAATTATCGGTACTATAGTGGTCCGTTTCGCCATAGATACCTGCGCCGGTAGCCGCAACATTATAGCCAATAGTGGAATTGGATATTTTCGGATTTGATTTTATAAAATATATACCACCGCCAGCATCAATGATTTTCGCCTGATTGCTATTGGTGTTAT
>JYMV01052102.1_pt1 | contig 14432 bp, 12 predicted proteins | sample 338911 | NCBI WGS metagenome assembly JYMV01 (sample SAMN03354496, study PRJNA234377) | hydrothermal vent metagenome | biome: Deep sea; feature: Hydrothermal plumes at the Eastern Lau Spreading Center, Western Pacific Ocean; material: Seawater | place: Tonga | collected 2009 | depth 2000 m m
TTTAGAAATAAAACGTATCTGTGTATCAATACAAATAAAATAATAAAATAAAAATAAAAATGTCAAAATTGTGTCAACTACGGCACTTGATTTGGAAATAAATCAGATAAAGTGTTGACATTGTAGATTACAAACAGGGGTCGTCGTGGTCGTGTTCGTATGGTAGTTGGAGTTGCAACTACCTGTGCAATCAGTACCTATCACCACTAAAAGTTTTGAGTTCGAGCCCCGGTCATGGTCAGGTGTACTCGATACAACATTATGTGATAAAGTTGTTCAATGACTGATTTTCGCCAGGTACTCTGGTTTCCTCCACCAATAAAACTGACCGGCAATAACTGTAATATTGTCGAACATGGCATTAAACACCATAAACCTAAACTAAATCTAGATTACAAACCTGTCTCTGTGATGAGGCATATAAGCACATTAACATAAACCCTCCTACAGGTATAATGTTAATGATGAGTGCGAGCCATGGAGGTATTGACTCAAACCCAATAATAATCGCTCCAAATATCAGCATGAAAATAGTCCCGGGAGTCAGGATCGTTGATACAAACAGGAATACTTGGTAAACAATGAATAAGAAAGAAATATTCTCATTGTTCTTGGTTACTATCTTCCAATCAATGATCAGGTCTAGAATGTTAGCCATGGTAGATGGCGTCCATCGACGACGTTGGTTGTAAAATTCATTGAATCCTTCCGGTGCAAATGTGTAGGCATCTGATTCTGCGCAGTATTCTACTTTCCAGCCCTGTTTCAGTAGAAGGGTACACAGCCATCTGTCTTCGCCTTTCAGTTAGTATAAATAAAATACGTAACATTCAAGTTGTAATGTTAAAGTAGGCCATAGTTTCCTAGTTCTCAGATAGATTTATTATTATTTTGTTCACATTGTTTATTAGATATTTTCATAGTCGAAATTTAAAATTGCTAAATAATTAAATTAATATTTAAGCTAAAGTACTCCTGCCTCAGGCATTTGTGACCTTAACTGATTTAGGCTATCCTGTTAAGGCCCTTTGATGTTCATGCTCACAAAGATTTTAAAATTATTTGGCTTTCCAATCTTTTGGCATTGAGCGTACCTGATGAAGTTTATTCCAGAAACGCGTCTAATTTATGCATTTCGACATAAAGTACAATGTATATTTGTTTTCTATTGTTTTTACTATTATGTACACCAGGTGATATATCACGAGGGTTGTCTAAATATCCAGACATATCGTAACTTTCCTGAAGTACATGATAGAGAAAACTGCAGGGACACTCAGCATGGACAATCCAGAAAAAGGCAACTTTGGGCACACAAGACACAGAACGAAGACAAACAAACACAAAACACAATATAGAAAGCTAAAACGATGAGCCACACGAACCCCTTCAAAAGAAAAAAAAGCAAGTGCTCGCGAAAGGTAAGTAGTTTCTGTTCATATAAGACACCCGTTGTGATACTCATAGTCAAGTCCAGTTTTTTGAAAGTATTGATCATCCTAACATTATATATATATGTCAGTTACGTACCTTGATCATAGTGTACGTAGTGTTTAGCCTCTACTGCCACTTTTGTGTATGTCTCCAGTACGTTTTCATCTAATAGTGCTGATCCACGGAATAAACTAGTGAGACTATCAGAATCCGTAAATCGAAGAAGAACAGACGACACAATGACCAAAAGAAAATAGGACAAACGGACAAATAACTATTAACAAAACATACACATAAAACTAAAGATCGAGTAACACGAACCCCAATAAAAACAAGGGGTGCACTCAGTATTTCCCACCCCCTACATTGCAGATATGTCATTAACATACCTTGATCATACTGTACGTAGTGTTTAGCTTCCGCAGCCACTGTTGTGTACGTTTCCAGTACGCTTTTATCGGCCCCGTTTTTATGTATCAGTGCTGATCCACGGAATAGACTAAAACATCCGGGACTGCACAGGACACAACCAAGCACATGTTCCGTGGCCTTTTGTAGCCAGTGACTAATAGCGTATTCAAATTTCTGATACCATACCATAGGACCTAGCAAAAATAGATAATTACGTTTATTACAATTAGCATTTACTCACATGCGGAAATCATCATTTCCATAAGAGGGGATTATTGGACCCATACATTTAACTTAGCCTTGTCACCTTAGATTGAAGTGCCTATGCCAAGCAAGGAAAGTGAGCGGTCAGATATTTGTGTGTTTGAAGTATGAGTTTTGCCTCTGTCAAAGATTATTCTAGTGGATTTTGGAACTGTTATGATACATAATGGCCGTGAAATATCAAGATTCCCAAATGAAAGAAATATCGTAAAAATATTTTTTTTGTTTTCTACTGTGTGACCTTACAGTAACAATGTCATGACAATCGAAAATATACTTGAGAATGAAAAACATGTTCCTTTTGGAAACTTCATATAAGCGCAAACAAAAGTTAAAATTTATGCAATGAATTGTACAACTACCATTCTATTTTGAATATCAATGATGAATAACTCGTAAAATGACATAAATTGACCCGTTTGGCTTTTGGATTGGTCGTAGTATGCAAAAGATTGGGGATGTAAATATTTGTTCGTCAAGTTCAAAATTAGCATTACAATTATTTGTATTACCAGATCCAATTGGATGAATTCGTCCACATGCTGCCCCAACCATTGGTGACTTTTTCATTCGTCTCATTAAGCTCAATACTGCTTCCGGTTCAAAGTCAACATCCCCATCAAGCGCCAATATGTACGTGTATTTAGCTGTTTCTTGTAGTTGGTCATTTGAAGCCAGTAATTTCCATTCCAGAGCGTAGTACATGTACATGACCTGCATAGTGATAAAATGGAAATAAAAAAAAATATATAAATATTTCTGAAAAGTTCCAAAATCCACTAAAGGGGTTAGGATTATGGTGTTTAACGTCACTTTCAACAATATTTTAGTCATATCGCGGCGGTCAGTTTTATTGGTGGAGGAAACCGGATTACCCGGAGTAAACTACCGACCTGCCGTAAGTTGCAGACAAACTTTAGCACATAATTATATATCGAGTACACCTTGCCATGAACGAAATTCGAACTCACAACTTTACTGGTGATAGGCACTGATTGTACGGGTAGTTGTAAATCCAACTACCAGACGATTACGACCACAACAACCTCTGGTAGAAATATCAAAACTAGATATCATTAACACATATGTACATGACCGGTCACTTTTCATGTTTGATACATTCAATAAAATGTGGCGCGGCTAAGCTAGTTTTATGGGTTCAATACTCCCCAATTAGTGAAGTGGTGCGTTCATGCAAGTGTTTCCATGTGGGAGTAAAATGTCAGCCGTCTCACATAACGGGTCGAACGGCATTGTTATAGAAAAAATAAGTTGTCTGTGATATTCTATGATTTTAAAATTGGGAAACAAATACGAATCAAAATAGTTCTCAGGTTGAAATTTAGATAAATTATATTGCTGCAACAAGGGGTACTTCATCGTTAACTATGATGCTGCTAATCTCAATGTGGTCGTTTCCCCATGAATAACTTATCACCGGCTAACAAGAGTAATACGACGGGTGCTACTAGTGGAGCAGGAACTAATTACCCTTTCTGGAGCACCAGTGTTCACCACCTGTTTTTTGTGAGGTACTTGTTGCTCAATCAATCTTTTGTGTGTAGTGTTTTGTAGATCATTGTCCGTTTTCTTTTGAACATCATAATATATGTCCTTCTTGAATTTACGGCTTCTGATTACCCCTTTGATATCTTCAAACTTTTCTCTTTTTTTCTAGAAATACCCGACTGTCAGTCTAGACATACCTGACTCCATCGTTTTTTATGACGAATTTTGTCCTTGTTCTTCAAATGTGCTATCAAATCATTTCCTCCCGGAAGTGTCCATTTAACTCTAGTCTCGTAGGGTGTCCGGTAGTTGTCCCAACCTGCCAATTCAATCGGTTTGCCATATACAGAACTAGAAAATATAAAATATTATAGTAACATTTATTTTGAAATTAAGGGCCCACAAGGGGCGTACAATTTGATACAATGATTAAAGTGATTAAGTATAAAAAAAACAGACAAATACAAAAATATTATCAAAAATGACAAGTGGCCCTTTGTGGTCGCATGGAAGTTAGATTTACAACTACCTGTGCTACTAGTGCCGAACTCCACGGAAGTTGCGAATTCGAATCCTGCTCATGGCGAGGTGTACTAGATACAACATTGTGCGACTTGCGACAGGTCGGCGATTTTCTCCTGGTTCTCCATCAATAAAACTGTCCGTCACCATATAAATGAAATATTGTTGAAAGTGGCGTTAAACATCACAACCACTAACCTTGGAAAATGACATCAATTACTGGTATTACTACCATGGAAGACATTAACACAGACAATCACACGGTACACTATTTATATGTTCCACATTAGCCTGTAATTTATTTGTATTGTAGTGCCTGTAGGAAGCCATACATTTGAGCGAACATGTATTTGTGTTTTAGGGGTGCCTCTTTCTGTGTATTTCTATTTGAGTTTGGAACTATTCCGACAATGGTATTTTTTGCTTTTTTATTTTACTCTATTTGCTTAACCCCGTCATTTAATAGTGCATGTACCAAGGCCAAGAAAGTGATTGCTCATATATATGTGTAGTAGGCGAGTACAAGTTAATTTCGATGAGATAATAATGACGTCCGCTTTCTAATTGACCAACACCCTATTTGGATTGTTATAGTGCTAGACCACTAACAAACAGTCCGCTGAGAGACATGTTGCTCCACTCGAACACATTATCCAGATTATTGACCAACCAATCTTTCTCCTTAATGTGGAGTGCTTAGCAAAGAAGCAACATATACCAAATTCATAGTCTTCGGTTTGACTCGATCGGGAATCAAACCCGCCAGCACGCTAATCTTTACACCATCGATGCGATTAGTCATTGTCATGATGATCCAAATGTTGTATATGAGTATATATTGTTGTATGCACTCCGTTTTTTGTTCAAAATGTTTATTAGCATAGTGCTTTAAATTAATGGTCTGATCATTAAGGACAATATCCAAAAGCTTAATTTAATATTTTGCTTGGTCTTATTATTTGTTTAGTTGGTACTGGTAGATGATCTCAGGACTAGGCCCACACAGCTGCCCAGCGTGTTACCATGTGGGGGAGGGGTGGGTGGTTGTTGTCAGACTATGATAAGCAAATCCTTTAAGTATTTCGTAGCCTGTACGTGCTTGCAGAGTGTAACTCGGGTGATACTCTCGAGGATTATTAGTCAAACACCAGCGTGGTGTAACGTTGTTTATCACTGGTTTGCCCGTTCTTGAGTTTTCTTTATATTTACATATAACACGTGTTTGTAGAAATAAACAAAGTTTGATAAATATCTGAATTGTCATCACATACCTTCCAGTTTCGTTGATAACTCCAAAGAATGCCTTTACGTATTCATTGACTTCTGGATATTGGTCTCCCTTCTTTTTCTTCTCAATGGCATCATCGAAAAAAATATGAGCTAAATAATAACAATATTATAATAGTTTACATATACAATACTGAATATATAAAGGTCCGTTCATATTAGCGATATTAAAACAAGTTTAATCGGTTCTTAGTGATGTCCGTGTTAACTAATCTTTAGTTTTCTATGTATTGGTTTTGTTATCATTGTTTGCCCCTTTGTCATGTTTTCTGCTTGCCATTGTATTATCTGTCCTTCATCGATTTGTGGATTCTGCTTACACCTTTGGTATCTTCAAACTTGTTTTAACCGGTGATAAATTACCAAATCAGCTCTCCTTAAATCGCGTCATATACTGTAATTTTATCTTAATTCGTGAGTACCAATGTACGCAGATTAAGGAAAAGCTACAACAAAAAAATAATGTTTAGTATGTTTTTTAAACTTAATTGCTAATATTCACATGTAAAATCCATATATCTAAAACAATTGTAATTAAGATTAAACACGTGTCTTTTATTATTGATATCTTACATTGGGGCACCAAGTAGGGAAAACATATGCAATTTGAACAAATAACTACCTTCAAAATCAAATGTTTCCACATCGTCTTTATCTTCACTCTTCATATATTGATCCGCAATGTAATCATTCCTGTATTGCCTGTTGTCTAACCTGCCATGGAATAATACATTTTGTTATACCTCATATATTAATTGCCATAATTAGATTACCTTGATTGGATAATGGGGAAAAATCAGAGCACGTGATCACACAGGCCAAAATTCATATTCCGTGAAATACAAATCATATTTCACCCTCTCGGATGCCTCGCGGGTTTTCCCGCCAAAGTTATCGTTCTTTGACAGGAAAACGTCAGAGGCACTCTGAACACATCACATGCAGGCGACCGCTACAATGGTCTGAGACAACGTTCCAATGGACTTAGAATATGTTTGCCAGCAGTATTTTATATGTATGTGTTTTCTTGGTTTCATTCGGTATGATAAGGCATTTTAGCATGCAGGTTCGGGAAATATGAAAATGTATTCACCCACGAGTATCATATTCCCCTCGGGCGTTGCCCTCAGAGAATATGATACTCTTGGGGGAATACGTTTTCATATTTCCCTCACCAGCATACAATAAATGTATAATATCGTACGATATGAATTACACCAACTTGCCTGTTGGAAAAAGATGGGGGTATTTTCGACGCGGTGCTTTTCTTTTGAAAACCTGTGCCAAGCCAGGAAGTTACCGGTCATGTATGTTTGTGTGTCGGGTATCGATTTTGCCCATGTTTGACAATTTTTTTAATTAGATCTTGGAATTGTTCCAACAGAGTAACTTTAAAAAAAAAATTATTATGAATTATTGCAATTTATGTTTTCAAAATAAGAAAAACGATACTATTCAATCGTTGTACAAAGTCATTAGCAAAACATTTTATTCAACACATAAAAACGTAGATATATTGTGCATACGACACGTTTTTGCAATAACCTGCATCAGGTACGCTCATAATCAGAAGATTGGAAAGCCAAATAATTTGAAAAGTAAACCAAAGAGCCTAGCAATCACAGATCAAGTCGTGGTTATTTGTGTTTAACGGTTCAATATTGTTTCAATTGAGAACTGGCAAAAAAGCACCGATCTATTGCGTTACAGAAAAACTCAATCCGTTAACGGTATATCGAGCACACCTCGTCACAGATGGAAATCGAACGGACCTGATCAAAATATGTATTAATTTTGTAATGAATGAAAACCACATCCAAAAAGAAAAAAAGAGAATCAAATGAAAGTTAATACCTAAATATGGATTTCAATAACTGTGTCATTTCATTGGCCGTCTCATGCCACATTGTCGCACATGCATACAACTTAGGGCGTGGATGATGTGACATTGGTGGGTCTTCTTCACCTGTCTAATAAATAAAATGAATAATGTCTTTAAATAATTTCCTATATAAATTAGCATAGCAGATATGTATATCTGTATTAAACAATAGCGGTACCCGACTAAGTATTTTTGTGATCAACAATGGAGCAGGACATGCTTAAACACCCGAAACATCCGTGTTCACCTCCTGTTCTGGGGTTCGTTTCGCTCAATCTTTATTTTTCGAATAGTATTTTGTCTTTTTTGTCCCTTTTCTTATGGCCATTGTATTAAGATATGGAAGTCAAGAAAAATGTCAAAAATATTTTTTATCAATGTGTTACGTAAGTGTCTTTGACATTTACTTCACTGAATATGGTACTGCTTTGACAACTATTTTACCTATTTTGTTTCTGTATTTAAATACTGTTATGGTGACGGCCGGAACCTTTGAACCGTAATGAAAGCGGGAGGTTTGGCGCTTTAAAATCTTATTCAACCTACCGTTTCTTTAGAAATGCCTGCACTACCAAGTCAGGGTCATTACGGTTTTCACAGTTTTCCGGTTGTTGACTGATTTTGTCTGTTTATATAATTATGAGTTTTTACTTTCACTTTGTAAGATTGTTCGGAGTTCGGTAATTTTGTTATTACCCTAATTGCTTTGTTTTTTTTAATTCAAACTTTTCGTAAATAAATAGCCACACATGACAAAGCCGAACATTCGCAAGCTACATGCACAATCAAAAATATGTAGTGTTACCTGATATAGTTTACTAATAATAATAAAATAAAATAAAATTTAAGATTGAGCAACACAATCGCCTTTAGAAAACGGGGAGGGAGGGTGGCGCAAGTGCTCTGGAAGGGGTAACACTACCTGTTACACTAGTGACACACATCGTGTTACTGTTAAAGAACACAGACATCATCTGGTGTAGACATCGACGAAAAACTACACAGAAACCTAAGGATTGGGTAACACAAATCCCACTATAAACTGGGGGTGATTTCGGGTGCTGATATGTCAGCATCGCGATTCAGACAATTCATTCAGGTACAAGGCACGGGATAGAAACTTAGATTGAATGTGTGATTGATGCTTTACGCCAAATGAGCAATTGTTCAGTTATATCATGGCGAGAACATGTTACATTCAACGAAATGATCATGTACGCCTTGTACTAGGGCAACATGCTTAATTGGATCTCTATATCACTGAGACAACAACCTGCTGGCATACATGTCGCCCCTGTTTACTCTGATTCCATGTCAACTATTCATTGATGTTAGCTTTTAATTTGATTTGATGTATGTGCTTGACACCACTTTCAGCAATATTTCAGATATATCATGCCGACCAGTCTTAGTGGTGGAAGAAGCCGCAGTACTCGGAGAGAACCACCGACCATGAACAAGCAACTGGTAAACTTTATCACTTGTGGCTGCGATTCCAGTCCACCTTTTTGTAATTTACAAAGCCGGACACGAATCCATGCCGAATTGGGGATAGGCTTGCATGAATTGTTAGGTAATCCAACTACGTAACTCATTGAACCACCCGGGCCTTCTTAGCCTTGAAAGATGCGGGATTAACGGAGAAGATTTTAATACCAATTGAATAGTTGTTTGCTTTACTCGATCGGAACTTGAGCCCACGATCGACTGCATTCGAGACCAGCAAGCTAACCATTACATCACTGATGCTTCTGGAAATAAATATATGACGGACGAGTACGTTAGTTTTGCATTAATAAAGACATGCATGCATGGGGTAATCTGCAGGACATGTTATATGTCGTCTCCTGAGGGAACTGTTCTCCTATAGTGTTTTCTGGTAGGGTATAGTGCCTGCGCCTACTGTTCTCGAGGGAGAAGACAATAATATATTTAGTACATAACATCCCATTCAATACAGAAAAGAAAAACACACTCAAATTCAAAATAATAATAATAATAAAATTTAAAATGTAACATTATATTTGCATTGCCAAACCTGGCCATATTGACAGCAGACTACAGCGCGAGTCTACATTAAGAGAGATGAATCTTGACAAAAATATATAAAAATTACGCGGGAAAATATATGCCACAGGTAAAGTCCCCGCGGGAAATCGTTTGAAACTGGCATAGTTCCCATCGCTAGGTATATTCACCCGTTGTCAAGTGTACTGTTCAAAAATAGTACACACTGATTATTCAATCAAAATGCAGCAGCTTCATATGTCAGGTACTAAATTATTATATACCGTGTTTTCCACTCAACAAAAATACAAAGGTTATATGGTTATTACGGAGCCCGTTTGCTGAGTTTTTTTTTATTTCGTTTACACGAAATACTATTTTGTTCTAAAGAATTATTATTTCGATACCGAAATTCAAAATAGTATTTCGCTTTTTCCAAATATTAATTTGCTTAAGCAAAATATGTATTCGCTTAAACAAAATATTAATTCGAAAAAACGAAATACTAATTCGAAAACACGAAATAATAATTCGAAAAAATGAAATAATATTTCGAAAAAAAGCGAAATAATAGTTCGAAAAAACGAAATAAAAAATTTCGAAAAAACGACATGATAATTCGCTAAAACGAAAGAAAAAAAGTATTATGTCAGTAATCAATAAAGAACAAAGAACATTAACTGTGCATACTTTTTATACTAACATTTTGAAAGATAACGTTGTATTCTTCGTCTTTTCTTCTCCGATTTAACAACAATGATAAATCTATAAATACTCCACAGTAGAATGATGATACGAATATTCTATGCAAAGATAAAAGACACGAAATTTTGTAATTATATCTAAAGGATATTCAAGTTGTCTGCGGGTACTCCGGTTTCCTCCACAAATAAAACTGACTGCAACGACATAACTGAAATATTGTTGAAAGTAGCGCGAAGCACCATAAGCCTAACCCCAAATCACTGTGTTTTTTCTCTCTTTTGCTACCTTTTAAGTAACACTACGGGTTTCACTTGAACTGCTTTCCCTTCCAGGGTACCTGAGTTCAACATGGGTTTTAGTAGCTTTCGTCCTCTCCGTCTTTAGATTTTTACATAGTGTCTTGTAGATCAGTGTTTGTCTTTTGCCCTTTTTTGGTCGTTGAATTGTATTTTCCCCTTACTGCTTTCTGATTACCTTTTCGTTATATACAAGCATGTGTTGTTATGTATATGAATTAATGTTTATTGTTGATCGTCAGGTGAATATTTCTATATAGTTTATGAAATGAAAGTGATATCGGTGTTGTACTAGATGAACTCGTGGAGTTGCATTTGAATAGTGATAGCTAAGTGAAACATCAGTTTACAGGTAGATAAGTTGCTCCTCTCGTACACTATCGCGTATAAAATCAAAAGGAAAATATTCATCATCGATACAACTTAACAGAAAATGATGTAATACTTACCTGGCTGTCTCGCCGTGTTTATAACCATGACGTTTCCAAACGTGTCTGGTAATCAGGCCAATGGAGACACATAATAACACAAAAGCAATAATTAACAACATACATTTTTCTCCTAATTCTACAATTCCATTCGTTAAACACCATTCTGAGAAGAGTAAATCACAGGAATCAAACTTTAGAATATCTGGCCTTGACATTAAGGCGATTAAAGCAATTGGTGTAACTACCGGAAGTACACATACTGGAAAGCTAAAACAGGGTATTTGGGAATAAATCACGCATGATGTCTTTGCAGCCTTGTAGCACAAATATTCACACAGGATGTTGACAATAGCCACTATAAACGGGATCTTCATTTGACAGGTTAAGTCGTCTCCTAGTACTCGTTCTCCAAATACAGTACGTAACATCGAGCTACCGTTGTCAAACAAAGATTTAAAACCAGCAGTAGAATCGGTAGTTCTGATGGTAAATATTGCTATGACTGCAATAAATGTTAACGTGATCTTCCATAGATTTGCTATGCACGTCACCTTTGTCCGTCCTCTCTGATATTCCAACTTGATGCGTCGAAGAAATCCTGAATTCTCATTGCCCATAAGTATGAAGTTTTCCCAGTATTTAACCGATACAAACAGCACTGATACAACATATAACCAGAAAAACCAAAAGCTCTCCATGTATATACCAATCACAATAATTCCCGCCATTTGCAGAATTAGTCCCAGTAGAGGAAAAATTATAGAGGCTCTCTCTTTAGCAATAAACTTGTCAATGATATCCAGCAATGCAGGAACAACCGCTATTGATAGGTAAACAACGGACGCTGACGCTGGATCAAAGGTTGGCAGAATAAAAAAAGCTAAAATGGTAAGTCCAATAGAATGGATGCTTTCGACAACTAGAACCTAAATTATAAATAATGACATAATCAATGTTATAATTTCGATCTTAGTCGTTGGTTGCTTGAATTAATCCACTAATATTTCAACTTTTCAGTATGTATCATTATATTTGAGGGAAAAAACCCAGTAGATTGGCTTTAGAAATTAGAACTTACCAACAGTGACATAATTATTGAATCAAGAGATGTAAGCTCTTCTTTCGGGGCACCTAATGGCACTTTCGATTTTTGTGGTAGTTTGTCCTGTCGGAGATTTGTTCATTTATTTTGTTTTACCTCTATGTTTGCATCAGTTGTTTTTGTAACATATCCGTCCGTTAACTTGAATATATCTTAGATGTTCAATGCTCTATGTACGACTTTGAAACTCGATACTATGTTCGTTTTCGATATCCTCTACTCTATCCTCGACGTAGAACATATATACATGCGATTGTTCTTCGAATTTTGATACTGTGTTACGGTTCCTCTTCGATATTTTGTGTTCGACCTCGATTGTTGATACTGTATGTTCATCTTCGATCTCTTGTACTCTGTGCTCGACTTTGAAAATAGGTACTCTATGTAGGTCTTCGAATTTCGATACCATGTTCGTGTTCTATCGCTGGTAATCTGTGTTCGTCGTTGATCATTGATACTGTATGTTCCCCTTTCTTCGATCGTTGATACTCTGTCGTCGATCTTTATGACTGCGTGTTCGATTTTTGGTACTTGATACACCTCTTGATGGAGTTCGTCAGTAACATGCAGCTGTTGGCTCCAACTCCTTCATGTGCTGGAAATGCATACCCTTCTGGAGCGTCGGGGTTCATCCCGTTTCTTAGTGGAGTTCCTTCATGTGCTGGAAATGCCTACCCTTCTGGAGCCCCGGGGTTCATCCCGTTTCTTAGTTGAGTTCATGTTGTTCAATCCTTATTTTAGTTTGTTGTTGAGTGTTTTGTCGACTCTCATTTGTCTCTTTTATTGTTACCGTTGCATTGTCTGTCCTTCTTTGAAATACGCTTCTAACTACACAGTTACTATCTTAAAACATTTCTAACGAATGCATATTAACTATATATGTAAATTAACATTCCCCACCCCATTTGCAAAATTTTAATTAACCTTACCAACAATAGAACCTCCCGGTTGATTGGTATATTTGACTTTAAACAGATTCTAAACAATGTAGACGTGAAAGTAAAAAGGTAAGGGGCAACTATCACCAGGAAAACTGCCCAGATCCAAGTTTCGTCCACTGTCGTAGTTTCTTGCTGACTGGTGCAATTGAAAGAGCTATTATGTATATTCGAACACATTGTACAGTTATGTTGTAGTAGACCACCAAGTGTATTTAATACTGAATCCTCTGACACATCCGGCGGATTTATATGCCATAGAAGGATGTGGAGTGTTATTCGTGCTACAAATCCACTGCCGAGAACAATGGCGAACAGCAAGGAGCTAAATACAACCTTAAGCACAACCTGTGGATATCTTGAATCTGTCCGTGGAAGTTCGTGAACTTCAGAGCTGAAATATTAGTTTATATTATAATGAAATGAAAGATTAAGCAGTGCCGGCCAACTATATATATATTCTACAGATATCAACACAAACTAGTGTTAAGAGTTTAACGCCCCTCTCAGTAATAATTTAGTTATATCGTGTCGGTCAGTGTCATTGGTAGAGGAAATTAAAGTACCCAGAGAAAATCACACACGAACTTTATCACATAATGTTTTATCGAGTACACCTCCGTCATGAACGGGATTCGATCTCACATCTTTAGTGGTGAAAGGAACATGTTACGTTTACAATGGCCCCTTATAAATTAGTTTATATAATGATGCAAGGCAAGGTTATGTAGTGGCAATCAACTATTCTTCCCGAATAAACAAAGACTACTACTCGCTCTCATTCATTGAACGCAAAGACCATGAAACAGAGCATTGGAAATATAGGTGTTGGCTTGAAACAGGGGCCAAAATACTGCAATTTTAAAGCGATTAAACGGCTACCAACGAGCCCTCATTCTCCAACTGCAATGCAAATGCAACATGTATATAAAAACAATAAACAGCCAGCAAATATCTCCTTCCATCGAAAAAAAAACACACCCAATCACGCATTAGAAAATTAATGACTACATAAAGGCGTACATTACATGTCTGTCCTTCTTCGGTTTCCTGATTCTGATTACCCCTTCGGTATCTTAACACTTTTCTAACGATCGCACAGTCATCGAATGCCCGTAGTCAACTGACTATTAGTCAAGAAGGTAGACTATGTTGGTTAACCATTACTCATTTGATATTTGATATGTAGACGTACAACATTACTGTATATTAACGCCTATATTCATGACTTACCACCGGGTTTGTAACTAGAGCAACACGACGGGTGCAACTAGTGAGGCAGAAACTGCTTATCGATCCAGAGCACATGAGTGTACCACCGGATGTTAGGTGAGTCCGTAATTTTCTGTGTAGTATTTTGTATATGATCGCTTGTCTTTTTTCTCTAGTCCATTCCATTGTCTGTCTATTTACCCCTTTGGTCTCTTCTAAGCGTTTGATCTTTGTATGGTCTATTCTTATTTGATTAAAGACTTCTGATTACCCCATTGGTCTTTCTAAACGTTTGATCTTTGTATAGTTGTCTGTTCTTATTTGATTAAAGACTTCTGATTACCCCCTTGGTCTCTTCTAAGCGTTTGATCTTTGTATGGTCTATTCTTATTTGATTAAAGACTTCTGATTACCCCATTGGTCTTTCTAAAC
>JYMV01012623.1_pt1 | contig 14431 bp, 11 predicted proteins | sample 338911 | NCBI WGS metagenome assembly JYMV01 (sample SAMN03354496, study PRJNA234377) | hydrothermal vent metagenome | biome: Deep sea; feature: Hydrothermal plumes at the Eastern Lau Spreading Center, Western Pacific Ocean; material: Seawater | place: Tonga | collected 2009 | depth 2000 m m
ATCGAGCTGGACAAGCCAAAGATCAAAGGTTTCCCGGTCGCGGACGCCAACGACATCGCGGCTTTTCAGGAGCGATGGTCTGTCGGCACTCGCCAAAGGCTGATCTTCGACCTCGGCCTCTACACGGGCGCTGCCCGATCTGATCTCGCCCAGCTGGGCCGGAAGAACATTAAGGGCGACCTGCTGATCTATGAACGCCAGAAAAGCAAGGTGACAGCTCAGGTCCCTCTGACGGCCGAGTTGCGCGCCGTGATCGCACGAACTCCCGATATTGCCCCGGCCTTCATCCTCACCGAGGCGGGTCAGCCCTTCAAGGCGGCTAGCCTGGGCAACGAATTCGGGGACGCTGCCCGGGCGGCTGGCATCGCTTCACGGCTCCACGGCCTGCGCAAGGCTTTCTGCACGTATTGGGCGGAGCAGCCGAACATCACAACACACCAGATCGCGGCGATGGCGGGCCACATGACGCTGTCCGAGGTCGAGCGCTACACCCGCTCCGCGGATCGCGAACGCATGGTCAGATTGCTGGTCGGGGTAACTTGAAATGGGACACACCAACCTAGAAACGGGACACGCTCCCGTAAGCCACTACAGAAGCGGAGAAAAAATAATGGAAATGGCAGAATGGCGATCCCGGCAGGATTCGAACCTGCAACCTGCCCCTTAGGAGGGATGCTTTCATAGCGCTATTCCTTATGTGATTTCTTAGAGTTGGGTGTTTGTACAGTGTCATCTTGTACGTGGTTTGTAGGAAAACGGGCCCTGATGTCGGCCTCATCGGTCTCTGCGTGGGCATAGATGCGCATGGGTAAATTGGGGTCAGACCACCGGCCAGCCTTGGCTGCAGTGACCGGATCGACGCCTTGACGGACGACCAATTCAGTGAAGAACCCATGACGCCCTGCGGGATGCGCTGACAGGTACAGGATGCCCGCACGCTTGCAAATCGTTTTCCAGCGCGTGTTGTAGCCTGTCGAGCTGCCATAGCCGAAAACACGCGGCTTCATGAACTTGCCAGTCTTCCGGTTCTTTGGGCGTTTGGGCGGCAAAGCAAGAAGCTCGTCCATCATCTGCGGCGAAACGGTGATCCAGCTCTCCGGGTGACCCTTCTGAGCCTTCACTCTGACCTTGTTCTCTGCGGGGCGCAGATCGTCAGGTTCCAGCGAGACCGCCTGATCGATCCGCGCGGCGGTCTCGAACATGAACCGCACCAACGCCGCGTTGTACGGATCAGCAGCATTACAAAACGCCTCGATCCATTCCTTGTCCGCCGGTTTGCGCTCAACTCGGCTTGGCTTCCCTCGGCGTTTGTCCTGCGCGATCCGCTCAAACTTGTCATAGGGCTTCACTCGGATCAGAGGCGTTCCAATCAACTCATGCGCGTTGTTGATCACTGCGCTGGCTGGCGTGACGATCTCCCGCCACCACGTATCCGTCGAAGCCAATGGTTTCCATTTTGGGCCGAGCCCTTTCAACAATGCACCCGAGATGGCGTTAAGTGGCATGTCGCCGATTTCTTGCACAATCGGATTGAGCCTCTCCGCATCATCCTTGGATGCGTTGTACAGCAGGATGGCGTCAGAGAATGTTTTACTGACTTCGTCGCCGACCACATGGCGGCGTATCTGAAATTCGGTCTCAAGTGTTATCCAGTCCCGCGCGCCTGCTTCTGTAGATGCCTTAGTGCTTCGCCGGTATGGGCCTGCGATACGCCTGCCATTGTACTCAATCCAACCCTTGGCCCAGTAGAAACGGCCCCTCTTGTAGATTTGGAGCGGCATGACTGACCTCCTTCAAAAATCGTGTCGATCTGCGCAGGCGTAATAAGCATGGTCCGCCCAAGACGGTAGAATGCCCCTGTTTCATTTGCCCGCTCGCGCAAAGTCCGTTCAGAAATTTCAATCTCTCGCTCAGCCATGATCTCGACCCATTGAGCTGGCGTCTTGCCAAGCCCTAGGATTTGCGAGCTGTCTGCTTTGTCGATCTCTGCCATTTCAGTCGTCCTTATCCAGATGAATTGAATTCGCTGTACGCATGGAATCGCTTGTTCCGCACCTTCTGGCGTGGTCAGATGGGATGAAACGTAAATATACGTCATTTTGTGCGATGTTTATACAAAATTGCGCTATGGTCAATTAGGAAACTTGCATGCCTCGAGAAGATGCTGATTTGTTTGCTGAGATAGGCGCGCGCCTAGCGATCTGTCGCAGCGAAATAGGCGTGTCTCAGGCAGCAATGGCCGAAGCCATTGGCGTCTCGCATCGGGCATATCACAGCTACGAAAAAGGAAAGCGCGGCGTCCCTGTCGAAGCCCTAGTCAAGATGCAGGACAAGTATGAGGTTGACGTCGCTTGGTTGCTGCTCGGAACGAATTCAATCCGCGCCGGTCACGATTTCGATGCGCTGAAACGAATTGAGGCGTCTCTCGATCAACATCTTGAGAGCGCCAACATCAAGATCAAAAGTGAGAAGCGCGGGGCAATCGTCGCGCGCTGGTATGAATCACACGTCAAAGGTCGGGAAGTATCAAATGATGAAGTCCACACCTGGGTTGAATTCGCAAGGGAGTAACCAGATGCAACCACCAAGCGATAACTGGAACCGTATCCGCCGGGCGGCTTTAGAACGGGCGCAACGAACTGCTATCGACCCTTTGTCGCCGCTCTATGACCTATATGTGGGTGTTTGTGCCGTGTATCTAGCGGGGGCTCTTTATTTCAACTTCTTCGAACGCGGGACCGATTTCAGTTGGTACACAGCATGTATGGTCATCTGTGTTGCCGTGGCAGGCGCTCTAGTTCCCGTACTGACAGGCTCAGTTCTGGCCTTGCATTTCGCGAGCAAGAAATTGGAGCGATTGATTGCTGAGTGAGCAAATAGAGTAAGCAGTTTCACTGCTGTTCGGGCATGCGGGTTAGCAACAGGACGCCCTTGAAGACGATGAAAAACTGACACACAGTCAAGACCAAGCTGGTCAGAAAATGGCCATACTACCTTCTAGGATGTGTCAGTTTATTAAATGAAATGAGTTATCGTGGCAAAACGTACAAACCAATTTAAAAGAGCAAATCTCGACTTCATTCAGCATTCGGATATCACGCTGGTCGCGCAAGCTATTGGTCTTCAACTCGATCAAAAAAGGACGAATCCTAGACGCGCAATTTGTCCATTTCACGAAGACACTGATCCTTCTCTAAATCTGTATCACTCTAGCTCTTCCATGGAAGGTAGAGATCACTACCACTGTTTTGTTTGCGGCGCTCATGGCGACGCACTGTCACTTATTCAGAACTATGAAAACCTACAGTTTTGGGATGCCGCCAAGCGTCTCGCGGATATTCAGGGTATTGAGTTACCTAAGTCTGGTCGCTCTGCCGTAGATAAACGCAGTGGACTGAATACATTTTCAGAACAAATTGATGCAGCTAGTGCGGGTGGCGCTGATCTTGCCACCTTCGCAAAGAATAGAGGGTTCTCACCGAAATTCATCTCAGATTTTGGCGGCGGTGTTGTCGAATTAAGACAACTGATTGAACAAGCAGTCGCTGACCGAGCTATCGAAGAAAGGCTAGCAGCCGCGGGGCTTATACGCCGAAAAAGCTCACGCAATGACCAGCCTGACTTCTACGGCACTCCGTTGCAGGGCTTCTTCTTCGGTAAGCGCATTGTTTTCAAAGTCGGCGATACCCAACAAGGGATCGCGGGTTTCATTGCGCGATCATTGAATGAAGACACTCCAAAGTACTTATACTCATACGGATTTCCACGGCGCAGTACGTTGTTTGGGCTCGATCGAATTCTCGCAAAGCTGCGAAGTGAACCGAAGGACAATACCCAAAAGCAACTGGAAGTGTTCTTAGTAGAAGGGATCTTTGACGTTCTACGGCTTGAGAGCCTTGGTTTTAGTGCGGTTGGCATACTAGGTTCAAGGCTTTCATCTGGGAATAATAGCCAGATTGAAAGGCTTAGGCTTCTCGCAGAAAGCGCTGCTCAGTCAGGAGTTGACCTTAAGTACCGAGTATTTCTGGATCATGATGAAGCTGGCAAGAGCGGTTCATATGAAGCGGTAATTGAACTGATCAAACTTCTTGATAGTAGCTCGCCCTTTGACCTCGACGTCATATCGGTACGGGGTGATGTCGAGGAAAAATCAGACCCGGATGCGTTGCTCAAGGACCTTGGCCACAGCGAAGCTCGTGACTTCATTGAAAAAGCAAGTATTTCTGCCCTAAGGTTTGTGGCAGCTTACAGGTTTGGAAGCGATCCGCATCAACGCGACCTAAATAAACCAAGCAGAATGAAGCTTGCAGCGGAAGCCCGCCAGGTAGCCCTCTCCTTAGGCGACGTTTCCTTCTCGAGGGCATTTGCTCCTCTTGAATTCGACGCAACAGATGAGCTTTTGAGCAGATTCTATCAATCAATTCTGAGTTACTCGAGCAACGATCAGGCGATAGAGCCAGTCAGTAAAAACCAAGAGCTTTACTCCGAAACGCTTGATGATCGAGCCGCTCTACTCACTGCGTTGGCCTTTGGCAGAGCGTCCACTCTTAAGCGTGAGTACCCACTGGAAGACGATGCTTGGGAACGGCTCGCGGTTGCGGCCTCCCCACTGTTTCACTTACATCGTAAACGTTTAGAAACTGTAGACTCGCCGTCAGCTCCGCTGTTGACAAGACATGTTCCCAAGGGCGACGGGCGCTATCGAATGAAGTCTGGGCCTGTCGCAGAAGACGCGATCTTGCAGCAATACGTTCTGCTCGAATTACTTAGAGATCGCAGTAGTAAAAATCAGTTTTCCAATCGGGTCCCTGCAATCCGTTATATGAGCGATACGACTACAGATGGAGGAATCTATCGGACGGGAAGCGCAACAAAACGACGCGCACTCAGCTTCGCTTATCAAATCGATATGGACGTCATCAACGGTACGAAACCGCCTGGAAGGACAGGTATTTTCCGTCATTTTTTTGATTGTTGGCGTTCATTTATTGACTACATCGACGATCAAATACGACAGTTCGACACCGAGAACCTACAAATTCTTCGACTCGATATTACAGGATTTTACGATCACATCAGGCGTGACGCCGTGTCTAGTGCCTTGGTGAATCCTCTAAATGACGCATTAAATGTCTTGCCCGAAACTGCCGACGGACGACACCGCTTTGCTCCACTCTTAGATCCTAATGGAGACCCACTTCCAGCAAGACGCGCTGAAGTAGTAACTGAATTTCTTTTAAATCAATCGTTTGGGTGTTCTTTTTCAGACCCAAAGACTGGTGAACGAAAAACCACTGATCCAATGATTGGAATTCCTCAAGGTCCTGATCTGTCCGCTTACCTCGCCAACATCTCATTGTTTGGTCTCGATGACCTGATGGAAGACGAGATCAAAAAATTGAACGAACAAGCCGAAGACCTTCTTCCTGGCGATACAAACCGTCGGGTTAGAGCCAGCTATGCGCGTTATGTCGATGACCTTGTCCTTGTTTGTCCTGATATTGGGACGGCTCTCCACCTCAGAAGGAAGATTGAGACTTTCCTAAAAAATGTTGGGTTGGCCTTAAACCGAAAAAACACGACGCCCCCACCGATGTCTAGAGCGGAGGCCAGAAGCTGGTTAACTGATAATCGCGCAGGCTTTGGTTTTTCTGGACCACTTGCGGAACTACCGACAACTGATGCGATGGACCCTCTTGCGGACGCCGGCGAGATTGATCGAAAAAGTGCCCTGGGACTCCTATATGACCCCGAACTCGATGATCCAGCTAATATCCACAACAGCTTGGGCAAAATTCAACTGGCGCTAAGTGCGCCAGATATCAGGTTCGGTGATAAAACGAATGCATTCAAGCGCCTCTGGTGTTTCGCTGCATCCGAACAAAAAGATGCCAACGGAAGGTCTCTTGCAAATTCCTTCCTTGATCTACTTAAAACAGTGGAGCCGTTCTCTCTCGAGTTTGAACAAAACAGCGATCCTTTGGACTTAGGCTTAGCTTGCTTAGACGGTCTGGAGAAAGCGCTTCGCTTGAGCATTCCAAAAGGCGAACTTTCAGACGTTCGGGTTGAACATTTCAGGAGCGTTCAAAAACGGCTTTCAGAAGGCGTTCTTGATGATCTTTTTGAACCATTAGCCGCCGCAATCTTTAAAGACCGCGACCTTGAAGAACTTCTTTCGAGGCATGATGTTAGAAGTCAGATCGGTATAATATCCTGCCTTGCAGCCGAGAAAATTCTTCTAACAAAGTCAACTTGCAGCTTATCGAAGCTGGAACGGTATTTTCGGTCACAAAGCAGCCACTTACGCCATAGTCTTGCGCGTGGTCTCTGGCTATCTCTCTTCAAAATAGACCCAAAATCAGTCGATCCTCTGCCTCCTTTGGCGCTGAAGGGACAAGATGCGGCAGAGGCCGCGTTTGCAACGGTCAATCACGCGATCGTAAAGCTTCAGCGCATTGAAATACACGGGCCAGACGAAGATGATGTAACCTCCACCGATACAGCCAGCCCGACTAAAAACTTAACTGAAGACCTCGCGTCTTTGACAAGGCAAATTTTGCAAGTCTGGTCTCGTTCGGAAGCCGAAGATGCCGAAGCAAACGCCGGGAAAGCGCATCAGATTGAGCTAGATGCTGCCGCCACTTTCATAAATATTACATACCAGCACTTTGGGGCAGTGATAACTGGGCGCAGTCGATTGATGCAACTGATCGCTAACAGCTCAGCAGCCCACCCCTTGCCTTCCCCCCCAGGGTTAGCAACTTCAGGGATTTTACTTTGGTGTGACAACAAGCTCCTGCTTGCGACTACTGAAGATGACGACAAAAATATTCTAGGTGTAGATTGGCTAGAACATGACATTCCGCAGGTGGCCGGGGTTAAACTAAAGTGCGCCGATCTTCCAGTTGGAGCCAAACCTCTATATTCAGCTGGGTTAGACTGGACCCCCGGGGCAATTTCGGACACCTATCGAGAGTTTTTGCCACTATTCTTAAACCAAGTACCTGAGGATGGTTCGACCGAGCTGTTACCCGTACCAACGGCTTTCTCTTTCTTTGGCAAAATTGGCGATCAGGGATTGGATCCATCAACTGCTAGGCTCGTTTGCTGGGCCGATACAAAGGAAAGCGTCGACGCGCATGCATTCGTTCGCAACGGATCATCGCTTGAAGCCCGTAAGGTTTTTTCTGTAGATGCCGATTTGTGGCGCTACGGTTGGGCTATCAGGGACCTTTGCGAGCGACCCGACCTACTGACCGATGAAGATGGCGGTCAAGACAGTCAGGCCTCTACCGCACTTACCGAAAAAATTCACCGCCAAGAGGCCATGCTAGCACGGGTTCTTCCCCGGCTTTCGGGAGCCGATAAATGGGGAGCAGGCAAGACTTCCAATAATACGCCTGTTCCAACTCGAATTGATCGAGCACTTAAACTACTAGAAAGATTCGGAAAATCACAAACCCAAGAAGATGACGCTTCCTACCTTATTTCGGCCCTAACTGAAGGGGTCTTTATGAGCGATCGGATAAATAAGGACCCTGACCTCACAATCCCCGGCAAAACTGCTGGACAAGTCGTGGGTACTGTTAGGCGGCTTTCAAGAGGCTTGCCTGAAGCAGCCAAGCTATGGGGGCCAATCGAAGACATAACTCCTACATTCAATCGAAGGAGTGCGCGAGCTTGGGCACTGCTCGCCGAAAATGTGAAAGGGCACATACCCAATGAAAGCGCTCAACAGTCGCTCGAAACACTAGCATTAGGACTAGAGATTACGGCGGTTTTGTTTGATTTGAGAGCTCTCGCGTTTGAGCTTTCAAGTCTTCTAACACGTGATGACCTGGCGCTACTTGGGAATTCCAAATTCGAACTATCATGGGTCGAGGACTTAGTTGGGCCAAATATCTTGCTGTTCGACCGTGGCAATTCAAATCCAAATTCCGAACTAGAACAACAAGTTGAACTGTTACTAAGCGTTTTCACTCAACTAATTTTAAAAAAGGGTCTAAATCACAATATCCTTCGAGACATGATCACACCAAGTGGTTGGGTGGTCATTTTGGCGGTTGTTTTACAAATCCTTCCAGTTAGGGAAACACAACCAGATTCAACGACCCACATTCTGAGACCTAAGTTGTGGCGTATGTCACCGGATCAAACTGCAAAAGCAGAGGAGATTCTCAAACCGCTTTTAGTTTTTCTTTCTGCAACTAGCGATGCTGAGGATGGTGATGAATCTTGGCCGTGGTCGGCATTTGATAGACTAAGCGAAAGCAAACCAGAGAACCTTGTCCAGCTTTTGAGAATGCTGACGGAGCTTACTACCCTAGAAGTCACCGATGAGGTCTCGCAGATGAATCCTCGGACCGGTGAGAGTCAGTCAGGCAGATCTATTGTGAGACTAGCGGACGGGACTTCTCAGGCATTGAGTGATTGGCAAGTCGATATTGCGCATATCCTTGGAGAACGTGGAACTAGAACCGAAGCCACAGAAGATTCGAACCACCGAATGATCTTCAACTACTCGGTATCTCGCGTTGGAGCCAAAGTGGTTGGTGTCCATTTGGTTTCGCGTCAGCTTTCTGATGCAACTCTTCAAAACGTCCAGTCCTCGTCTGATGCCGAAATCGTGGGCGACGTTGTTGAAACCGAGGTAGAGGAAGCGCATAAACCGGCCCTCCCCCCCAAACAATTGGGCCTAACTGAGCAAGCCGATTCCAGCAGTGCTGACGGTCCAAATGAACGGCCTACGATTTCATCAAGTGAGGACTCAGATAGCACTTTACAAAAGCTCTGTAAAAGACAGCTAAAGGAGTGGCCAAAGCGCTCAGATGAGAGGAGTTCGAGCCTTAGACGTCTCGCAATCGTCCAGTGGGATGTTGCTGAAACGTACTATCAACCCGCTCACAAAGACGGAAAATATGAAGGCCTTTTGATTGATAGTAAGCCTGCGACTAGCGCTAATCTGGCTGGCAGGACAGTCGCGCTCTCAACAACTGAATTTCGCCGCCGGAAAATACTAGAGCGAGTGCTAGAAGCGTGTCTAGCCTTCGAAGTTGAGGGTATTGTTCTTCCCGAATACAGTGTCCGGCCAGAGACGGTGAACTGGCTTTCGAGGAGAATTAAAGCTGCTGGCAAACCCATTATTGTCTGGTGTGGGACTTTCCGTGTACCATCAGGCTCAAAAATAGATCAATTCCAAAAGGGTTCGAAAAGCTTTGTCCCGTTTGCCTTGGCGTCGGTTGAACCAACTCCAACAGGCAGGCTACGATGGCATCACCATTCTGCATTGTTGACGTGTTTGCGCGGAATTTTGAACGGTGCGAGTTCCGAAGTTGAAGTTGAGCACTTCGTAAGACAAAAGCGGTACCCATCTGCAGCCGCAGGAGAGTTGATTAGGCCGCCGACTTCTGAAGCATGGCATCCAATGTTGGAGAATGTGAAGGATCCCTTTGACTTGGGAACGTACACTCTCGAGCTTATTTGTGCTGAGATGTTTCCACACGCTAGCAGCTCTAATTTTGTTGGGGTCTTAGAAGAGAACATCCAACTCCTCAAGCGATATGCACCAGGAATATCTACTCCAGAACTTTTGGAATCTCTCGATGACGATATCCATAATTTTGCTAAGTGGACGGCATATCGAAGTGCTGCAAAATTAAAAGGTAGCGAACATCAGCCACTTTTTCGAGGAAAGAGCCTTCAAAGAACGCTCATTGTCCTACCGGCCATGACGTCTCGCACGGCTGACTATCATGTCTTCGGACAGAACCAATATCTGGCCGCTGGCCTCGTAACAGCATTTTGTAACGCTGTTACGCCTAATATAAGTATCGGGGAAAGTGCCTTTATTGGACTGAATGGATGGACGACCACGCAAGGGTCAGAAACACCATATGGAACTCATGCGCCTGGCATTTTTGAGCTTGGAAATAGGCCTTGTTGCAGAAATCGGTTGGGGGATTCACTGCGTGAATCCAACATGATAGCTCGAGGGAATGAGCAGTTGGGCCCCCACGAAGTACGCAACGAGGATCGCTGACGATCTGGTTCGATCCCGAAATGGTGTGGAAGCCGCCTCCAACCGGAAAACGTGGGCGGCAGCCGAGTTTCAGTGATGCCGCGATCCAGACCTGCCTGACCATGAAGGTGCTGTTCGGCATGCCGCTGAGACAGACGACAGGCTTCATGCAGAGCCTTCTTCAGCTGATCGGGATGGACTGGACCGTACCGGACTTCAGCACCCTGTGCCGTCGCCAGCGGACGCTGAACGTAAACATCCCCTATCGCGGCGGCACGGGTCCGCTGAACCTCCTGATCGACAGCACCGGCATCAAGGCCGAGGGTGAAGGCGAGTGGAACGCCCGCAAGCACGGCGGCCCCAAACGACGTATCTGGCGCAAGATACATGTCGGCATTGATGAGGAAACGCTGGAGGTGCGGGCCGTCGAGATCACCGGCAGCAACATCGGTGACGCACCCATCCTGCCTGACCTGCTCGATCAGATCCCGGCAGAGGAACAGATCGGTTCCGTGACTGCCGACGGCGCCTATGACACCCGCAAATGCCACGAGGCAATCGCCGCTAGAGACGCCGCTGCTGTCATTCCACCACGCAAGAATGCCAAGCCCTGGAAGCCCACGAGCCCGGGTGCCATCGCACGCAATGACGCCTTGCGCGCCACGAAGTACCTGGGCCCGGCCCTTTGGCGACGATGGAGCGGCTACCATCGCCGAAGCCGTGTCGAGGCAAAGATGAACTGCATCAAGCTGCTCGGCCAATCCTTGATGGCGCGCGACTTCGACCGCCAGGTCGCGGAACTCCAGGTTCGCATCGCCGTACTCAACGGCTACACCGCCCTCGGAATTCCTGTCACTGTGCCCGTAGGATAAGTCCGTCCGGGGAAAGGGGAACTCCGCTCAGGCCCCGATTTGTGCAACAGCGCCCCACAAAGGCCTAAACAACGCGATCGAAGTGTCGCATCGACCTACCCGCAAACGAGAGAAAATGTTTGGCCGGTTCAAATCCCACCGTCAGGCTCAGAGGTTTCTATCAGCGAATGACCAGATCAACCTAATCTTCCGTCCCCGCCGTTACCAAATCACCGCGACTTCATACCGTCACGCCCGTAACGATGCATTCAGCCTCTGGGCCGACTATACCGCTGAAATGGCGGCATGAGATAGCCTTTGCCCACTCTTCACAATCGACCCTCAACAACTTGGCAATACCTGTGCCGCACATAGTCAGAGGCGAAATCGATATCAGAGCCGAAGGCGGTACCGCCTGAGACAAACAGCACCACCGCTCGCTTCGCCTCCAACAGGCCCACAGGACCATTATCGGTGTAATTGAACGTCTCGCGCGCGCGGCATACGAGGTCGATCCATGCCTTGAAGCTGGCTGGCACAGTAAAATTATAGATCGGCAGGGCGATTAGCAGCAGATCATTGGATTTGAGCTCACCTATCAACGTGTCGGAAAGCGTCAGTGCACCTAGTTGTTCGGCCGTGCGATCCTCGGCGGCGGCGGCGCGGGCCTCTATCCAGGTCTCGTCCACCTGGGGCAAACCCGTAGTCAGATCCCGCTGGGTCACGGCTACCTCGCCCGCTCCCTGCAATCCGATGACGAGGCGATCGGCCAAGGCACGACTGACGGACCCGGTGGAGCGTCCGCTAGCGTCAATGCGCAGAACATTCAACATCTTTTATACTTCCGTCCAGCCGCCATCCACGACCAGTATTACAACCAACGGCGCTTGCTGCATCGCAAGGCAGCCGCTTAAAATAAAAACCTGATGGGCCAGAGCCTCCACTAGATCAGGCCGCCAAACTGCTCAAAACCCCTGAAGACCGACAGGCGGGCCAATGCGCGTGGCCCGGCGGCGTTTTCGCCGATCTCGCCAAAACGGCAAGATCGTATCTCGATTTCGCGGGCAAGACCTATGCTTTGGATGAATTTCGGGCGCCTGCCGATTTGCCCGCCAAATGGCGGGCGGTTGTTGAAGGATCGGTTGATCCGGCGACAATCTTGTGTGCCGTGGTCAAATGACAACGTTCGGATATCGCCCGCGAGACCCGTCAGCGGCGAGGATGGCTTGCGCAAATTGGAATTTGGGCGACGACAGATTCGGCAGCTACCTTATTGCCTGGCAATGGAGAGAATGAAGAGCGCCGTGGCGGCGGCCGATGCAAGTGTGCGCACATGGTTCCAGCGCGTCCAGTCGCTGAGATAGCCCGCCCAAACCGTATTCTCCCCTGCCCCCGCTGCGGCCAAGGTGTTGTTGAGCGGCACGTTGAAGAAGATCGTCACGAGGAACATGCCTGCGACGTAGACAATGCCGCCTGCCAACGCGATCGTGGATCCAGGTTCGCCCAAGCGGAAGGCCGCCAAGCCTACGAGGGCGACGCTGGCAAGCGTGGTTCCCCAGAACAATGGCATAAACAGTGACGAGAGGATTACGCTGTTGATCGCATTCATAGCCGCCACGCCCTGTTCCTCATCGAGGTCGGCGAAGGCCTTCATGATAAACACCGAAAATGCGAAATATACGCCCGCCATCACCCCGCACCCGACTGCGGCGATCCACAGCAGGAAACTGATTGCCGTCGAAACCATCGTGTACCCTTTCGTCTTGCATGGATATCAATGGAGGTCGGCAGCCACCACGGTTACCTTCAACCCGTTCTCAGCACGATCCGGTTCCCTTCACTGTCCCGAAACTCGGCAAAACGCTGGCTCGGATTCCACGGTGCGTCTTTGGGTTCATTGATAATCTCGGTCCCTGCGGACTCGAGAGACGCAATGAGCCCGTCCAGTTCCTTCACGACAATTACAAGGTCAGGCCTCTCACTCGGGGCTTCTGACGTGCGTTTCTCAAACTGAATTGTCGTGTCAGCGCCGGGAAAGCCCACCTCAATCCAACGCCAGCCTCCCTTCTCATATTCCTGGTCAATACGAACCTCGCATCCCAGATTGTCGATATAGAAATCCTTGGCATGACTCTGGTCTGTGACCTTCAGCACGGTAAAAGCAACAAGCATGACTTAGCTCTCCGTCTTCTTTAAAATTTGTTGCGTTAGACCTTCGTGGACCTGCCGAAAAGCGTCTGTCGCTCCTCGTTGGACAGATCCTTTCTGCCGCCTGCATAGACGTCCTCGACGCCGTCATAGGCCCGCAGAGTCGCCGGGCGTGCCGCAATCGTATCGTACCAGCGGCAAAGATGCGGAAAATCGTTGAGGTCCTGGCCCAGCCCTGCGTGGGGAACAATCCATGGATAGCAGGCAATATCGGCGATCGAATAATCGTCGGCAATGAACGCGTGATCGCGCAATCGTGTGTCGAGCACACTGAACAGACGCGCCGTTTCCGTTGTATACCGCTCCACCGCGTAGGGAACGTCCTCGGGGGCGTAGACGAGGAAATGACCGGCCTGACCAGCCATGGCCCCCAAACCGCCAACCTGCCAGAACAGCCACTGCAGGACGACCTGCCGCTGCCGCGGTGCGCTCGGCACTAATTTGCCTGCTTTGTCTGCGAGATAAAGCAATATCGCTCCGGATTCGAACATCGGGATCGCCCCACCACCATCCGCCGGGGCATGATCGACGAGCGCCGGGATCTTGCCATTGGGCGAGATGGCCAGGAATTCCGGCGCGAACTGTTTGCCTTTCGATAAGCTGATCGGGAACATTCGGTGGGGCAGATCAGTTTCTTCAAAAAAGAGTTTTAGCTTCTGGCCGTTGGGCGTGGATGAATAATAGAGATCAATCATGGTCGTTCCCCCGGCATGATTATTCCCGACTCTCGGCATTCGGGAACCATGCGAACGATGCTGGAGCATCAATTGTCTCACGAGAAGCTCCAAAAACCACGAATATTGGGGAACCGTTACGGTGGCGGCCCGCATTAAAACGGATCGACCCTTATCGCCTCCCACAAACCTGGATATCTGGTTACGACACCGAACGCATCGATCTCCAGAACGGCGCTATATTCATGCGTGGGCGAACTATAGGCGAACGTTGTCGCTGTGAGCCGCTCATAGGTCTGCGGCAGCGGCTTGATCGTCCAGTCAGCTGTATCAAGCCAGACGGCGGTCGTTTCCACCGTTTCTTTTCCGGGGGTCAGTCTTCGAATGGCGTTGGTGTTGCTCGCCGGCGTAAAACCGAGATCGATGTCAAGCAATCCCGACACAGCCTCGAGCCGCTTGTTGTTAGCGAGCCAGCCGAATTCAGGCATCCGGCGCAATCGCAGCGAGAAAAACGCTGCGCCGATCCAACCCTCCACCTGCGCACCGGTGCTGACCCATTCGCCATCGCAGAACAGCCGATAGGACAAGTTCGCTATTCCCTCATCCGCGGCAAACAAGGCCGTGCCTTCGGTCGTCCAGCCGCCATCGCCAGACAAGTAGCGGCAGGCGTCCATGCCGTC
>JYMV01013207.1_pt1 | contig 14429 bp, 9 predicted proteins | sample 338911 | NCBI WGS metagenome assembly JYMV01 (sample SAMN03354496, study PRJNA234377) | hydrothermal vent metagenome | biome: Deep sea; feature: Hydrothermal plumes at the Eastern Lau Spreading Center, Western Pacific Ocean; material: Seawater | place: Tonga | collected 2009 | depth 2000 m m
ATGAGAAAAAAGTTGATTTGCATGCCTGGATCAAGATCAGGGCAACGGTTCTTGAGGAGGAAGAGTTGGTAACAAAGTTAATTGATACCACCGCTGGAAGGGTGTTGTTCAACCAGGTAGTTCCAGAAGAGGTAGGATACATTAACGAGTTGCTGACCAAGAAATCCCTAAGAGATATTATTGGAAACATCTTGAAAGTAGCTGGTGTTACCAAAGCTGCCAAGTTCCTTGACGATATCAAAGAGCTTGGATTCATGAGCGCATTCAAAGGTGGATTGTCATTCAACCTAAATGATATCATTGTTCCTGAGGAGAAAGATGCTCTTGTTAAGGATGGTTATGCCCAGGTCGATGAGGTGATGAACAACTACAATAGTGGGTTCATTACCAATAACGAGCGTTACAACCAGATCATTGACATTTGGACCCATACCAATTCTAAGCTTACACAGACGCTGATGAAGCAGCTTACTGAAGATAAGGGTGGATTTAACTCAGTGTTCATGATGCTTGACTCTGGTGCCAGGGGATCTAAAGAACAGATTCGACAGCTATCAGGTATGAGAGGGCTTATGGCCAAGCCTCAAAAGTCTGGCGCAACTGGAGGAGAGATCATCGAAAACCCAATCCTGGCAAACTTCAAAGAAGGGTTGTCAATTCTGGAGTATTTCATCTCTACTCACGGTGCACGTAAAGGTTTAGCGGATACGGCTCTTAAAACAGCTGATGCTGGATACCTGACTAGAAGATTGGTTGATGTTGCGCAGGATGTGGTCATTATAGAGCAAGATTGTGGAACGCTCATGAGCTTAATCATGTCTGACCTCAAGAATAACGACGAACTGGTTGAGTCATTATACGATAGAATTTTAGGCAGGACCTGCTCGCAAGATATACTGCATCCTGAATCAGGTGATTTGCTCGCTTCGGCTGGCGATGAGTTAGATGAAAAAATATGTGAGCTTATCGCATCTTCTCCGATTGAGACGGTTGAAATCAGGTCGGCACTGGCTTGTGAGTCTAGATTAGGTGTGTGTGCTAAATGTTATGGCAGAAATCTCTCAACCGGACGGAAAGTTCAGATTGGTGAGGCTGTGGGTGTAATTGCGGCACAGTCAATTGGCGAGCCTGGAACTCAGCTTACATTGAGAACGTTCCACGTTGGTGGTGCTGCCGCCTCAATTGCCGCTGAGTCCAAAGTTGATGCCAGACATGACGGAATTCTGGAGATTGATGAACTTAGAGTTGTAAAGACTACGAATACCGCAGGAGAAAAGGTAAATGTTGTAATCGGCCGATCTGCTGAGATGAGAATTTCACATCCAGAAACAAAGATAGTCCTAAGTACTACCAATATCCCCTATGGAGCTGAAATTTACAAGAAGCATGGTGACAAGGTGAAAGTGGGTGATCCTATTTGTGCATGGGATCCATTCAACGCTGTTATCATTTCAGAGACTGCTGGGAAAGTCGAATTTGAAGACATCCAGGAAGGTGTGACTTATCGGGTTGAGATGGATGAGCAGACCGGATTCAAAGAGAAGGTTATATCTGAGAGGAGAGACCGAACCAAGAATCCAATGGTTAAGATTATATCTGGTAAAAAGCAGGTATTGAAGTCTTATAATATTCCGGTTAACGCGCATATTATTGTAAATGATAATGAGAAAATTGAAGCGGGTAAGATTCTGGTAAAGATTCCAAGGTTAGCTGGTAAAACCGGTGATATCACAGGAGGACTTCCAAGGGTAACGGAGTTATTTGAGGCTAGAAACCCATCGAATCCTGCTGTTGTTTCCGAGATTGATGGAGTAGTGGAGTTCGGCAAAATAAAAAGGGGTAATCAGGAGATCTTGGTTGAATCAAAGACAGGTGAAGTCAAGAAATACATGGTTTCTCTATCTAAACACATCCTTGTCCAGGAGAATGATTATATCCGTGCAGGTATGCCATTATCAGATGGTGCTATTACACCTGCTGACATTCTCGCGATCCAAGGTCCTACCGCGGTACAGACGTACATTGTAAATGAGGTTCAGGAAGTTTATAGACTTCAAGGTGTGAAGATCAATGATAAGCACTATGAGGTGATAGTTAGGCAGATGATGCGCAAGGTGTTTATTGAGGATGCCGGTGATACCAGGTTCCTTGAGAAGCAAATTGTAGATCGTTTCGACTTCAGTGAAGAGAACGACTGGATTTTCGGAAAGAAAATTATTGAAGAATCGGGGGATTCGGCAACGTTGCGATCTGGTCAAATCGTCAATGTAAGGAAATTACGCGATGAGGTTTCTGTATTGAAGAGAAAGGATAAGAACTTACCGAAATACAGAGATGCAATTGCTGCTATCTCAAGTCCGGTACTGCAAGGTATTACCAGGGCATCCTTGCGTGTTAAGAGCTTTATCTCAGCAGCTTCATTCCAGGAAACTACCAAAGTGCTCAACGAAGCATCAATCCAAGGTAAGCAAGATCATTTGAAGGGCTTAAAGGAGAATGTTATAGTAGGGCATAAGATACCGGCGGGAACAGGTTTACCAGAATACTACGAAATGATTGTCGGTTCTCAGGAAGAGTACGATAAACTAGTTGGTGGTAAAGGAGAGGAAGCGAAGGACGAGGAGATCAAGGAAGCGGAGGCTATTGAAGCTAAATAGGTACGAATACCATCACGGCCCCTTTCGCTACCGCTCTAGTCCTCTCTGGGTGCTACGAACGTACGAATGGAGTACAGAGAGTCTGGTGGCATGAATTGGTACATTCGCAAAGATTCGTATTCGTAATGCGATTCCAGATAGATTAAGCATTTTCAAAAAACAGAGACATGGCAGACGACAACAACGACGCAAAAAACTTGAACAAGGATCAGGCTAATCAAGGCCAGCTCAATATTGAATTGAGTGAAGAAATAGCTGAAGGCATTTATTCGAACCTGGCGATTATCACTCATTCTAACTCTGAATTTGTAGTCGATTTTATTACGGTAATGCCTGGTACCCCCAAGGCAAAGGTGAAGTCACGTATATTACTGACTCCGCAACACGCCAAGCGGCTAATGAAAGCGATGAATGACAATATCAAGAAGTACGAGCAACAGCATGGAGCTATTAAAGATGCGGCTCCGGTAAATGTTGTTCCTATGAACTTTGGCGGTCCCGACGCTCAGGCGTAGGCTTAGTCCAGTTTGTATCCAATCATCGCCTGAAAGGCAAATCCAGTGGCTGAGAATCCCCCGAAAACCAGGGGTGAGGTATCCCGTTGTTTCCAATTGGTATTGGAAATATCGTACTGTCCCCGCATCTTAAACCCAAGCTTTAAGTCGCCGATAAAATATCTCGCTTCCATGACCAGCTGAGGTGCTATTACGCCATTCTTGGTTTTTGCAACTGTGTAAGGAGAAACGCGAAACTCCCTCTTTAAGTAATATCCTCCGAATTGAACACCCAGGCCATACACGACATCCAGATCTTTGTTGGCGTGGAAGAGGTCCTTCCCCCCGATACATAATCCAATCTGATAACCTGTCAGGGTATAGTCAATACTATCGATGCCGTTCACCAAATCTGGTATTTGATATTGAACGGTAAAAAATACATCCGAACCTTGGGAATTGTCGGCTTCCAACGATTTAGCGAAACTGACACCTACAATGCGGGAGTATCTTCTGAATTTGGAATTGCCCTCACCATCCATGTATGTATCCAATGTGTCCTTTCTAAGGTACTGTAGGCCCAGCATTGCATCGATACTGCTATTCATTGACGGTTGGTTTTTGGACTCAGTTTTATCCTGAGCATATAGGGTAGATGAGCAAAAGATGATGAGCGCAGCTAGAAGGCTTGAAGACAATACACTGCTACCGCTAAGCATGGTTTCCGTAAGCTGATCAGTGAAAAGGTCGAGTAATCTTACTTGAACTTACCTTTATTGGTTGTGGCCAATTTAATATTAATGTAGTGATCAGTTCCTCCTTTTACTACGACATCTTCAATCACTAACTCCTCATATCCAGAGCATGCTATCTTGATGGTATACGTTCCTTGTTCCATGGTGAGTTTGAACTTACCCTTCGTATCTGCCTGTATGCTTCTACCTCCTTCCATTGCTATTAATGCCAGAGGGACTTTGGCTCTCTTTCCCAGCACCCGAACAACCCCTATAAGGTTTCCTTCTCCGGGAATTGGATTCTTTTGTAGCTTCATCTTACCTAGCTCGAAGGTGCTCGTTCCTTTACTTTGTGCCACACTGTATTTAACGTTCAAACCAAGGAAGATTAAACTCAATACCACTAATAGTGCGAATCTTTTCAATACTCCTGTTCTCATCTATGTTCCTTGATTGTCCATTACCCCTTAAAGTTATAAAATATTGCGAAAATCTACCTGTCAACTAACGTACCTGCTTACATCAGTTTCGCTAAAACTTCACTGAACAAGACCAGCCAGGCAGTTCATTTTATATTATTCTATTGCTCGACGATTAAATATCACATATCCAAAGTGAAAGAAAAAGGTGAGCGGGGTTTTATCTTCCTGGGCAATCTCAGGTAGATTATGATAGTAATTAATTGAGAAGCTCAATGGTCCGATAGGGGAGTGGTAAACCAGGGCTGCTGTTCCAATGGTATAGACTTGCCCAAATTTCTCACCTAAATCCACTATACTGTCTTGCTTAACAATTGATCGGTGAGGTTGGAACAAATATGCTGCCAGTCGGAAATCAATATTGGGCTGAATTTTATATATCATGCGTTGGCCAACAGAAGCATATTTATGAGCCCTGAATGACTCCAGAAATAGGGTTTTGCTTTCAGGATTTGGTTGAAAGGCTGGGGCCCTCAGTACGCTGGCCGTATAATTGTTGAATAGCGGTTGAGTCGAGAATACTATTTCACTACATACCCCCAATCTCAACTTGCCTTTGCTTTTATAGTAGTTGTTGAACAGCATCTTGAATTGCACCCATTCGTGAAAATTATACCAGGCGGATTGGTTAGAAGAAGTCGTACCCGGAGTTTCTATTTCTTGCCCCCATGTATGCCGCGCTTTTAGGGCGAAGTAGGTGCCTTCTGTAGCATACTGTTTTCGATTGAGGGTGTTGCGTTCCAGGGTGATATAGGAGCTAAACACATTGAAATCTGTTCTGTCCGCGGTGTCTACGCTGCTGAAGTTTTTCGTTTGATAGTAATCATCCCTCAAATTTGCAAAAGTGCTTCCTAGCTTTATCCTGCCTTCATTCCTGTAAGGAAAGCCGACTTGTAAACCCACAAAAACTTCCTTCTGGACGAGATATGAAGGCGTTTCATTATCGAAGAAATCAGTACTGCTCTTGAAATAATCCCAACGGTTGTAGGCAAGGATAGGTTCTACATAAATAGGCAGTTTGATGGGAAAATCAATCCGCGTTCTGAGCTGGGCTGCTGAATACAGTTTACCCAGGTAAGCATTGGCATAGGTACTGACCCCCACGTCTCCAAGGTAATTGTATTTCAGGCCTAGATATGCACCGCTTACCGGTCGGTTTGAAACCAATCCACCCAGATCCATTCTGATTTCCTTGGCCTCTTTGATGTCGATATAGAGGTCGTATACACCGGTGAATTTATTGTATTCAGCGCGGGGGTAAATGCTCCCGATCTTATCGTCCTCAAAAACCCGAAAGTAAGGATTCTTAATGTCGTCCAAAGTAAAATTTTCTCCCTTTTTCCCCGATAGGAGCTTTCTCACATACTTAGATTGGCGCTTGTTTAATCCTGCTACATAGATCTCATCAATGAGCAAGGGGGGCTGTTTGGATATAAACGCCTTTCGTTTAGCAGCTAGCTCTTCTGGTGAGATCCTTCTGGATATGGCGGCTTTTATCTCATCCATCTTCTCAATGGTTGCCATATAGCCAGAGTCAATGATGGATTGTATGTTTTCAAACGAGAATGTACTTGCGTTGTGTTGCGGTTGTATTAAGATTCCATTATCGCAAATAATGGAAAAATCATCCCGTCTCACCAGCATATTTTTGATCTGAGAAAGTACATTGTCAGCAGTGGGAGGTGCCAGCGTGTTTGATACATTGCTGCCCAGGATAATGTCAGGGTAAAACTCGTTGTACATCACATCAGTTGGGAAGTTATTGTACAGTCCGCCGTCGAATAGGAGCTTACCATCAATGGTGATCGGATTGAGGTAGAAAGGAAAAGTGGCAGATGCCCTGATGGCTTCGTTGAGATAGCCCTCACGAAATATCACCTCTTGCTTGGACTGAATATCCGCTGCTACACATCTAAAAGGCACCAGGAGTTTGTCGAAGTTGTATTCTGCTACTGCAGCAGGCGCCGAGAGCTTTTCCAACATAAAGAAGTCAATAGCAACAGGGTTTATGACACTTGTGGGCAAGGTGGTCTCCCAAATGGAATCTTTTCCCACTTTCATCGATATCCAGGAGGGATTCAGGTCTTCTTTCATAAAGTAAAACTTGTATTCCCTCTCAATGCCTCCCGACGCCATATTCTTGAACTGATCTGAATTGACCAGGTCCTCCATTTGCTGAGGTGTAAGCCCAACAACGTACATACCACCTACAATCGCTCCCATTGAGGTGCCTGTCACATAGTCAATTGGGATGCGGTGCTCTTCCAGTGCTTTTATAACTCCGATATGTGCGAGGCCCTTCGCACCCCCTCCACTAAGAACCAGGCCTACTTTCTGCTCAGGTTCTTCCGTAATATTGTCGCGGGTTGCCGTTTCGTATTCAGACCATTGGCCATCGTAAATCAGGTATGGTTTCTCATCGTTGACTATGGCCATTTGGGCATAGGTTGAAGCCACGCCTGTCATTAGGCACACTATTGTGCAAAAGAGTGGTGAAAGCAGTCTCATTTTCAGAAAAAACGCGAGAACCTGAGGTCTATTACAAATATAATCCATAAAACCCCCGTTGTCAAGAGGACTGAATGGGGAAGTAAAAGTATCATGAATTTCTGCAGATCATTCTACTGGAACCTCTTAATTTTGTAATTATTGCATGGTCTGAAAGATGACTTCTGATCATGGTTTGGCAGATCTCAATAATTGAAGAAAATATACCGCCGCTTTCCCCATCCTGGATCCCGGCCACGAGAACATCTCTCCATCTACCAATAACACTTTAGCATCTGGCACCAGTTCCTGAATTGCCGGGATATGTTTCTCGGCGAAGGGAAAGGGTTCGGAAGAGAGTAGAACTAATTCTGGATTGGCTTTCTGAAGCATTTTAGCAGATACTTCCGGGTACCCGTTTTCTCCATGGGGGAAAGGGTTTACTAACCCGCAGCGTTGCATCATGTCATTGATGAACGTACCCTCACCTGCTACCATCATTGGATCTCGCCAAATGAGGTAAGCAGCCGTCTTTGTCGATCGCTTCTCATTTAGCTTTGCTAGTGCGTTGAATTCACTTTCAATCCTCTCCCGCAAGTCTGCAGCATACTCTGTTTTCTCTGTTACCTCACCGAGTAGTGCAATCATTTCTAACCCCTCTTCCAGAGAGTTTGCATCGCTTACCCAAACATTGTAGTGCTGCATCAACTCCTCAACCTGATCCTGCTTGTTCTCCTCCTTATCGCAGATAATTAAATCAGGTTTGAGCTCCGCGATCTTATCCATATGGAGCTTTTTGGTACCCCCTATACGCGTCTTGTATTGGTGCCACTCTTCGGGGTGTACACAGAACTTTGTGATACCGATGACTTCCTCTTCTAATCCAAGATCGTGAAGCAGTTCAGTAGTGGATGGAATGCAGGAGATTATTCGAGTAGGTGGCTCCAACAACTTGATGGTGCGTCCCAATTGATCAGTATGTTCGGTGGGTCTCATTACCCTCTACTTTCTACCTAACCGAACAGGTGCTTACCGTAACCCAGAGATAATATCCTGCTTGGTAATAATATGCACGTTGTCATCTGAGTCCTTAACCAATACAGCAGAGTTGTTCCTATTGATTTTGGAAGATACCACCTCCACGCTGTCATCTGCTTCCACAAATGGAAAAGGGTCTTGCATGATAGTACTAATCGATTCAGTTCTCAGTTCAGGGTTCTTCATGCATTCTGAGAAAATATGGGCATCGTCTATAGATCCCGTGAAGTCCCCATTAACGGCAATAGGAATTTGAGAGATGTCATACTTTGTCATCTTGTCAATGGCTTCACCGATAGAATCCTCCGGAGATAGCGTAACCAACTTGTCGAATTTATGATCGTCGATCAGATCAATGGCAGACAGTGTTTCTTTTCTCAGGAATCCCCGTTCACGCATCCAGTCATCGTTGAATAGCTTTCCAACATAACGACTACCGTGGTCGTGAAAGATTACCACAACAAGATCCCCTTCTTTAATTTGATCTTTCATTTGAAGCAACCCCGCGATAGCAGATCCGGCAGAATAACCGGCGAAGATGCCCTCTTTCCGTGCCAGCTTCCGGGCCATCAGCGCCCCGTCCTGGTCTGTTACCTTTTCAAAGTGATCAATCAGGTCAAAGTTCACGTTATCAGGAATAATGTCTTCACCAATGCCCTCAGTGAGATAGGCATAGATTTCTTTTTCGTCAAATTCTCCTGTTTCCAGATACTTCTTAAAGACCGATCCATAGGTGTCAATCCCCCAAATCTTTACGTTGGGATTTTGTTCCTTCAGGTATTTAGCGGTCCCTGAGATGGTGCCTCCCGTTCCTACGCCTACCACAAGGTGTGTGATCTTACCTTCCGTAGCTTCCCATATTTCAGGACCTGTTTGCTCGTAATGCGTTTTTGTATTTGAAAGGTTGTTGTACTGGTCAGGGTAATAAGAGTTGGGAATGTCCTTGTTCAAGCGTTCCGCCACCGAATAGTATGACCTTGGATCATCCGCAGATACTGCCGTTGGGCACACTATCACTTCAGCGCCCATGGCGCGCAGGATATCGATCTTTTCCTTGCTCTGCTTGTCGTTGGTCGTGAAAATGCACTTATAACCTTTCACTATGGCCGCAATTGCCAATCCCATTCCGGTATTCCCGGAAGTGGCCTCAATGATGGTTCCACCAGGTTTGAGCTTCCCTTCTGCTTCGGCATCCACGATCATCTGCAGAGCGATGCGGTCTTTGATGGAGTTGCCAGGATTAACGGTTTCAATTTTTACCACTACATCACCCTTGATGTCTTTGCAAACCTTGTTCAGACGTACCAGCGGTGTATTGCCTATCGTATCTAATATATTATCGTAAATCATGGGGCAAAATTACAAAAATGCTTCTCATTTGACGTGAGCATACGTGCTCTATTTAAGACGGGTGTGTGACGTTAGACTACCGATGCCAGATGAGAATATTAATCAAAGGCCTGGCGCCCAAATTCTGTCATCCGCCCTCAATTAAACCTCATCGCCGCAACGGGTTGTATCTTCGTTACAATCCACGAAGGGATTATCAGGAACAATATGCAAACCAGCAATGTGACCAGGTTAAGGAGAACAATACTTTTCGCCTCCAGGATTACGGGAATTACTGACACATAGTATGATTCCTGATCCAAACCAATTATGCCGTATTTCATCTGAAACCAACACAGGGTAATTCCGATTAGATTTCCCCACAACAACCCTCTACCGATCAGGCTGGTGGCCACATAGATGAAGATCTTCCTAACAGTCCAGTTATTTGCGCCTATCGCTTTTAATATACCTATCATCTTCGTCCTGTTCAGTATCAGGATTAGCAGTGCGGACACCATATTGATTCCTGCAACGAATATCATAAGGATCAAAATGATCTTGGCATTTATATTCTGGAGGTCCAGCCAATCAAATATCTGGGAATTTGATTCTCGGATGGTTTGTGAGAAGAGCTCAGCACCAATCTCATTATAGATGTATTCCCCCAGTCTATCGAGGTCATCGAAATTATCAATGAGTACTTCAAAACCGCCAATTTGCGCTTCGTCCCAGTCATTCAGTTTTTGAATGTGCTGAATGTCGCCAATAACGTAAAGCTTGTCAAATTCGTCAAGTCCTGTGTCGTAGATGCCGGAGACGGTAAACTTCCTTATGCGCTGCTCTTGTTGAATGAAATACATAAACACGCTTTGACCCACTTTAAGATTCAGCTTGTTGGAGGTGTACTTTGAGATGAGTACTTTGTTGGTCTTATCCCCATTAACCACGGTAAAAGCTTCCCCATCTACTATTTTAGAATTGAAAAAGTCCCAGTCAAAATCACTGCCGACACCTTTGAGTACCACCCCTTCAATCTCATCATCGGTTTTTATGATTCCTGCCTTGGTGGCGTATATCTGAATATGACGTATGCCATCTACAGCATTGAGTCCTGGGTAGAAGTGCTGATCTTTCTCAATAGGCGAGGGCTCAAAAGAAGAATTTGAATCGAAGTTGGTTATTTGAATATGCGAACCAAAACCAATAACTTTAGACCGGATTTCAGATTTGAACCCGGTAACAATGGCAATGGCTACAATCATGACTGCTATACCAAGAGATATGCTTGCGGTGGCGATGGCGATTATTGGCCCTGTACCAACAAAGGAAGATTTTGATTTTGGCTCGGTATCTGTATCATTTGAACTTGCTGCCCTCTTTTCACTTTTATTCCTTGATCGGATAAGACGGCGAGCGATATAATATGCGGTGTTCATTGAATGATTTGATAACAAAACTATTAAAATGCGGCTGATTCACTCCCTAATACCTTTCATATTTCTCGGTATTCCCACCCATGCTGTGTCTCAATCGGCTGTTTACAAAGGCCGGGTACCAAAACAGTTTGATACGAAAATAGTTGTGGGTGCAGAGCGAATGGACCACTACCTCTACATTTTAAAGGGGAAGTCAATTGCAATTGTAGCTAACCAGACTTCCATGGTAGGAGAATCTCATCTGGTTGATACATTACTGTCCTGCGGCATCGATATAAAGAAAGTATTTAGTCCAGAGCATGGATTTAGAGGCTCTGCTGACGCTGGGGAGAAGGTAAAAAATCACAAAGACAAGAAAACAGGACTTCCTATCGTATCGCTGTATGGCAGTCAGCACAAACCCAGGCAGGAGGACTTAGCCGGGATTGATATTGTAATTTTTGACATACAGGATGTGGGCGTACGGTTCTATACGTACATTTCAACGATGCATTATGTGATGGAAGCCTGTGCTGAGAATAATGTGAAGTTTCTTGTGCTTGACAGGCCGAATCCTAATGGTTTCTACGTGGCGGGGCCAATTATGGAGGAGGAGTACACCTCTTTTGTGGGGTTACATCCCGTACCGTTGGTACATGGTATGACTATAGCTGAATATGCCCGGATGATAAACGGGCAGGGATGGCTTAAAAATAAGGTCAAATGTGATCTGATCCACGTTCTTTGTGAAGGCTATGAGCACAGCTCCTATTATCAGCTCCCTATCAGGCCGTCCCCTAATTTGCCCAATATGAAAGCGATATACCTGTATCCTTCTCTGGGCCTTTTTGAGGGTACATTTATTTCGGTCGGACGCGGCACGGACTATCCTTTTCAAACACTGGGCCATCCAGACATGGCAAATGCCACATTTAAGTTTAAGCCAAAATCAACAGCAGGAGCTAAAAACCCACCCTTTAAGGGAAAAGTATGCTCTGGCCATGACCTTAGGAATTTCAGCGATATGATATTGAAGAATTACAAGGAACTTTATCTGTATTGGTTGACGGGTGCATACAAGGATTCTCCCGACAAGGAACAATTCTTCAATTCTTACTTCAATAGCCTTGCTGGGAACGCTACTTTCAAGCAGCAAATTATTGATGAGGTAAGCGAGGATGACATTGCGAAATCATGGGCAAAAGCCGTAATGAATTACAAGCGGATAAGGAAAGGGTATTTACTGTATCCTGATTTCGAATGACTTGCCTCTGGGTACAACGGCTTTAATAATCAGACTTTTTTTGCAGAAATTTAGAGATTAAGAGCAAACCTTGCTATATTGAACTTTCTGTATTCCGTCTCATCGGTTGAATCACCTTATATCACGTGGAATGAATCTCATTCACACACTCACTATAGTCTGCTTACTTTCTATTCTGAGTATTGGCTATGCTCAAAACTGTAATTGTGACCATATCATTTCAGGGTTGAGTAGTACATCGGTCAACCTAATACAGGCACAAAATTACACTTACAATCCCGGAGACACTTTTTGTGTCATGGCAGACACGGTTGCTGGTTTAAGGTTCATTGGTTTTGAGGGAACCGCTGATTCAGCACTTACAATTGTCAATTGTGGGGGCGAGGTCGTTATAAAGGAAAACATGTATTCGGGCATTTCACTCAATGAATCTAAATACATTCAGCTTTCTGGAAGCGGAGACTCTGGTGTTATCTATGGCTTCCATGTTATTGAGACGGGAACAGGAGGATTGGGAGTCGGGTTAACTGATTTTTCCACGGATATTGAGGTGCATCACATCCAAATAGAAAACACCGGGTTTGCAGGTATAATGGCAAAAACAAATCCTAATTGTAGCGATACCATGACCTGGCGTATTAACGGCTATGTATTTAGAAATCTACATATCCATCATAATTATATTCACGATACTGAGGGAGAAGGAATGTATATTGGTCACACGGGGGGGTACAAGGTTGTTTCCAATGTGATTTGTAATGGTCAATACGTTTTTGGACACTGGTTTGAGGGGGTAGACATTCATGATAATATTGTAGAAAACACGGGTTGGGATGGTATTCAGGTGACTCTGGCCCGGCTAGACGCAAAAATTCACCACAATACTATTACCAACTGGGGCACGGCCAATGCTACCTGGCAAAACTTTATGATGTCCATCGGTGGTGGCGTCTATGATGTCTATAATAATTTCGGGACTAACCCTGATGGAAGTGAGGGGAACGGCATTCAACTGATAAGCGGGCAAAGTGGCACTGTATTTTACAACAATGTGATCATCAATCCATTTGAACATGGAATATTTATGCACGCCAGGCATGAATTTGATGATACTACGAGCGGCTATTATTTTTTGAATAATACCATCATCAGCCCTGAGAAGAGTGGTGTTTTTTACAACCCCAGAATGCTCTATAGCGAAGACTCAAGTCTAATTAATAAGGACCAGGATGATGTGCCCTTTATTGCCATGAATAATCTGATAGCTAACCCAGGTTCTGATTACGGTTCGCAGCCAATATGGAAAGATGAGGAAGAGTGTTATTTCGACTTTAATGCAAAAAGTACCAGAGATTCTCAACTTGTAAACATACATCATAACCTTAAGACCCGTGATCTGGATACGGTAGGTATAACAGACAGCCTGAATGATGATTACAGTCCGTCAGGTGTCACCTCAGCATTATACAATACAGGATTCGACCTATCTGTTTACAATATAAACTTTGACCTAAATGATGTTGCAAGACCTCAGGACGTTTTCTTTGATATTGGGGCTTATGAATTTGAGTCGCCCATAAGCACTTATATAAGAAATGAGGCATTGCAGGTAATCGTTTATCCCAACCCATTCGCTGATTATATTGTAATTACCGACAATCGAGAAATCAGATCTGTCGAACTGCTTGATTTATCTGGCAGATCCGTTTATAAAAGTAATACCGGCAATCGCAGAGTGCATGATTTAAGTCACTTAGACGCTGGGATCTACATCTTGAATGTATATGATAAGCATGCACAGTTATCTGAAGCACTTAAGATATTAAGAACGAAGTGACTTGCATGAGAAGAATGAACATCACAACAGATGGAATAGATAGCAGTATGCTTGACTGCCCAGGTTCAGACAGAAGGGGGACTGTCAATAATTCACAGCTTCACAAACCTTGTGGCGATCATGCCTTTTTGAGTGTCAAGGCCAAGGATATAGGTTGCAGGTTTTAAGTCTTGTATGTGGATAGACCGCTGCTCATTGTGATTGGAGAAATCTCTTTTGAGTACTCTCTTACCCTTCAGGTCAAAGATTGTATAGCCCAACACCTCATCTCGCGGTGCATTCCACATGATTTCACCCGTTGTAGGATTGGGAAATACCATAATTTGCAGAGTCTGCCCGTTCTCAGCCATTCCGTTAACCACCGCAGTATCCGGCAATGGCATGGCAAAATCCCAGACCCCGCGTCCGTATGACGCAAAGCGTGCTGTATTGATAAGTGGAATGTACTCCACCGACCAATAGGTTTGATCAGGTGCGGCGGTTTTAGCCAAATCGTACCACATGCTATCTTGCCTTACGTACACATAGGCTCCTGCTTCAGTGGCCGCGAAGAGGAAGCTATCGTTGGTATCAGCAGCTAGCTGGTGTACCAATGTAGGTGGCAATCCCGAATCCATAGGTGCAAAGGTCGATCCGTAATCCACAGATTTATAGACAGCGGGGTTGGAATATCCACTACCGGCAATATACAC
>JYMV01010402.1_pt1 | contig 14427 bp, 11 predicted proteins | sample 338911 | NCBI WGS metagenome assembly JYMV01 (sample SAMN03354496, study PRJNA234377) | hydrothermal vent metagenome | biome: Deep sea; feature: Hydrothermal plumes at the Eastern Lau Spreading Center, Western Pacific Ocean; material: Seawater | place: Tonga | collected 2009 | depth 2000 m m
AGTATCGGTACCAGTTACATCTCGGAAATACTCGGCCATCGTAAGAGCAGATAGGGCAACACGAAGTCGAGCACCTGGTGGCTCGTTCATTTGACCGAATACCATACATGTTTGTTCGATCACACTACGACCGGTGTCCCCGATTTTCGCTTCTTGCATTTCCAACCACAGGTCGGTTCCTTCACGTGTTCGTTCGCCGACGCCAGCGAACACTGAATAACCACCGTGTGAACTAGCGATGCGAGCGATCAGTTCGGTCAGGATAACGGTTTTACCTAGTCCAGCACCACCAAACAGACCAGCTTTACCACCTCGCACGAAGGGTGTCAGCAAGTCGATCACTTTAATACCGGTTTCAAATAGTTCGGTGTTGGTGGAAAGTTCCGAAAGTGCCGGAGCAGAGCGGTGAATTGAACGGATTTCGTCGGCAACTACCTCGCCACGACCATCGACCGGCTCGCCGAGTAGATTAAACACTCGTCCCAGTGTACCTTTCCCGACGGGTACGGACACCGGTGAACCGGTGTCTACGCATTCTTGTCCCCGAACCATTCCGTCTGTGCTGCCTAAGGCAACACAGCGAACGCGTCCGCCACCGAGGTGTTGTTGGACTTCACCGATCAGGGTGCTGTCGTTTACGATGAGTTCCACGGCATTGTAGATGGCGGGGAGTTGATCGTCTTCGAATTGAGCATCAAACGTTGAACCAATTACTTGTGTAATGTGACCAATGCTTTTAGTTGCGGTATCTGAAGCCATTTTCTTACTCTTTTGAACTTAATAAAGGGTTGATTATGATTCTAGTTGTTGTAGTTGTTGTCAATTAAAATTCTTACGTTTTGTATTATTTGCTACTGGTTAGCTTTTGAGAGCTTCCACACCACCTATGATTTCCATGATTTCACCAGTAATCTGAGACTGACGAGCTCGGTTGTAAGTCATCGATAGATTAGCGATCATTTCATCGGCGTTTTCTGTTGCGCTCTTCATCGCGACCATACGTGCGATCTGTTCACTGACAGCAGCGTCCAGAAAGCACTTAAACAATTTGACGCGGAAGCTCGTCGGTACAACTTCCTCAAGGATGCTTTCGGCTGAGGGCATGAATTCATAATCGGTAGCAGTCGTACCACCTACGGTATCATCACCGTCAATTTTTCCCAGTGGGAGCAAGGTTTCGACGACAGCTTGTTGCTTGGAACTTGAGATGAAACGTGTGTAGGCAACGTCGAGTCGATCAAGTTTACCGGCGATGAATTGGTCCATCAGAGCGTCGGCGATAGGTTTCACTTCATCAAACTTGGGTTGATCCTCGAAATGTGTATAGGATTCATCGGCGGCTAGTCCGCGGAATGATAGGTTGGTAATTCCACGTTTTCCAGAGACGACTAGATTTACGGTATCGTACTGTTCAGAGAGCTTTTGATGGTGTTTGGTTGCTTCTCGGACGACCGAGCCATTATAACCCCCGCAAAGTCCGCGGTTTCCAGAAAGGACAATCAGAGTTGCGTTTTCAGTGGCTTGCCGATCTTCGAGCAACGGGTGTTGCACTTCGGTCCCACTATTAGCGAGATTTGCGACAACTTCGGTGATTCGCTGAGTGTAAGAAGTCGCAGCGACTGCTCGATCCATCGCTTTCTTGAATCGCGCAGTTGCAATCAGCTCCATCGTCCGCGTAATCTTACGAATATTGCGAACCGACTTGCGTCGTTTATCTAATGCCTTGGCATTTGCCATCTGTCAATTTCCTGTGTTGACGTTTACTGTGTGCTCTTTATAGCGAAACGTTCTCTAGTCTTGCTCGGTTGTTTCAGATGCTTCAGCATCGCCGCTGTCATCTGCATCATTCGCTTCTTCAGTGTCGCTGCGTTCATCGGTATCCGCATCGAGATCCGCTGCTTCGGCAGCATCGGCGGTTGCATCTTCCGCAGCTTCGTCGTCACGATAACTTTCATCCAACGACTTGAACTCATTGATCGCTCCGATCAACTCATCCTCATCTCGAATAGCTCCCGTTTCGCGGATGGCATCCAAAATTTCAGGTTTTTGATCTCGAATGAACTCTAACAATTCTTTTTCGAACTGCGGGACATCGGCGATCGGGATACTGTCTAAATAACCTTTGGTACCGGCGAAAATCATACAGACCTGCTCGTTCACGGGTAGAGGCGTATACTGGCCTTGTTTTAGCAGTTCTACCATGCGGTAGCCGCGATCGAGTTGGGCTTGAGTCGCTGCGTCGAGATCGGTACCGAGTTGAGCGAACGCTTCGAGTTCGCGGAAGGCTGCAAGGTCGAGACGCAAACTACCGGCGACGCCTTTCATACCCTTAATTTGAGCAGCACCACCCACTCGAGAAACGGATACGCCAACATTCATAGCGGGACGAATACCGGAGAAGAACAAGTCAGGTTGTAGATAGATTTGTCCGTCGGTAATCGAAATCACGTTCGTTGGAATATAGGCGGATACTTCACCTTCAAGCGTTTCGATGATCGGCAATGAAGTAAGTGAACCACCACCTAGGTCGTCGCTTAGTTTGGCCGAACGTTCAAGCAGTCGACTGTGACAATAGAATACGTCACCAGGGAATGCTTCACGTCCAGGTGGACGACGCATCAGCAATGATAATTCACGATACGCATTGGCTTGTTTGGAGAGATCATCATAGACGATCAATGTGTGTTCGCCTTTGTACATGAAGTACTCGGCCATCGACGTTCCTGAGTAAGGAGCGATGTATTGCAGTGGAGCAGGGGTGCTTGCACCGGACACGATAATGGTGGTGTAGTCCATGGCTCCGTGTTCTTGGAGGATTTGAATCACGCCGGCGACCGAGGAATCCTTTTGGCCGATAGCGACGTAAAAACACTTTACGTCTAAGCCTTTTTGGTTGAGGATCGTATCGATAGCGATGGCGGTTTTACCGGTCTTACGGTCACCAATAATCAATTCTCGTTGACCACGTCCAATGGGTGTCATTGCATCAACTGCTTTGATACCGGTTTGCAGCGGTTCGGTAATAGGTTGGCGACCAGCGATACCCGGTGCATTCGCTTCTACCACGCGAGTTTCCGTCGAATTGATGGGGCCCTTGCCATCGAGAGGGTTACCCAGTGGATCTACCACGCGGCCCACGATTGCATCGCCGACCGGCACGGATAACAGCGTACCAAGTGCACGGACTTCGTCACCTTCTTTAATTCCAAGATAGTTACCGAGAATAATAATCCCGACACTGTTTTCTTCTAGATTGAAAGCGAGTCCGGTAATTCCACCTGGGAATTCAACCATTTCACCCGCACGAACACCCGCAAGTCCGTAGACTCGCGCAATTCCGTCACCGACTTCCAGTACCGTACCAACTTCTCGTACATCGAGTTGGCTGTCATACTGTTCGATTTCCTGTTTCAAGACGGACGCGATTTCGTCAGCGTTGAATTTCATGGACCGTTTTCCTTACGTATTATGTTTAGTTAATTTTGATTTTAAATAGTGGTTCAAAAAAAGTTGCAGAACTGTTTGTACTCAACCCTCGCTGGGACTTTTTACAAACCGTTCTGTTGACAAACGAATTTCTCGAATAGTGTTTTCTCGTACTGTTGTTCTAATTCGTTCGAGTCGGTTGGCAATACTGCCATCGTACACCGTATCTCCAACGCGGATTACCGTCCCTCCGATGAGCGAAGAGTCAACATTTAGCGTTAAATCAACGGTCGCATCGAATGCTCCATTGAGTTTGTCTTGCAACGTGGCGACAGCCGGTTCGTCTAAGCGAGTTGCTGTAGTCACTAAAACCTCAAGGCGTCCTTGATCTTTGGAGTATTGTTCCTTGAGACTGGCTTGGATGACGCGGAGGCAATCGAGACGACCATGTTGTGAAACGACCTTGAGGAAGTTCAAGAACAGATCCGAGGCTTTACCCGCTAGGGTTTTATCGAGCATCGTGACTTTATCGCTGTGCGCAACCCGTGGTGAGCTTAACAGCGCATCGAGTTGTGGTAATTTGTTGAGCACATCGGATATAAAGGATTCAAACTCTTCCAGTACGTCCGCGGTGCAGTCAGCTTGCTGAGTCGCAGCGAGTAGGGAGGCAGCGTATACTTCCCCGATCGGTTTTTGTTCCGAATCGAGTACGGTCGTTTGTTTTGGAGGTTCGATTTCAGTCATAATTAGTTTTTCGACAGGCTATCAAGTGATTCTCGTACTAGCTTGCTATGATCTTCCGGATTTAGTTGGCGACCAACGATTTTACCGGCGAGGGCAACAGCCATGTCAGCAGATTGTTCAGCGACAGCTTGTAGCGCTGCGTTTTTCGCCAGTTCAATTTCGTTAATCGCACGGGCTTGTTCAGCTTTAGCAGCATCTGCGGCTTCGGCAACAATGCGATCTTTAGTTGCTTCAGCATCGCGTCGACCCTCGGCAACAATCTCATTAGCTTCTTGGGCGGCTGCGGCCAGTCGTGCTTCGTATTCTTCGAGTCGTTGTTGGGCTTCGTCCGCACTTCTGCGAGCGTCTTCGATAGCGCCGATGATTTTTTGTTCACGAGCATCGAGGCCGGCAATAATGGGCTTCCAGGCGGTGATTCTAAGTAGCACTATCATTAGAATGAAGACAACGAGCGTATAAATCGCGATGTCTTTTTTGAATTCTTCGGCTTTATCTAGGTTTGGTGATGCATTGCCATGGGAATTGTCATGCGGTGCATGACCTGCCGCGTCGTTATGGCTTTGGCCATGATCTGTTGGCTCATCAGGTCCATGTGATTCTTCGGAGGCATGTTCGTCATGCGCCGCTGCTTGCAGAGTGTTTGAAACTGTGAATAAAGAAAGAGTGAGTCCGGCACAAAGTGCGAGGCTCCATGCTTGCCAGCGTTTTAACTTCATCGTGTCCACGTGATTTCCTCAATTTTGAATCTACTGTTTCGGCAATGGCTGCTGAGAGTAGTTGATTTTGATTAAGTTTTATTTGATTTTACTATAAAGTGATAATTTGGTTTGTCGACATGCTAATACCTTAATGGTGATGCATCGCGGCACCGATAAAAAGTGCCGAAAGCAATGTAAAAACGTACGCTTGTAGGAAGGCAACAAATAGCTCGAGCAAACCAATGCATACCGCGCCAATAATGGTAATGGGTGCAATTAGAAAGAACAGATTTCCGGCTGCTAGGGTAGCCATGCCCATGATCGATAGCAGCACAATATGGCCGGCTACCATGTTGGCCAACAAACGTACAGCTAATACTCCATGTTTAATAAACAGTCCGACGATTTCGATGCTCCACAGCATGGGTTTAATGACCAGACCGATGGAGAAGCTCAACTCCATGCTAGGCAGCTGTGCAATCCAAAAACCAATTGGGCCATGCATAATGGAACCAGCGATCAATGAGGTCAGGAACACTGATAATGCTAGTGCAAAAGTGACACCAAACACGGCGGTTGGTGATCCTGCCCACGGCACTAAGCCAAACAGGTTGCAGCCAGTGATAAACAGGAACATTGTCCAGAAAATTGGTGTCAGCGCATCTGCTTTCTTATAGGTTAACGGTGCGTCACCATCGTGATGATCGTCGTCATCGTGCCCATGGTGAAAATCAGCATCACTTCCTATAGAAGGACGGGAGATTTCATCGCGAACAAACATCAGGAAAGTCTCGAGGAAATTATCAAATCGCCCACGAACGGGTTCGCCGGTTTTGATTTTTTTAGCTAGTCGTGAAAAGAGCACGAAAATAATGATGGCGACTGCTAACTCAATTACCATGAACTTGGAAATGGCGAAGCCAGATTCTGCTTCATGGAGGTTTCGCAGTTCAGCAAATGGTTGTGGGATTAGGATTTTGCCACTGATGTGATGGTTGTACCATTCTAGGCGTCCATCATATTGCCATTGTTGCGTGAATTCATCTGCTCGAGCGATTGCGCTTTTTTCCGCTTGCATGTGTACATCTTGCGGAATACTACCATATTCATTGGCTGCAAAGAACACATCATAGGGCGCTCCATGGTTGCCGTCTTGGTGACTCCAAGATTCCCATTCTTGGACGGACTGTTTAGCAGATAACTTAGGTACAGGTTGGGCGTTAGCCATTTCTAACGCTTCGATGCGTTGAACATCGGGATCGAGCTTCAGCCAGACATTGGGGAATTCTGATGGTTTTGTCTTGTTGGATGGCAGCAGGAATTTGGGAACTTCAAAAAAGTAAGCGTCCTTAATATGCAGTATCGGGTTGGCCATCTGAGCTGCTTGCCTTTGTTGCTGTGCTTTGTTGTTTGAAGTTGGTGGGATGTATGAGGATTTATTGGGCTTGACTGGGCTTGTTCGCTTGCACAATTTTTAGTGCGAGTATGGTATCGACGATCAAGGCGATCAAATAATAAATCAGAGTGAACATCAGTATTTTGGCATCAGCGAGTTTCTCGACTGACTGGTGGAGAAATAATCCGCCACCGAAGGGAATGCTCATTCTAATCAGCATCCCCACCAATACTGCGTTGACTCCTTGTTTTGGTTGTTCCGAGTTTCGCACTAGGATGGCAGGAATGATTCCTATGATGGATCCGACCCAGCAAAGCAGGGCCGCGATCAACACCGCATTAAACCCAGCTTGTTGGTATTGTTTGTACCCAATCCACGCGATCAACGGAAATACCCCACCTAGAACAAGCGTAATGATTAAAAACGCTTTCCAAGGTTTAAACCTTGTTGTGGTAACCGATTCGTTGGTCACCGCGGTTTGATCATTTTGCTCAGTATCAACTTGGTCGCTCATTACTTATCGAGCTCCTGTTTTGTTGACTGCTGAGATTCTTGTTTTCGGGTCGACACCTTAGTGATTGCTAACAACTGGTAAAACCCCAATATGGGACCAATTATCCAACCGCTAATTCCCCACATGGATGTCTCAAAATGAGCGTCTAAATAACGACCTGCAATTCCTGGCAGGACCATCGTCAGGGAACAACTCATAATTCGTGACACCCACGTGTAGGCTTCCGCTAAGGGCGATCGCCGAGGAGTCGCTGGGTATTCTGGTTTCTTTATGGGATGTTTTGGATCAGTCACAGGACTTATTTCCGTTCACCTACCGTTGTTTCGTGATTCACCTATATAGTGAATCACTGTTGGTGATTCTATAAACGATAAAATAACGGTCGTTAGCGAAGAAACAAGTGTCAATTCACAAGCTACGTATCGTTAAAAATAATCTAGTTACGGATTTTACATTCCTTAAAGCTGATTAATTTATAATTAATCACCTCACAGGTCAACTAAGGTAGACCCGATAAAATAGATGTTTTCTGTAGTTTGTTTGCAAGGCGAATTTACCGAAATCTAGCAGCATTAACTGCTTGTCGTCTGGCGTTGACCAATGCCTGTCCAGAATGACTATTATTTTTCCAATATAATGACTTCGCTGGTAAATTGCAGGTCTTTGGGGCAGGTTCAGTCGCCAGTTTACAGCCAAATACAACCCCCTAGCGGGGGGTTAGCAAGTTGCCAATTTTCGAGTGTTCCATTACATTAAAATGCAGTTGAGTCTGGTTAGATAATCAAACTCTCAAGTAGACAGGTTCTTTGACGTGCGAGTCATGATGAAAATCGTTGATTAGCAGTTTGTTGAAAGCCAACGACGAGACCAATTCTGATGGAACGGTATATTGGTTCGTTGGTTGTCTGCGAGTGATTGGTGGTCCACGATCACCGGTTGCACATTCTCATGGATGAATAGTCGTGCGTCTTTTGTGGTGACGTGCGGCGCAAAATCTCGTTGTCACTTTGGATCGCAAGTTTACGCAGTCGTAAACAGTGACCCACCCCACCAGTGACAATCCTTACTACCTTCCCGCCTCGAAACACAGGTTGTGTCCCCCGCTTTATTCTCTTGATGCTAGAGCCTCCGCTAGTGAATCACAGAATACCACTATGAAGGAATAACAAATTCATGTCTCGCACAGAACTAAAATCAAAGACGGTTAAAGAACTAGGTCAAAAAGCGAAAGTCTTAGGTATCACGGGTTATGCGTCGATGCGTAAACCGGCGTTAGTTACCGCTTTGGTCAATAAGTTGCGGGCTCTCAAGGCGGCTAAGACTCGAGCTAAGACTCGCATCAAGAATAAGCGTTCTGCTGTGAGGAGGACGAACGCAAACGTCTCAACTTCTCTGACAAATATAACAGCGATACCACTACGAGCCTTGGTAATGGCAACCGCGGAAAAAAAACGCTTGAAGGATTTGTCAAACGGCCCAGCATTTAGTCGCAACGGTGCAAGTAAACGGTTAACACGCGATCGTGTTGTCGTTTTGGTGAGAGATTCCTATTGGATTCAGGTGTGCTGGGAAATCAAATCGAAGAGTGTGGCTCGAGCCCAAGCAGCTTTGGCGCACCAGTGGCACGCGGCTCGGCCGATCATTCGTTTGTACGAAGTGCAGAACGACTCACAACAGGTGCATGGAACTCGTGTCCTGCGAGACATTGAAATTCATGGCGGCGTGACGAATTGGTATATCGATGTCGATCGAACTCCAACCCCTTACCAAGTTGAGATTGGCTATTTAGCGGACACGGGGGAATTCCACCCGTTGTGTCGCAGTAACGCCGTAACTCCACCGGCTCCAGGTTCCTGTGATGCGACTGACATGAATTGGGATGAAATTGCCAAGGACTACAAACGCATCTTTGCTCTCAGTGGTGGAGATACCGACGGGCAAGGCAACCAAGACCTAAAGGATTTGTTTGAACAGCGCTTGCAACGTCCGATGAGCAAGTCGGTTGTGATGAAGCACGGTTTGTCGGGGCAAGACGAAGACGATTCGAAATTGCACTTTGAAGTAGACTCCGAATTGATCGTTTATGGCAACGCTGAGCCTGATGCTACAGTTACGATGGCCGGTGAACCGGTGAAGCTAGCTAAAGATGGTAGTTTTACGATTCGCATGGACTTGCCTGACCGCCGCAAGGTTTTCCCGTTGGTCGCCCACGGCGCCGATGGTTTGCGAGAAAAGACCGTCGTCATTTCTATCGAACGCAATATCAAGATTCTCGAGCCCACCCTCAAAGACCGCATCGCCGCCTTGCGTGAACTCAGGAAAGGGTAGGCAGTGGCCGCCCGTTCAAACTCCAATACCCTCAATCGGTTTGCAATTCCCTGCCTGCAGTGCTAAAGTTGCGGATAGCCTCTTCCATGTTTGTGGGCTAGTGCTGATTTTTTGGGGAGCCGATACGAGAACCGCAGGGGACTGGTTTTTGATGACAGCCACGGGTCATGCCACGATTTGGTAATACTTGCTATTGCTAGGTTGCGGATCGCGCGTCCTGTTTTCCAAGTCCCCACCTTAAATTTGCGGGCTCTCACAAAACTCACTACCACGGCATTGCGGCGGAGGCTTTTTTTATGATCGGTGTTTCCTATGTCTCTTGCTGCGACCCAATTTGACTCCCTGTCGATTACTCAAATCTCCAAACATGCTCAAACCCTAGTACGATTCATTTCTCAATTTGAATCCTGCGCGGTCGCTTTGTCTGCCGGAGTTGATAGTAGCGTGGTTGCCAAAGCAGCTTTTCTCGCAGTCGGCGAGCGGGCGGTTGCAGTTACCGCTCAAAGTGCAAGTCTGGCCAGTGGCGAATTGCAGTCGGCTCAACAAACAGCAGCGTTAATTGGTATCCGTCACCTAGTTATTGAAACAGCGGAATTTGAAAACGCGGATTATTTGCGAAATGCAGCCGACAGGTGTTATCACTGCAAAACTGAACTCTATCAAAAGTTGCAATCCTTGGCTGCGGCTACAGCAGGATGCGTGCTGTTAAGCGGGACTAACCTAGACGATCTGGGTGATTATCGACCTGGACTTGTAGCAGGAGTTGAGCATCAAGTCGTAACTCCACTGGCGGATTGTCGGCTTGATAAAACAACGGTACGAGGTATCGCCAAGTTCTGGGACTTGCCAGTTTGGGATCGCCCGGCGAGTCCCTGTCTATCCAGCCGCATTGCGTATGGAGAAACGGTCACACCGGAGCGTCTCGCAATGGTAGACGCGGCAGAAATTTATCTCAGAGGTCGTGGATTTACCGACGTCCGCGTTCGTTATCATCGCGATGATTTAGCTCGCATAGAAGTAAGCGCTGAGCAGATTTCTGATCTGACGGGTGATTCTATGCGGCAAACGGTCGATACAAAACTCCGCTCACTGGGGTTTGCGCTTGTCACGATTGACCTGCGGGGTTTTCAATCGGGTAGCTTGAATCAGCTATTGCAGATTCAAACCTGAACAGCTGATTATTGATAGGTTGCGCCAGCGCGCTGCTCTGCAAATGTCTTGCGGAGATCCTCATCGAGACGATCGATGATTTCCATTTGAACTTTAAGATCGATTTGGTCAATGATTTCACTGAGCGAGACGAGTTCTTGGACTACCTTTTTAGGATCGTTCTGGCGATGATAAATATTGGCCAGTCCCGCTAAACCAAATCCACGGAAATGTTGTTCTTCAGGTCCCAAGAGAACAAGTTCTAGATAATAGGATTCGGCGAGTGCGTAATCTGCGGCGGTCAAATATAAGTCGCCTAGCCTTTGGTGAGCGCGTAGAGTGTAGTAATTGTTGTTGGGAGAATCCATCGGTGGGAAATACTCTTCAACACATTTGTAGGCTTCATCGGTGTTGAGGATCGACGCGTAATAATACTGTTGCTCAACCGTGTCATATTTCTCGATGGTGTTTGTAGGCTCGATGGGTAAGTCCAGTGGTGTTTCTTGATATCGCATACTGGCTAGTACCATGCCACCGACAAAGAAGATGACCGCTGCCAGCATCCACAAGCGATTCAAGGTAAACTGTCCAGTCTGTCGCGTGTGAGTTTTCATGAGGGCGTCAAGTTGTTGTGTTGCTTGGACTCGAGCATTCGCCAGCGACATGTTTTCCCAATCCCAGCGGTCGAGATCATCGGGCCAGCTATTGTCGATATCGGTGGCCGGTAGTTTTCGCAGCGATTCTTGTAAGTCAGTTGCTTTTTGAAAACGGTCAGCGGGATCTTTGGCTAGCAACTTCATGATGAGCGAGCTAAACGCTGCGGAAAGATCACTGCGATGTTCCTGAATCGCCACCGGTTCTCGTTTGAGGTGCTGCACGGCAACACTCAACGCAGTCTCACCTTGAAAAGGAGGATTTCCAGTGAGCATATGATAGGCTGTTACACCTAACGAATACATATCACTGCGAGGATCGACGGCTTTGCCTTCCGCTTGTTCTGGGCTCATGTACAGGGGCGTCCCCATCGTGATACCAATCTGAGTGGTTTGTACACCGTCAGCTTGATCGACAACTCGAGCTAATCCAAAATCAGCAACTTTGACTTCACCGGTTGGGGCGAGCATAATGTTTTCGGGTTTGATATCACGATGGATGATCCCTTGCTTGCCCGCTCGATTAAGCGCCGCGGCAACCTGTTGTAGAATATTGATTCCTAATCCACTTGAGACATTTCCGTTACGCTGCATGAACTGAGCGAGGTTTTGCCCAGCAACATATTCTTGGGCGATAAAGTGAATCCCCTGGATATTCCCGACTTCATATATTTGAACGATATTTGCGTGGACCAGAGACGCTGCAGCTTGGGCTTCCGTGTGAAATCTACGCACATAGGATTCTTGTTCAGCGAGATTGCTTTTGAGTACCTTAAAGGCAACTCGTCGTTTCAGCGATTGTTGTTCCGCTAAATAGACAACACTCATCCCACCATGTCCGAGGCGTCTGAGGATCTGATAGTCGCCCAGAGTTAGCCCGATGAGAGAGGCAGAATGCAGATTTTCGGATTCAGCAGTGGTCATAATGCGTTAGCAGTGATTCTTTTTCGCCGTTTGTAAGTACCGCTCCATTATATAAGAGTTGATACGGATTAGCGTACAGATTGTTCCATAAATTCGATATGTTGAATCATACTAGTCCACTTTTCGCTTCACCCTCGCAGTTAAGCTATATAGTGTGCTGCGGTTTGAATTGATGATACAAAGACCCAATAAAAACCGAGACTCTACCAATGAATTATTCCGCTAAACCGTTGCCCGGCCGGTCAACACGTTATTATCGTTGGGTCGTTTACACGTTGCTAGTTTCAGCCGGCCTTCACGTTTTAGGTGTGATCACTGCGCTCGGTGTGTTGCAGCCTGGGCTTGATGTGCAACGGCCTATATTGGATCGCGCTTATTACATCAGCAACAACGTTTTGTCTTGGCGGCTCGGTTGGCTAGTGTGGCAATGTACCGCGATTTCCAATCTTGCTGCGGCCATCGCCATTGTTTGTTATTTTCGTCACGCCTATCGCCAGCGAGTCTGTGGCACTCGCTGGCCGTATTACTGGTCACTGGCAGCACTGGTGTTTACGATATCAGCGATAATTCCAGAGCAGTGGGCTGAGTTTGCTCTGGTATCTGAATTTATCCAAACTGCGGATCTTGCAGTCACCACAGGCGACGCCAGCGAATACTTATTACAGGAATCACGTTGGCTTGTCATGACCACGACTTGTGGCGCCTGTGGCTATACGATGATGCAATTCGCTTGGATTTGCTGCGCGACAATCTATCATGGCCGGCCTCGAAAAATATGGTGGTTCTGGGGCCTCGGTTTGATCGATATTGTCTTCTTCACAATTTCCTATGTAGCGTGCTATTGGAGCTGCCAAGCGGCGCTGCAAGGCGGAGCGTATGTTGGATTCGAAACGGTATTTATTTTCAACGCGATTGCGTTTCCACTATTGATTTTGTGGATGTTGATGTTCATTGCCGTTGTGGGCAATCGCCATCATGCATAGCCGCCGATCATTTTCTTGAAGTTACTGATGGATTACTAGCCCAAAATGCCAGCAACGACTGCCCCGACTGCACAGAGGTGGAAGATGATTGTGCAGGCGCCGGCGACAATTCCAACGATCGCATGCGCTGAGCCTTTAATAACAGGGTTTTGCTTGCGAGCTTGTAGTCCCTTGATCCCGAGGTAGATACTTCCGATACCAGAGAAGGGGATGAAGAAGGAGAAGATGCCAAGGTAGTATGCGATAAGTGCATGTTTGTTTTTGTAGGGAATGAGTCCGCCGGTGGCGTCGCCTTGCATGTCTTGCACATATTGCGGCGTCACATAAGTTACTTGCTCAGCTTGGGGAGTAACATATGGATTTGCGTTGTCCGCTTCCGGTGTTGGATTTACGTTTAGCGGGTCATTTTCATTTGGTGTATTTGACATAAGTTGTCGCTCGCTAACAAAGATTATTGCCTGATTGTTTGCTGTAATTAGAAGCTGAAGAATGGGATTGGGATAAGTAAAGCATGTTGTTCCAGCAAGCTCCATTCACCATACCAAGATGTATACCGCGAAGCGAGTACTATCGAACCATAAGCAAACACGATGGGTATGAGGGTCAGGCGGCCTAACCAGATCGACAATCGCAGACGCGGCGTTTCACGGCGGTGGGCACGAGCGTAGGCCCAGCCCAAGAGGATGCGTGTCGGCCAAGCGAAGATGATGAAAACAACAGCTGGTAACATAACAACTTCTCGCGGTGTCAATTCGATTTTGACTAAATATACGGGCAACGCCAACAGCCACACGGAAACCATCGATATCCATAATGCCAGTGGCGCGCGTTGGTACATTGACCGAACAACGCCAATTTCTCTAAAAACGCCAAGCCGTTGTTCCACGGCGAAACGTGTTTGTAACATCGGTAGGTACAAAAAAATGATTGCGAGTGCAATATATCCGATCGTTCCGCAAACGACGTTGATGCCGCGGGGCAAAACCATCCCGCCAATACACAAGCCAATGGGAATAATGAGCCAACAGAACGTACCAATAAACCCCTGGAACCCTGCCACAAAAAGCGCACGCAAGGGAAATTGACTGACGAATTCCCAGAACCTGTCATGGGCGGCGACATAGATCTTACGATTTAATCCTTCTTTCAAAAATTTTACGGGCGCCGGCCAAATGAAATGTCGCAGTAATCCACCGCGGGCCCAAGCCCACAGGGTAACGAGGCTTGTAAGTGCAATTAGCAAGGCAGTCTGCCGACCGTATTGGGCAGCTCGTTCGCTGCCGGGCAGCATGATTGTGGCATCCACGTAGTAATTAGACATGAAATATGCGGGCAGCCAAATGAGGAATGTTCCGAGGATGACGCCGCCCGCTCGAGCAGCGGCTTGGATTCCCCAAAACCCTGCCCGAACCTTTTGGTGTTTCACAATCCGTCTGGAAATCTCTAGTAAATATCCGAGAGCTACGAATTGGACGATTGGCAATGATGCGGCGAGAGCGAGTGCTGTAACAAGGACAGCGACACCGAAGATCCAGAATACGCAGCGGTAAAACCCACGAAAAGGCGCAAATAATACATGGGTGATTTGCTTAACAACGTCCAGATGTTGTGT
>JYMV01052501.1_pt1 | contig 14425 bp, 8 predicted proteins | sample 338911 | NCBI WGS metagenome assembly JYMV01 (sample SAMN03354496, study PRJNA234377) | hydrothermal vent metagenome | biome: Deep sea; feature: Hydrothermal plumes at the Eastern Lau Spreading Center, Western Pacific Ocean; material: Seawater | place: Tonga | collected 2009 | depth 2000 m m
TTTCCTCAACTTAAAAATATTCAATATATATGATTCTGATCTCTCGTTTGAAATAGTCCACCTTTTCTTTATCAAACAGCAGGTTATTCAAGTCTACTTCCAGATGCAGTCGCTCTACAAAGGTCCAGCGAAGTGCGGTATTTAAATACCCTCCGCGGCTAATAGCCAGTGTTTCCGTGGTCATATTATTCTCGTTCAGGGCAGCATTGTATTCCATTAGAATGGAAAATTCCGGATTGAGTTCTATATCCACACCGAAAAACACATTGGGGTCATCATCACCATCCTCAGTTTCCGTAAAATTATAACCCACTCCACTATGCAACCCCAGATTGCCAAGTGGTGTTTTCCAGTTTTTGCTCGCAGCCAAATAAACTCCATGGGCTTTCATATCGTACCGGTTCAAGGAGTCCCCTTTATTAAAGTTACCATATCCTTGGGTGTTCAGACCCAAGGACAAGCCGGGAAGGGTGGTGGATTCATTTACGATCATGTATTTTAGATTAGCTTCCGGACGGGGATACCAGCGCAGGCTGTCATCACCAATCAGATTGGGAGATCCGTAGGATACCCCAAATTGAAACCGATCTGTAATTCCAACCCGGAGTCCCAATATCATGCCTCCACCATCCTGGATACGCATGCCCAGTGCAAAACTGCCGCGCATCAGTGTACCCGCTGTAGGAATGGAAATAAGATCAGTGGGCGGCGGATAGGTTTGCCCCGCTGCCAAGTTGATTAAAAAAAAGAAAATCCAGTATCTGAATTTCATTAAGGTATCTGAGTGCCTATCGCCTTAGGATAAATTACATCACCCATTCGGGAGGTCAAAGACCGGACCCTTTTGTTCGGGATAGTTAGCAATTCTTTTTCACCTTCCAGCCGAAACTGTATTCCATTTATGTTCATGGCAATATAATCCACCAAGAGCCTTTCTCCGGAAACCAGAATCATTTCATCCAGAACAGTTCGGGGAATCATACTATCATGGGGAATCAGGACCCGTTTCTCCCTTATCTCCCGTTCCAGAATCTCGGCCTCATCCAAAACATTTCCGGTGCGGGGCGGCGGCGTTTTATACAACTCATCCGCTGGCGCCTTATTAATAGCCACATTGGAGATCAGTTCGCCTTGCATCCCAAACTCCCAGATCTGAGTCATATCAGCCATAATATCCACCTTGTACTTAAAACGACGGATAACACGACCGGACGGCAGGTCCCGCCAGCGTTCTTCAGCCAGGTAATTTAGATAATCATAGTCCAGTTCGATCTGGCCGTATTTGACCCCATCCACAGTCTCAAAAACGATCTTGGTTACCAGTTCTCCCCGGGGGATTGTGAAGGTAGACCGCTGATCAGTGAAGGTCATGGGCTGGTTCTCCGGGAAGCGCCATTTTTGGTACTCCTGGCTCCAGGGTTCCTGCTCCCCAAACACGATCAATTCTATATAGTCGCCTTTTTCATTCACATCTCCTTTGCGGATTAGTTTATTTTCATCATCATATTCCATAGCCTCCTTTTTAGACAGAATTCCGTTGGCCGTATAGTGTTCAGCCTTGACTGGCAGGTTTCTTTCATCATAATAAACAGCTAGATGGTCATAGCCTCTTCGTTGGGTAGCTTGCATTGGAACATTTGCAATAAAATCCTTCTCAGTAGGGAAATATCTTATATAGGATATTTCCGGAGTCTGTGCCTGCAACAGCGAAACTATCACCAATAAACCAATTGCAGAACATTGAACTAAATTAATCATCCAACTGAATATCATCATCCAATGTGTTTGAAAGAGAAAATCGAAAAATGCTACTCTGATCGGGATCACATACATAAATAATACCACGGTTATCCACACTCACAGCTGATGGTGAAGCTAATAAACCCTTAACTTCAACGGCAACAAAGGTGTCTACAGCAACACTGTCATATACCAGTAACTGGAATGTAGTATCAATCTGAGATGAGTCTGGAAGGGTAAGGATTGTATCAACCGATGTGGTATCAACAACAGACCAGATATTAACCGTTGTATCGATAAGAAACTCTTCAATACCTGCTTTTTTGAAAAACCGTCCATTACTTTCAAAGACAAGTATCTCCTGGTCTCCCGAATTTGCTACATATATATTCCGGTTCATGTCTACAGCCACGTCCTGCGGTGAGACATACCATTCAGCTCTCATAATATCATGAAGGCCCGGCTGAAAACCGGACGTATAGACGGCAAAATCACCGGACAGGTTCGGAACTATCATATGTACAGGGAAATAATCTCCCGCTTGTGTATAATACAAATTACCCTGATAATCCACATCCAGACTCAGCGGCTGATTGACTGATCCTGCACCTGTGCCATAGCCTTTAACCGTAGCGCCAAATATCCCTGTAAAGGCCCATACCATATCCCCGGTTTCAAGTTCCAGCAAAAGCGAACGCTGAAAATTGATCTGGACCACCCGATGTTGATTCTGGTCACCGCCATAGTCATCTGTAGTAAAGATCATATTTTCTTCGCCAGCGGGAGCAGTAAGCCCCGTAAAGCGGCTGGAGTCAGGATCGTAAAAAGGATCCAGATAGTGATTTTTTTCATGCCGGCCATCATAAAAAATGTGAGGCCCCAATAGAGAATCGATTATGGTTTGATTATCTGACATGATCACATCAGATAATTCCCACTCGGTATCGTTTAATAATTCCAGCCAAATATTTGTACTGGCATCAGCATCTTGAACTACACCAGTCTGTAAATGTGTAAAGGAACCGCTGATAGACGTTTTGCTGATCCCCACTGTGTTCCAATATTGGTTCCACCTGTATATCTTCTGAGTACCAACAATGAAAAAGACGTTCATTTTATTATCTATGTCCATGTCAATTGGAGCCAGAGGCTCAGCAGTTTCGCCAGTCAGATTCAGCAAACCATCAAATCCGCCGGGTCGATCACCATCCTGATCAAAGACAAGAATGGAATGGAGCCCAGGATCAGCTACAAAGATCCGTCCATCCTGAGCAACTGATATTTCAACAGGGGATTGTAAACCATACGATTCGTTCCAGACAGGATTCAGTAACAGGTAAGTAGTGTCCCCTGCACCGAAATCTGGTTCCGGACCGGTATTCAAATCATTTGGAATAATAAAGCGTTCCATACAAGCCTGAAAGAGCATAACCCATAATAGAAAATATATAACTCGTGAAAGCATTACCTAAAGGTTACCCCTATGCTGAATCGCTTTGGGTCAGATAAATGTTGAAAATCAGCATATCCATAATCTGTTCGAATGATAACAGATCCTACAGGCACATTAAAGCCAAGCCCAAATGTAAGACCTTCTCCTCTCTTATTGATTTTTAATCCTGATCTAAAATAAAGAAGTCTCATATATGAATACTCAAATCCAGTAACAATATACTCTGCATTATCGACCGGATGGTTTAACTGCATCGCAACCACCACATGATGATTAGTTGTTGTTACAGGGTCAATCGCAGCACCTACACGGAACATGGTTGGAGGTGAAAAAATTTCATACTCTGTGGGTTCACTAATCTCTTCACCAGATCCCTGATCAAGAATCCGCTTATCATAGGAGCCGTCCGGACCCGTTTGGCTCCCAAAATGTGTCAAAGCTGCACAAAAACGCAGGGACTTGAAGCCAGTCCAATAAAACGTACCCATATCCATGAGGATAGTGCTCATACCATAGTCGGCCAGATTCTCCGATACATGTTTTAGGGTAATGCCAAAACTGAATCGATCGGTCATTTTGGCACCATAAGTCAGAGCAATAAATCGATCCTGAAACGTAAAATAATTCCCAGTACCATCAGGCATATATTCCGTTGTTTCCATCATAGGTGCCATATGTAGTATACCGGCGCTCATCCCCAAATAATGTCTCCCTATTAAATGACCAGAAATACTGAAATAGTCATAATTAATATCCGCCGGCCATTGTATCTGTGTGGTGGATAGCTCCATTTTTTCAAACTGGGCAATGGTGGCAGGATTGTAATATACGGAAGTTGCATCCTGGTTCAGGGCTACAACTGCTTCCCCCATTCCAACTGCACGGGCACTGACCCCAATATTCAAGAAACTGAAAACTGATGTACCAACCCGCTGACCGCCCAAAATTGGAAAGATGTTTTGACTCAAACCTATACCGACAAAAACAGTAATAAATGGAATAATGGGTATTTTTCTTTTCATTAGAAATTAACCTGGAGCCCTAGTTCTACTGATCGCGGTTTTCGGAAACGAGATGGATCGGAGTTAGGATCTGGGCTGTTTGCCAAATGGTAACCAATGATCTCACCAGGGTCATAGCCTTTCCCGGTATATGGATTTATCCTCCGAGGTGTTCGTTCATCCAACAGGTTTTCTGCTTCAAGGTAAAACTTTATTCCAACACGGTTCAGTTTAAAGGTTTTATAAAACTTCAGATTAATATTCTTTGTAGGAACATCACTTAAATAATAATAAGGTTTATCATCCTCCCGAGGCCCTTCATAATATTGCTGATTATTCACCATTATCAATGTATCGATTATTGAGCGTGTATAGCGCCGACCTGATTCATATTCCAACCGCATTGATATTCCCCAGTTTTGCGGGTGCTTATAGGATAGATTGGTAAAAAAATGAAGGGGGTGATCCCAACTCATAAAATTTTCTCCCAGTGGCTTTTCTGATAATTGCCCAGCTTGGACTAAAAGATTATCTAAAGGCGACGATGACTTACCTGTGACAATACTATAATTGAAATTCAAATCGGTATACCAGTTCGTAAACATTCGGCTCTTTAAAGTAATTTCTATTCCACGGGCTCGAGCATAATCCGCATTGAAATACATATTGAACATCAGGTGCGCATATTTTGGATTGGAAGGACGGATCGTCTGTGATGTTTCATAATCAAACATATCCTTCCAATACGCTTTCATTTCCAGCACCTGGTCTTCGCTAAAACGATGCTTGATTCCCAGTTCATACTGGACTGTGGTTTTTGGATTCAAGTTTGGATTGCCAAAAACCTGGTATGTCGATTGGGCTTTGGAATTGATCTTGGCATAGACATACTGAAAAGTAGGTAATTGGGAAAAATGGCCGTAATAGAAATACAATACGTCATTTTCTGTGACCGGGTGGGAAATACCGAAGCGTGGGCTTAGCCTTGCCTTCATCCGATATTTATCCCCAAACCAAGGAAAAGAAAATGTCTCCGCCATATACTTATCACGTGCTTTGTCAGTGATGATGACACTGTTAGAGTCCGCTATGGCATCTTCCACATATTTACCGGGAATCCAGTAATCTGTCCGAATGCCAAGATTCAAGGTCATGCCCTCGAAGATAATACGGTCCTGGATGAAAAATGCCCCAAAATAGGTACGGGCATCATAACTGTCATAATTGGCGCCAAATCCTGATGTGCCGCTCCAGGGTTCATCTATATCCAGTACCTGAATATCTGTAGTTGTATGCTCGAAACCAGTTTTGATTTTATGGCGGGTTTTTGTGTGATATGTCCAGTCCAAATCAATTCTTGAGTTGTCACTAGCAAGATCATACCATTCCGGGGAAAACCCAGTATCATAAAATTCATCCCCATAGGTGATCTGAATATTTCCATCTCGATCAATATCATTCAGGTTATAGTTGATTGGTTCTAGATCAAGACGTTCCTGATATTGATCCCAGGTCAGGTCTTGGACAGCACTGTGCTCCATGGTTATAAACCTACCCATAGTTAATTCATAGAATGATTGAGTCGACAGAGTGTGTGTCCAGTTTAAATTAAATAAACGGGTATCCCGGGAAATAGTATTGTAATTATCAAGGATATACATATACCTGTAAGGGAAATAGGTAGACGAGAAAGCTCTGGGCATAAAATAACCTTGGTTGATATTCATTGAAATATCATAGGCCAGGGAAAGTTTCTTCCTTGCAGTCCAGTCCCAGGTCAATTTATATAACATATGCCAATCATTATTTTCCCGTTTACCCAAAGATGACATCAGGTTATCTGCCTGTTGGTTGGAAAGAAACCCTGGCTGCCAAAACCTGTGCGGATATAAAGAATTAGCTACGGGGAGGTTGCCGTCATACGTATTGCTGTACCCGCTTAGAAAAAAAGAAAATCTGCCCGGCAGCGTTATACCAAGAGCGCTGGGAATGGTTTGAAGAAATAGATCTGGCCCACCGAAATTAAATTCTAATCGATCCGAATCGAAATTATTTGAAATAAAACGGTCACTGGAAAATTTGAGTGACCCTTCATAACGATCCCGCCCTTCCTTCAGTTTAATATTGACAACTCCAGACATGGCTTGTCCATATTCAGCATTGTAACCTCCCGTTACAATCTCCAATTCCTCAATCGCATCCGCATTGATAAACAGGTTACCAGAATATCCTGAAAGAGGATCCTTTACAGTAAAACCATCCACGATAAATAGGCTTTCATCGATCCTTCCGCCGCGGATGTGAATTTCATTGTCCTGTGTTGTAACTCCAATCTGCTCAGACAATATATCCTCCACGCTGGAGACAACCATGTTTTCAATATCTTCTGACCTCACACGGACCATGGATGATGTCTCATCTACATCGAAAAGTGGTGTTTTCCCGATCACAACCACATCTTCACCAAAACTCAGAACGGTTTCCTCCATTTCAAAATCAAGGTCTATCATTATTCCGGGTTCAACAATGATTCCTGTCTTTAATATGACCTTATATCCAATCATCGATACTTCCATATCATAATTTCCTGGCTTGATACCCGTAATGTTATAATTCCCATCCGTATCAGCAGACGCACCATAATAGGTACCTTTTATGATCACATTTACTCCAGGCAAAAGTTCGTTCGATTTAGCATCTTTTACCGTACCGTAAATTGAGCCTGTACCTGCCCCAAATAGAAACAGCGGCAGTAGAAGGACTATGAGAGACCAATTCATTCGATGAATTCCTCCTCGAATAAATAATGAAATAGCTTACTTGAAGAACCATTCCCATCCAGTTTAGGCTGATAGCCGTCATGAAGAGGCAGAGTCATGATAACGACCTTGCCTGAATACGTTGTCGGGGAAACCTGAAATTGACCAAGACTGCATACAGTTGGATTACCATCCCATTCATCCCAAACATCAACGGGATCTGGCATATGATAGATCTCTTTATTTACAGCGAATTGAGTCGAATCAGGTACAAATCCTTTTACCCGTACAGAAATAAGATGAGACACTTCAAGGTCTAATGTTGAATCTATAGGAGATATTATCTCCTTCCCGCTCCAGAGCAGTCCGGATCTGTTTATTGTCATCATTGTATCCATAGGAAACCAGGTAAAGGTTGTATCCTCATAATCAATGGGATTGATAAAAAGATTTCCACCACCCATAACAAAATTCACTAAGCTTGCTTCGGCACCGTTATAAGTATCATTAGCTGCTGCCGTATTGTTATAGGCACAGAACCAAACCACGTGTTTGAAATAATTCAAATTGGCAGTGACATCCGTTGATGAATAGGGCAATTCATCCCCGATTTCCCATACAGAATACCCGTTTGACCCAACGATAGTATCGAAAATTGTCGTATACCAATCTAAAGCATTATTCTCTGCATCTAATGGAAAATCGTCTACAATAAGCACATCACCCTGGATCGGCAGGACCTTCCAGACCTGGGCATCTGATGGACGTGACGAATCCGGAAATTGTATCAACTCACTTCCAGCACCGGCAATATCACGGCACTTCAAGTAGAATTTATGATTGCCCTGCTCCAAATTGGTCAGGGTAATACCAGATAAATCACCTTCCATCCTGATCCAGCAGGATTCACAGGTATCATCCAGGGCATAAAAGATATCGGTGATGGTCTCATTGCCATCCTGATCATATAGATCCCAGTTGAAAGTGCGGGTAGGAAAGGTGAAGCTCGTGTCTCCATTAATATCAGCAATCAATGGATTAGAAAGATAACGAAAATTGATTGTAGGTGCCGAATTGGTGATTGGAAGGACGATTTTCGCGGCTGATAAATCTTCAAGTTGGTCATTATCCACTGCTTTCACTTCAAATTCAAATATGTCCAGTTCTGACCGGATGGGGACAAAAAAGGTCCCGCTCTCCAGAGTTGTGTAAGTCCAATTCAGATCCGTATTCCATTTGTAATAGTAACCCTCTACTGTGCCATCTACATCTTCCCCCCACCAATGCAGGGTCTGTTTGCTAGTCGTAATAGTAGTAAATGCCTGGAATAATGTATCCCAAACCATTCCCGAGTCTGGATCATTCCCAATAGCATAGACAGGATTCCCAAGGGAATCCAACCCAGCATAAATCGTATCTGTAGCAGCGAACGATAAATATGTCTCAGGAGATTGGAGATCCACAGGGTTGGATGGATCCTGGTACTCCCAGCGACTGCAGGATAGGCCAAGGACAACGAAACTAATAAGGAACGGATGCTTTAAATACAATATAAGATGAGGTGGATGGCAGTTGCCATCCACCTCTTTTATTTAGCTATTATTTAACAAAGAGCATTTTTTTATCGGCCATATAATCTCCCGCTTTTAGCAGATAGATATACATTCCTGATGAAACTGGCTGTCCAGTTTCATTGGTGCCGTCCCAGTTCACAACATGGAAACCGGGAGAATATTGCTCATTCACCAGATACCGAACCTGTCGACCTATAATGTCATAGATCAGGATCTGGACATTCTCTTGTGCCCCAATCTCAAACCGAATCTGTGTTTCTGGATTGAAAGGATTTGGAAAATTATCATATAAGTGATATGCATAAGGATTAATCCGAATATCATGTACAATACCAACTGTCTGTCCAAGATCACCCAGATCACGAATCTGAACTTTGTAGGTGCCAAAACTGAAATTGAAGATGCCCGACACAGATTCCAATACCTGCCCCTCCTCTAGCGTACTCATGAAATTATCCGCTGCCATAGATGCCATATCATCGTCTATCAATGTTTCCGAACCCGTTGCATCCGTAATGGACCAATCATATGGATTTACAGATGAGACAGTGACATTGTTCAGGGTAACCGTTACTCCTTCGTAGCTTTCCACCTCTTCCCCAGTTTGTGTAACGTCGCGACAGCTGACCAGGGAAGGATCTGGCTCAGCATTTCCTGTAGACAATACATCAATGTTACTAACATTGATCAACCGTGTATTTCCATCATTTTGAAAGTGCCATGCCGCATCAAAATCATCGATGGTTCCAGTAACAGCCACTTCATCCCCGCGAGACAATAACTGAAGATCAGTCCCATCAAAAATAAGTCCGTTCCACTGACCGGCCCCATCCTGGAATGCATACGCACCATAGCCGCTATTGTATTGGGCTGTATCACCCGTTACAATCCCTGTCAATGTTACTTCGCAACCGTGATAGCGGGAAATCCCCGATGCCCAGGGTGTTTCCTGAACAATCCCAATGGTGAGATCATCAGTCACCATAAATCCCAGTTGTCCCGTATCAGTATCGTAAGGGAATGAACTAGATTTCGGTTCTGCCTGATCCGCTCCATCATCAGTGGCCACTATATAATAATAAACCTCATTGCCTGCTGAGATGGGAATTACACCGGACCAGGTAGAATCACCGGTACCGCTCATATCCGCTGTCAGGTATGTGCCTCCATCAACGGAATAATGGATGGCAGCGCTGGCAATATCAGAATTGTCCATAATAACGCAAGACACAGTCACTTCAGTATCAGAATTCTGGGGCGCACAAGGATCGCGGGATACACTGCTGATCGCTGGCGGCCCGGAACCAAAAACAATATCATCCACATATAAAGGACATAATTTATAAGCGGATGAGTCAGCATTAGTGCCATAATGGTGATAAAGCCATCCTTCAATCGACTGAACCAGAGATCCCACAGGGGGTGGACCTACCTCTTCAAAATAAACCTGGATGCTGTCAGAATCATCGTCCACCAGAACGGATCCGCTCCCATCATCTACAGCAAATACTTCATACAGCAAGTCATTATCAGTCACAATACCCTCTTCCACACGAACCATGACTGTACCCCACTGTTCGGCTTCTGTGGGCCACCGCAGGTCACCCGTAAGCACAGTATCTATCGGTGGGAGATCATTCCCTGGATCGATAATCTGGACAGGTTGAGTAATAAATAGTTCCGTCATGTTTGCAGGTCCGGTGGAATATTCTGAAATGAATCCGGTAGCCTGAACTTTAAAACCCTCAAGGAGAGTCCCAAAAGCTGAACTATCGGGGTCATATGACAGAATCGCACTCCAGGGACCGCCATGTTCGTCCTCAAAGATAAACTTTACACCAGCACCTGCATAGCTCAGTCCCGTTGGCATGGTAACAATACCTTCCAGTAAAACTGTGTCTCCTGCCATGTAAGACATATCAGACTCTTCATCTTCCCCTGCTTTTATGAGGTCACTATAAAGTACCTGCTGGACACGCTGGATCCTTACTGGGTCTCCATCAGCTTCCACCACATCCCGGGCCAGCCTGGGTTGGATCTTATAATTACTGTAGGTGTAATCCATTACACCTACAACCTTAGCCAGTTCCTGACCGGTCTCTGGCCAATAATAGTAAGCCCATTTATCGTCTATACGTACCGAATTAGTTGCATCAGTAATAGACCACTCGCCGTTTCCAAGGTCAGGATCATCTACAGATACATCATTCACCTGGACAAGACAACCTTCATAGGCTTCCGCTTCAGTTCCGTCGGTCATGACCTGCCCAGGGGTCACCACGTCCGGTGCAATAGCATTATTTGCCGGACCATGGTTTACCGCCTCAGTAATATCAGTGACTTCGGTAAGATTATAATACTCATCAACCGTACCCGTAATTGTGACGCTGTCCCCTTCAGCCATGGTACCAATCTCATTGCCTGCACCATCCAAAATATTAAATGAATCCCAGCCGCCATACATGAAACAAACCACACCATTCCAGGGTCCTGGGGCATCCTGCACACACAAATAGCGGTTCTGGTCAGATCCCCAGAATTCAGCAGTTACAATACCGCTGATGGTTACTTCCTGACCATTTAGCGGACTTGCATCATCAGTTTCAGGATCAGACACGTACTGGATATCGTAAATCGCCGTAACGGTTGATGGGACCTGTAATGCACCCTCATCAATCCAGGCAGATATCAATGAGATAGTTGCAGGATCAAGGTACGGAGGACCATTTTTCGGCATCTGGTCTCCAAATGGCGGATCATCACTCAGTTTCTGGATTAATATACTGTTTTCACTATCACCAGGTATTACAACCGGACCATGATCACTATTGCCTGCCATTAGGTTATTATAAGATGTTAAATCAAGCCCCCCTTGGTAACCACCACCATTTGTATGGCAGTCGGAATTTGTACAATTGGCATCAATGATGGTTTGAATCTGTGATTCATAATCCACCTGTCCAATTAGCATTCCCATTGCCATGATGATTAAGATCGCTTTTTTCATTTGCTTATCCTTTTTTTATTTGAACCCTTCTCCAAAGGGTTTTATTTGATGATCAAGAATTTCCCTTCCTTAATCTGTCCAGAGTTTTTGTCTTCAACTGTAAACAGGTAAAGACCTGAGGCCGTGGCCTGGTCATGCATTGTAATCAGATCCCAGGCGTGCTCACCACCAGCCATGACAGGATATTTTTGCTCATCTATGTTATTAATATCTGCTCCTCTGTACGTTTCATCATGTTGAATGATATCTACCAGATCGCCCGCCAGGGAAAAAATCCTGATCTCAGCCATCATCGGGATATTCCTGAACCAGATCATCTTGTTTCGGCTGCCATAGCCATCCCAGAGGGCTTGACCACGATACGGATTGGGATAGACAGTAGGTTCTCCCATCCATTCAATTTTATCCGACATGGATACCCCAGGATATACATAGGTCCGATTGGAGTAAAGTGAGCTCTCGAGACTTTCCAGATTTGCGTCTGGATCACCCTGATCATATGCAGTAATAGCAAAATAATTTAGCCAACCGTTTTTAACTCCTTCATTCGAATAAGTGTAATGAAAATAGGATTCATTGATGACCATGCTATCCGGTTCACCAGAATCATTAACAATCCTGACAGCATCGAACCCACTGTTATATCCAATATCATTTTTTAAATCAAATTCAGCCAACAAGGTAAATTCTCCCAGTTCTTCATTCGCGGTTTTGCGGGCACCATAAATCCTATAACCTTCAAAATCCTTCTCCTGACTGATAGGATCAACAAACCGCTCTGCATTCGCCTGCCAATATAAGGTAATTTCCCGATCGTCAACAGTGAGTTCCATATTGGGAGATGGAGGCGGAGCTGGCAGTATGTAACGATCAATTACACCATTTCCATTTACATCCTCCCCTTCGTCTAAAATATTATTCCTGTTCTTATCCTCCCCGTCATAGGCTTTTTGTGCCCAGTCATAATTCACATGGAGATTTGTCCGGCGGATAGAAGATTCACTACCTGCTCCTGGTGCCCACCGGGCGCATAAAACGGTCATGGCTATTTGACAAGAATCTCCTGGCGGTAAAGCCCAGCTGGTAGAATCTTCTGCGATTGGGACTGACCCTATGGGACCGCTAGACATTAAAAACAACCAACTGTTTTCCGATGATGGATATCCCTCATCCGTATAGTCAGGACCGGTGCCCGTTGGAACGCTGGACGACATTTTATCATAACGTTCTGCATCGTCAATCGGCATAGAATAAGCCGGATAGTCACTATTGTTGGAATTTGTCCAGACCCATTGATGATAATTGGACTTTACATATTTTAATGGAATATTGGAACCTAGCATAGAAATACCAATATAAGACTCTGTCCAGCCATCATCACCGTCTGTGTCATACTGGTAGGCTATATTCCGCTTGTATCCCGCCTCATCCGTGGTCTTATCAAATCCATCTAAATTATCATACCAGGTAAAACCACCCCCCGGTGTAAAATAATCTGTATAATTGAAATTTGCCACTGATGCGTCCGCCCAGATACCTGAATGGATATCTTGAATTGTATCCGGGGATGAATTGGTGATGGTATAGTTCAAGATAACGAAAGAATTGGCATAGGAGTAATTCCAAGAATATGCTTTCATTCGAACATCAATTCCCAATGGAGTATGGTTTGAAATACCCTGATTGTCATTAGATGATATACCATAATCCTTGAATTCTGCAATCATATCCTGATGTGAAATCGCATAGGGTGAATAGAAGTCAGCCATGGAATCCTGCGTTGTAGATGATATAGAGGATTGGATCTTAATAGATGTTTGTGCGAAAAATTCGAACCCCTCATCACCAGCATCAAAAACACCATCCACAATAGCTGTTGACACTCTGCGCTGACCGTTGACAATACCACCTATCCAAAGTCCTGCATAAGAAAAATGTTCCACCTGCTCGCGGGCGATCTCCGTATGCTGTTTATATTGGCATGACGGATGGATACTCCCATCCTCCATCTGGTTCCATCCGTTGCCAATAATCCCAAAATTGGTGAGCGTAAGCCCTATTTGACTGACGGTAGTATACTTATCATACTCTTCATCAGCGTAAGTTGGCGTTTTAACACGGTATAATTGCCTTCCCTGACCCATAACTATAAAACATATAATCTGCAGGATGACAATTCGCTTCATTTTACTAATATTACCTTTTGAACATGTGAATGTTTTTCGCTGGTCAAATGAATAAAATAAATGCCAGAAGTTTTGTTTTCAGCAATCCATTCAATTTGATGCAGTCCCATTGGCATTCTAGCATTAAAAAAAGATTTAATTATTTTACCGGTTATATCATAGACCTGTAATTCAATGTCCATTACTCTATCCAACTCAAACTGAATGATCGTGCTTGGATTAAAGGGGTTTGGGTAACAGGGCAACAGTTCGATTTTTGAAGGAAATTCTGTATGTGCTGTTATTTGTACAGTGCCCTGCCAATCGGTGCCAGGTGTACCCAAATCACCATCCCCATAAGGTAATATGGCTTCGAACCAGTTATCTGGATTATTATTATCAACAGAAACATCATGAATCTCCATGGATTCACCACTTCCAAATGCCCAGGAATTGTCATAATGAACTTCATCAACAATAGCCCCGGAGCCATCCAAAAGAATGATCTCACCTTCACTGTTTGAAAGGAATATATCATCATAATCGTAATTAGCGTTCAGTCCTCCATTCAGGGCTGAATCACCATTACTAGCCAATACAAAGTAATCACTCGGCGCAATTGTGACCGCCATGGAATCATTGCTGATTTCGTGTTCATCACTGTCTCCATCTTTGATCGTCCAGCCATGGATATCGATTGTTGTATCCGTGGTGTTGGTAATCTCG
>JYMV01017300.1_pt1 | contig 14424 bp, 10 predicted proteins | sample 338911 | NCBI WGS metagenome assembly JYMV01 (sample SAMN03354496, study PRJNA234377) | hydrothermal vent metagenome | biome: Deep sea; feature: Hydrothermal plumes at the Eastern Lau Spreading Center, Western Pacific Ocean; material: Seawater | place: Tonga | collected 2009 | depth 2000 m m
CACTGACATTATAGGTACAGAAAAAGTTTTCACTCTTGCTTCATTGGTTTGAAGAGAATTGTTGGTCATGGAAATTACATCAGTTACACTGACCCCGGAATTGCCATTTTCATCGTAAAGAACGGAATTAAAGATTTCCACATCACTGCTTAAATCGCTGCTGTCACTTTCCAATACACCTGAGGAAAAAAAGAGTTGAGACTCATCAAAGACCAGCAGCTCGAGCCAAAGTTCTCTTGCGAATGATACTCCAGATGGAAAACTGTGCCCAGACAAATTCTCGATTTTCAAGGAAAAATAGAGAGTATCATTCTCAACTATCGGTCCGCTGGTTAAATCTACGACAGCACCAGATTGGAGCATGGCGACAACGGCTTCACCCTGTGGATTATCTGTCAGCGATTTTGAGAGATCTAAATCAACTCCAACCATGCCGTGGTGATGCACTGTTCTCTCGGAGACTCCAGGATTTTCTGCGGGATCTGCCGCATATCCCTGGTAATCAGACATGTGGCACGTTTGGCACTCTATAGATATAGCCGGAAAACCTGATTCTGCCCACTCCTTAAATGTTATTTCAGCATCCAAATCGCGAATATTTAAATTATGACAAGGGAGACACATGCTTGAAGAGTTAAACATTGAAAGGCCCATGCTCCCATGAAATCCGTTCTCTACCGGATCAGTTATTCCTCCAAATTTCATCCCGCTTTCAACGTTTAGGAAATATTCAGCTGAAGCAGCGACATTGTCTTCAGTTACAACTTGTTCATGTACAGCAACCATTGAATGACAGAGATCGCAGCCGACGCCTTCCGAAATAAGAGCAATAGCCGTATCCACTTCACTACCAGATACGTAGGAATAGGGATTGTGGCACTGGATGCAAAATTGCTCACCCGTTTCTGGTCTATGAGCTTGTTCTTCCTCCCAGCCCGAATGGAAAAGTGGATCTTTCATTGCGTACGCATGCATAGAACTCTGCCACTCTTCGTAATGCACTGGATGACAGGGCTGACAAGACTCTGCCCGGCTGAAGTCGGTAAGTTCTATAAATTCTTGAGGTTGAGGTATTACATTTTCCTCATCTGCTGTCGTACTTTCTTTTTCACAACAAATGAAGACAATTGATAAGAAAACAGCTGTTAGTGAAATTTTGGATTTTCTTATCAATTGCAAATTTAATCCTCAATTACATACCACTCTAAAGTCCTCTTTGCAAGCCGATAACCCACCGTGACAGATCAATCGATTCCTTTCCTGCCATGGGCTCACTCAGCCAGAAGGGAAAGTCAATCCTGAATCCAATCTGAGAACCGTTGAAGTTGAAATCTGGGCCAACGCTAAATCCAATACCAGCATCCATGAGCAGATCTCCTTCGAAACCGTCCGACTCGCTCCAGAGCCAACCGCCGTCAAAAAATGTCCTGAACTTCAGGAACGAAAGCAGTTTATAGCTCGCTTCCAGACTGCCGGTAACGATTGATTCCGCACCTTCGAATCCGTGAGCGTAATATCCTCGGAGATTGGCGTCACCGTAAATGTGAAAGTTGTCTCTAAATCCGTTGAGAATATCCCGATGCCGCAGATGAGACCATTGGAAGTAGTCGCCGGCTCCGGCGGATTGAACGGTGAACTTCTCCTGACCCGGAATGCCGTTCTCACCATAAGATGTCCCTCCCGCCAGGAATCGCATTGCCACTCCAATTTTTTCCCACGATCCTCGGAGTTTGGTTTCCAAAATCAGCCGGGAAAAATCCCAATCACTTACACTGCCTCCCGAAGAAGCGAGATCGACAGAAAACCCACCGCCAAAATCGCCTAAGTTCACAGACGCTTCAAATCTACCGAAAAGGAGACCGACTTTACCGGCTTCGTAGAGGTCTGTGTAGGCGGTGCTGTTGGCTTCTGTAATTTTGTAGCCACCGGAAAAACTGTAGTTAGGAGGATAACCGTACAACTTACTCCCTGAGTAGTCGGCCTGTATCCCGGCACCGCGGACGCCTTCCAACTCAGACAATCGCCACTTTAGTTTCAGTCCCGGAAGGATACTGCGCAGGTCGTGACTCGATCTGAAGCGCCAAAAAAATTCCTGAGACTGCACACCATAGCTTACGCTCATTACCTGAGATGTCCAGAATCCGTAGGAGCGGCCCATACTCAGGCCCGGCTTCCAGCCATCCAGAGGATGGTACCATACGAGCCGCGGGAATGCCGTAATCAGATAAGCTTCCCTTGGACTTCCTGGTGTTGGATTCATCTGCAGCGTGAACCTATGGGGCGTAAAGCCGGAAGAGTTGTCGCGGCGATCAACATCCAGAATCCAGTCGTCAGGATCGAGTGTGATGCGTTTCGGTCTTACCGGAACAGTAAAAGTGTAGTCATCCTTCCATCGGTTGGTGAAGTTCGTCCACCTTTCCGGACGGTAACTCTCTCCATTCGCCAGTTCCACCTCCACATCCAGCGGATACGCCATGGTCCCCTTGTTTAGGATGGATGCAGTCACTTCATATTCACCACTTGCAAGGCGTTTGCTTTTCCAGCCGGTGAGAGCATAATCGGCATATCCGGCTTCGTGCAGCCACTGATCGAAAAACCAGTCCAAATCTTCGCCGGTCGCTTCTCTCATGGCAGTGCGAAATCGCTCCTCATCAGGATGCTTCAGTTTCCACTGGTCATAGTAAGACTGCATGGCGCTTAGAAATCTCTCTTCGCCCAGGTACCCTCTTAAGTTGTAAAGCATCATGGCCGGCTTGCTGTAGGCATTATACCCATAAACAGAATAACCGGGAGATTTCCGTGATGAGCCCGCTATTGGAGTGTTGTAGCCGCTGGTGACAAATCTGGCCACATCCCACTGAGCACTTTCCACCAGCGAATTGCTAGTTAACAGTTTCTGCAGAAACATCATCTTCCCAAATAAATCATTACCCGATCCGCCGTGGCCATCCGGTGGATATTGGTTCATCATGTACCACCCAGTCTGGAATGTGGTAAATCCTTCATCCAGCCAAGCCTCTTCATGTTCGTTATTGCCTAAAATACCGTAAAACCAAATGTGTCCTATCTCATGCGCAATAAGCCCCTCTGACGAACTGCCGTTCATCACCAGCATGGGATACTCCATCCCGCCTCCAATCATGGCGTGGGTAATAGTCACTTGCGGATACGGATACTCACCAAATTTTGTGGTCAACCACTCCAGTACCCGCTCTCCCCGTTTTACCACTTCCTTGGTCCAATCTCGTCCTTTCTCAGAATCGTAAAGAACGTGGATGTCGATGCCGTTCCATTCGCCGGACTCGTAAAGGAAGTTGGGAGATGTAATCCAGGCGAAGTCGTGGACTTGCTCAGCGTGAAACGTGACCAAACGTCTCACTGCAGAATCGGTGGTGCTTTCTTCCCGGGATTCCAGCCACTCATCAAGTTCAATGGATGTATCCACTGCCACCGCTGACCAGCCGGGATCTCCATCGGTTACCACACCGGAAGCTCCCACGATATAACCGCCGGGAACGTCAATTTTTACGTCATAGGTACCAAACTCACCGTAGAATTCACCAATAGCGTGGAACGGGATATTCTGCCAGCCGTGCTTGTCGTATACCACCATTTTCGGATACCACTGAGCGAAGTCGTATTGATCGTCTTTATAGCCTGCCCGGTCGTTGTGCTCCCGCACCTGATGCACCCAATCGAGTTCGAAGGTTAGCGTATCTCCCGGTGAGAGAGGCGAGGGGAGCTCGGCTTCAAGAATCGTGTCATCAATTTTCACTTCTATCGGAACAGTTGTATCGCCATTCTGAATATCAAAGCGATCAATGCGGATGAAGCTGGGCTTATCCTCAGAAATACCACCACTGTAGTGCCCACGCTTATATTCACGGTATTTGACCGATCCCACCTGGAAGGCGTTGGGATAGAGATGCATGTAGATTCTATGAAGAGAATCCGGTGATTTATTCACATAAGTAATATTCGAAGTACCGCTAAGGGAATGCTCGGCAGTGTCAAGTGAAACTTCCATACCATAGTGGACCCACTGCTGCCAGTAATTCTCTTCAGCTTTCAGGCTGATTGAAAGGAGAAGTAATAAAATAAATGCTGAGAAGAGATTAACTTCTTTCATCATTTTTGTTTGTTGGCAAAGTTTTGTTAAAGAAGGGACTTAATTGCTTGTTCAAAAACTGCATCAGATCTATAACCCACTATTTCCTGAGCTATATTCAGTTCCCGATCAAGTATGAATGTTGTGGGAATTCCGTTGATTCCTCCATAGTCCTTTTCTATTTTTCCATCAGTAAAGAGTACAGGGTAGTTTATGTTATAGTCTTTTGCAAACGGAGCCACTCGATCTCTTGTCTGTCGTCTGTCAACTGAAATTCCAAGAATAACGAGATCGTCCTTGTATTTATTCTGTAAATCTATAAAACCTGGAATTTCCGCCTTACACGGACCACACCAAGTAGCCCAAAAGTTGACGAAAACTATTCTTCCTTCATAGTCTGAAAGTGATACTTCCTCACCTTCCAGATTTGTAAGAGTAAAATTAGGGGCTTGTCGATTTGACTCACCCTTTACATTCTTCGGTTTCTCGGATTTTATTACAGATTCCGCTGTTAATTGATTACCCTTTCTATCATTATCTGAAGCAGCTGAGTTATCAAACAGTGTAAAACCAGCAATAACCATTACCATAAGTATTATCGCTACTGCAACTGCTTTTTTTACATCCACCATAACTTTAATTTCTCCTTTGTTAATTCTTTCTCTCCCGCTGAAGACAACTCTGCTAAACCAATGAGTCCTCGGTTTAAAAAACGGACAAACTGCTGAAGGTTCGGTGTCATCCCGGCAAAGCTGACAATTTCTTCCTGCCCATCAGGCGATAAAATCACATAATAAGGTAAGGCTACAGTCCCAAAGCGCTGTTCCTCCATCTTTTGCCACTCCTTTGACCTGGAGCCCACATCGGTAAACAGTTCTATCAAAACATAATTGTTTAATAATTCGACCACTTCAGGTTTGGTGAACATGTTCGTTTCCATCCATCTGCAATTGGTACAGGTAATCCCCGTAAAGTTCAAGAAAATTCGTTTCCCAAGCTCATCAGCTACCTGAACACCCTCATCATAATCTCTAATCCAACCGTTGTGCTCAGAGGTAACATCCAGTTCGGAAATTGATTCACTGAAAGCTGGACCTCCTCCCCGAGCTCCAAACGTAGGCGTAGCGACCATTCCTCCTTGAATTCTCGGCGGGAGATAGGAATCGATAAGTCCGTGGATAGGTTGACCAACAATGCCCCGAGCCATATAGATGGAAAAGGTCAGCAGGATGATGCTGAAAATCAATCGTGGAACACCAATGGTTTCCAAAGGACTATCGTGCGGCAAGCGGATTTTTCCTAAAATATAGAGTCCAGTTAAGAATACAATAACCACCCAGGCAGTAAGTACTACCGGACGTGTAAAGAAATTCCACTGCCAAACTAAGTCGGTATTACTCAGAAATTTGAACGCAGCCGCCAGTTCCAGAAATCCCATGACAACTTTAACGGAATTAAGCCATCCACCACTTTTGGGCATTCGCGCAAGGTATTGGGGAAATAGTGCCAGGAAAAAGAAAGGCAGAGCGAATGCAGCAGAAAATATGAGCATCCCGAGTGCAGGCCAGAACCAATCGCCCTGAACAGCCCGAACAAGCAGTAATCCGACAAACTGGACAGTGCAGGTGAATGAGGTGAGTGTAAAGGTTAGTGCCATGAAAAGTGTACCGACATATCCCCCTCTCCCTTCCTGCTTCAGTGTGAACTGGCGAAGTGCCGATGGGAGTTCGATCTCATACATCCCGAAAAGTGATAAAGCGAAGTAGATGAAAAGCCCACCGATGAATAGGTTGACCCACGGACTAGCAGCCAACTGATTTGCTCCAGAAGCACCGAGCGTTATGGCGAGCAGGAGACCAAGTACAGTATAAGTCGCGATGATTCCAGCAGAATAGACAGACGCCTGCTTTAGCGGATTACGACCTTCAATCTCTCCTTGTTTGGTGAAATAGGAAATCGTAATGGGAATCATGGGGAAAACACACGGCGTCAGGAGTGCAAGCAGTCCCATGCTGATTGCTAGTAGGAAAAACGAAACGAATCCGGTGGAAAGTTCAAAATCCAGGCTAGCTGTCTCACTTTTAGGAGGGAGGCAAAGAGAGGCGTTGCACGCTTGATAAAGAATGGAAGCATTAATAGTGTTAGTACCGGGAATTATTAGAGGATTGAGTTCAATCGGCGTTTCAAATACCACGATCCCCTCGTGATAATACGTATCCTTCTGGAAGCCCTCATCGAACTTTTTTATAGGAGTTGGTTCACGAGTTTTACCTACTGATTTTATAATACCGGAGCCATCCACACCTATGAAGGTGGCAATTGGACCGTCTATCTTCTCGTTGATGGCATAAATGTGCCACCCTTCTTCTAAAGTAACAGTGGTGATGAGAATCAATTGATCGCCGGTGGTTACACGATCCTCCGACAACCGAATCTCTACTTTTACAGGATTCTGGCTTTGAGCAAATGCGCCACTTGCTAAGAACCAGATCATTAATAATATGGTAATCGGCCTTAAGGAGATAATGCTGTAGGTACAGATTCTATTTAAGGTTTTCTGCTTCATACTTTCTATTCAGGCTTGGTTTTCTCATAGCTTACGATTGTACCTCGCAGACCACGAATTATCAAGCTATTTGTCTGTTTGTCAAGCATCTACTGTACTTCAGAAATGTCCACACTGCGAGATTCGATTTTCACTTTCATCCGTATCGGTTCCAGAGGATTATCCTTATCGGGCTTACCGTAGTTCGGGTCTTGTTTCCGCGGTGTTTCGGCAGCCACAATCCTATCCGCTACCTCCATTCCGCTGATGACTTTGCCGAAAACAGTATACTTCTTATCGAGCTGCGGTGTAGCATCCACACAGATGAAGAACTGGCTGCCGGCGCTGTGGGGATCGTGGGAGCGTGCCATGGACAGCATCCCGCGCTCATGTTGAATTTCGTTGAACTCCGCCGGCAATAACCAACTATCAGGATTTTCAACAGCATCTTTCATCAATGGTGCTTTACTGAAATCCCACACTCCGTAAAACTTACCTGCATGACCTCCCTGACCGTCATTTGCACGATCATCATCCTTGGAATTGGGGTCACCACCCTGGATAACAAACCCGGGCATAACCCGGTGGAAAGTAGTACTATCAAAATATCCCTCTTTTGCAAGTAGTTTGAAACTCTCTACATGCTTCGGTGCTGCTTCAGGATAAAATTCTATCGTCATTTCCCCGAAGTCCGTAGTAATTACAGCAAAGTCTTCCGTTATTTCATTTTCATCTTTACTGTTATTGGGTTCTCCGCAATTAACTAAAGTGAGAACCAAAATTAATCTCACCACAATATTTGCTAAATATCTCATTTCTTACCTGTCCTCCCTCGAGAAGTAATTAAAATTCCTTGCTCACATAGCGGACATTCATCCGGTTCCCAGCTGACAACCGGATATCTTAACAGCGCTTCTGTAGAGCAACCAAAATTTACACCGTCTTTAGTCCGATCTACGATGCAGACCACACCTGCCACTTTCGCTTTATATTGTTCCACAAGCTCAATCAGCTCCTTGACTGAACCTCCCGTAGAGACAATATCTTCCACAATCAGAACGCTATCTCCTTTGCTGAGTTCAAACCCTCGGCGGAGCGAGAGGTTCCCATTCACTCTTTCAGCGAAAATCCCCTGAGTGTCTAGTTCTGCTGCTGCAGCGTGACTCAAAAGGATACCGCCTATAGCCGCACCCAAGACCACATCCACTTCTTTTTCCGGTAAAGCGGATGCCATTCTCCTTCCCAGTTCCATAACCACATCCGGTTTTTCCAGAAGTCGGAATTTCTCCAGATAGACATCACTGTGCCGACCGGAAGTGAGTTGAAAGTGCCCCTCCAGGACTGCTCCGGAAGATTTCATCAGTTCCAGCAAATTATTCACTGTTGATCTCCAAAAACTCGTTTATACAGTTTTTGTATTCTCTAGCTTTGGCTGGAACTGATGAAATCTTCCGGAGCTGATGAGGGCGACGCCATCCGAGTTCCCCACCCGAACGCTGGCTTCCAGATCTCCACCTTGGGCTCCTACACCGGGAATGAGTATGGGCATATCGCCTGCTTTTTCGCGAATCGATGCCAGCTTGCTCTCCTGAGTAGCGCCCACCACCAGACCACAGTTTGCGTTGCTGTTCAGTCTTTGACACAACTCGATCACGGATTCATATAACGGAATCCCATCAATTTTCTGTAATTGCAGCTCTGCTGCACTCTCATTAGATGTCAGACAGAGGACAAAAGCGCCTTTTTTCGGTTCTTCCAAAAAAGGTATTATGGCGTCTGAACCCATATAAGGCGACACAGTAACAGCATCAAAACCGTAATGGACGAAAACTGACTTTGCGTATTGGCGGGCACTATTACCAATATCACCTCGCTTTCCATCACAGATTAGAAAGTGCTCATCACCAATGTATTCGATTGTCTCCTCCAGCCATCTGATACCGGCACTCCCCCAACGTTCGAAAAAAGCCATGTTTGGTTTGTAGGCTGCAGCGAATTCCCTTGTTGCGTCTATAACCTTACGGGTGTAATCTGCAAGCTCACTTACATCCAACACCGATTTTGAATCAATACGGTCAGAATCTATATCGAGTCCGACGCAAAGATGTGATTGGTGATTCTCTACAGCTTGGTTGAGTGTCTCAATAAAGTTCATTAAAGGTTAGAAAATTACAGTCAAGTTTCATGGCATCCAATCGAAACCAATCACCACAAAAAATGATATCTTGTTAGAAGAAAGAAATTGACTGATACATCTCTCCATGACTATTCTAAGGTGAGCCCACAACTGGTAAGTTTGGTACTTTGAGGTAGGATAATCGTGCAAAGAGAGGAAGAAATGAAGACAAACAGTAATAATCCACGAATGAATGACGCAGAATTTGTTAAGCGTTTAAATGAAACAGTCGATCGTTATGCAATGCTGACACATCCTTTTTATCAGATGTGGAATGAAGGTAAACTAACCAAAGAGATTCTCGCAGAATATGCCCGGCAATATTACGCACATGTGAAAGCGTTCCCAACGTACGTCAGTGCTGTACACTCCAACTGTGATGACCTTCCAACACGACAGATCCTGCTGGATAACCTCATTGAAGAGGAGAAAGGCGATGAAAATCATCCCGAACTTTGGCTAAGGTTTGCTGAAAGCGTTGGTGCAGACCGAGATTCTGTTAAGAATGCTGAACTTCTGGGAAGTACAGAAGCCACTGTAGCAACCTTGAAGAGGCTCACTTCAGAGCTTGACTACCGCTCAGGTGTGGCAGCGCTTTACGCTTATGAATCTCAGATCCCGGAGGTATCCCGGACGAAGCGGGCAGGATTGAAAAAATTCTTCGGCATTGACGATGAAAGGAGTGTCTCCTTCTTCTCCGTTCACGAAGCAGCTGATATTTACCACCGCAATGCGGAGCTGGAAATACTGACGAAATCATGCACCACAAAGGAATCACAGGAAAATGCTATCGCTTCAGCGGAGAAAGCTTCACGGGCATTGCTGAAATTCCTGGATGGTATCTATGAAGCGTTAATACCACTGGAAATGAGAATGTGTGAGGTGACAGAGATTGCATCAGCATAAAGAACCGGAACAGATGACATTGGAGATCGCGGAGACTTCGCGGTCACGTGTTATTGCATCTTCTTCACTTAACTTCCGTATAGAACTGATGGAGCATGTGGGCGAAGAAGATGTCCCCCAGCTAATTCTTATTTCCCAACATCTGGAAGAAGAATTTCATGAGTCGGTCCGACTTACCAAATCCAGTATCCGCAAGTACTTCAACTATCCACAAACTCTTCCTTTCATTGCCCGACATCACGGCGAGATCATCGGCTTCATCATCGGTGTGCCCTTGGAATATTTCTCTAACGATCCCTCATTCCAATGCGATGAGAATATCGGCGAAAAGAACACCCTCTACTCCTACGCCTTTGTGGTCATGGCTAAATACAAAGGAAACGGCTACGCAAAAACACTTAAAAGAGTTTATCTTAGCTGGGCGAAAAAGAAGGGCTTCAAGTATGTTACAGGACATGTTAAGGAGGGAATTTCCAAGAGGTTTACTGGCGACATCCGCATATTAGCTCGGTTTGAAAATTGGCACGGGACAGGGAAAACCTTTGAGTATTACCGCCGGTCTATTATACCTGTTGGACAAAGCCAATTGGTGGGAAAGGACCCACCGCTAGTTTCAAAAATTTAAATTTTATTCTCTCTTCACTCCTTCTCCCCCCGAATTCTTTAGAAACGGAATCCTTGGCCGAACGAATGTAATTACCGCCGGTAAAAAGAAGAGATCTCCCAACAGGGCTCCCAAAAGTGTAATCGCTGACAGCATTCCGAAATCACGGCTGGGTGAGAAGTTGGACGTCATCAGTACCAGGAATCCCGATATGAGTATGGCACTGGTGGAGATGATGGCCTTGCCGGTGGTAAAGAGTGTCTCCTCGTTTGCAAGACGGTACTTGCCGTTGCTGGCGAACAGTTCCTGCCGAAAGCGAGCTAGGAAGTGAATGGTGTCATCCACAGCAATCCCGAAAGCGATTGCAAAGGTCATGGCCGTTGCTGGCCGCAGCTTGATGTGAAAGAGTCCCATAACTCCGGCGATTAGCAACAGCGGGATGATGTTGGGAATCATGGAAACGAGAGCCAACTTCATGGAGCGGAACAGCACCAGCATGGAGACAAAGATCACCACGAAAGCAATCATAAAGCTGTACACCAGATTCCGGACGAGATACTGATTGGTGTTCAATGCCATGAGGGTTGTGCCGGTGAGAATCACTGACAGACTGTCACCCATATTTTGATCAGCCCAAGTCTGAATCTTGCTGGTAATTTCTCGAGCGCGTTTAGAATCAATATCCTGAATACGGGCGGAAATGCGAGCCCGAGCAAAATAGTTCTCAAAGCTGGTATCCACCAAACCGGCGAAGATGGAATCGGGTTCACCGGTGGCAATGAGAAGCTGTTCCACTTCAGCCCGAGTTTTTGGCAAAACAAAAGAAGCTGAGTCGCCATCGTGCCACGAACGGTTCATCTCACGAAAGTAGTCGATGTAGGAAACACTTTTGCCAACCTCAGGAATGGTGCCTATGAACGTTTGGAGTTTCTCCACCTGGACCATTACTTTCGGATTAAACATGGCGGATTCTGCCGCCTCATCACCTCTTTTCACTTCCACGATGGCCTCAAACGGCAGAACGCTCCCCATGTGGTCTTCCATATACGTCATATCGTCGTAGAGCTCATTGCCGGGATCTAAGTCCTCCATAAGCCGGGAATCAATGTCCACCCTGGCAGCAAAGAAAATACAGACCAGAACAATACCAACGGAGATGGTTAAGATAGGTATTTGGCGTTCATTGTTAATATTGACAATCCGCTGAAGCAGGCGATGGCGAAAACTCGTTCGGTACAGGCGCATTATCTTTTCCGAACTGGGGCGGGGCAGCAGTATAAGAATTGAAGGTAGAAAAATTATGGATGTCACAAAGGCAATAACCACACCGATGGCGACAATAAGACCAAATTCCCTCATGATAGCGATATTCGTCACAAGGAGCGACAGGAATCCCACTGCTGTGGTAAAACTGGTGAGGAAGATGGCAGCGCCAATTTTCTTGATGGTATGTTCAATGGCTGTCAACTTGTCTTCGTTATGTGCTAATTCCTCCTGATATTTTACAATGATGTGGATGGAATCAGCTATCCCTACAATCAGCACAAGAGTCGGCACGATGTAAGTCATGATATTCATCTGGAATCCGAGTAGAGTCATAATTCCCATGGTCCAGATATCAGCAATCAGTACCGCAAACAGGGGGAGCAAGATTCCGCGGAAAGAGCGGAAAAGTAAGAAGAGCACTAAAATATTTATAAGAATAACTGGCAGTAAGAAACCAATCATGTCATCCAGCATGTAGTGGACGTATTTCGTCCGTAACACGGGAATCCCTGCTTCACGCCATTTCCAGGAAGGAACCGTCTGTTCGATTTCCGTAACTTCCTCTAGAATTCGCTCTCGCTCCTCGTGGGAGTTGTAGTCATTAGCCACCTGAAGTATGAACGCCGCTATATTGGCATCCTTGGAGATGAGGTTTTGCACCAGCAGCGGTGTATTGAGGATGCGCACTTTTCCTGCTTCTAAACTGCTCTCATTATCAGGAATCGTGTGGAAGACAGTTTCAGCAGACAAATCTGCGTACGATAAAACTTTTACGTTTGTTAAAGAAAGAACTGAATCCACTCCCGTAATATCCTGGAAACGGGCGGTGAGATCCTGCGTACTTTGCAAGTTTGCTCGTGAAAATGGATCATCGCACTCGTACACAAGATAGATGAGATTATCCTCCCGTCCGAAATCTTGCCGGAACTGGAAATACTCATCCACTTTGGGATCGTTTTGGGCAAAGAGATTTTCGATGGTGAAGTCAAACTGAAGTCCGGTGGAGATACCGGCAAAGACCAGGGTTATCATAAATAGAAACGCCAGAACAGTTTTAGGGTGACCGATCTGCCACTGAATATATGCTATCAGGCTCCTTTTCATGCGTCTGTTTCCTTCATTTCTTTAGGCCACATAAGGGATCCCCCCACCAGTAGCATCAGCGACAGAGCCAAAGCTGGGTAGATGGCATCAATTCCCCACGGATCACTGCCATTCGTCCGGGCGGCGATTTCCCATCCAATTGTTACCACAGTCCCACCCAGAATGGAGAGCAACGCTCCTACTGCCGAAGCCCGTTTCCAGAGGAATGCCGCCAGAAGAGCCGGCGTGATCCCGGCACCATAGACCGTGTACGCCGCGTAGGCAGCCTCAAGAATTGACTTGAAAAATGATATCATGAAAAAGGCAATCAATCCCAATCCTAGAACAGCGAGACGGCTCACCAGAAGAAGCTCTTTCTGGCCGGCGTGAGGACGAAAGAAGCGGTAGTAGATATCGTGGCTCACGTTTGTAGCTGGGACGAGCAGAAATGAATCCGCGGTAGAGACTATGATGGCAACCATGGCTCCCAACAAAAGACAGCCTACCACAATCGGTACATGCTTCATAGCCAGCAAAGGAATGATCTTGGAAGCTTCTTCACCGGTAAGACCCGTTTCCAGTCCACTGCCCAAGAACGCAAGCAGCACAATAAGGAACTCGATGACAACCACACCTATGATCCAACCTACTACAGCCCGCTTCGCCACTCGTCCACTTTTCGCCGACAGGAAGCGCTGGTACATGCTGGCATCACCCATGAGGAGAAACATGGTAGGCAGCAGATAGGCGAACGCTTTAGTCTTTCCCATGGTACCGAAAAGCTGCCACTTTTCTTCGGGAACATTGGCAACGAAAGTCTCAATCCCGCCTGCTTCATGAAGCACAAATGGAACGGCAATGGCAATCCCTAACAGCATTACCATGCCGTTCAGTACATCGGTGTAGGTGACAGATACCATTCCAGCCAGCAGTGTGTAACCAATGGCGAAGACGGCGGTGATAATCATCCCGCTCATGAGTGTGGATAGGCCGAAGATAGAAAACTGACCGTCGGTGATTATTTCAATGATCCTTCCGCCACCCCGAAACTGGTAGCTGACAATCGTCACGTACGAGATAATAATTGTCACGGACGCCGCCAGTCCTACCCAGCGGTCATAGCGGTCCTCCAGTATATCTGGTACGGATAGCTTACCTCCCTGTCGAATCTTCCTAGCAATGAAGTATACAATCGCGATCCCCGCCCATGCTCCGGCGGAACTCCAGAGTGCAGCAAAGCCATTCTCATACGCCAGACGTCCGCCATTGAAAAGGGACCCAGATCCGGTCCACGTGGCAAGGAGAGTCCCGGCAAGTATAGGTGCCGATAGTCGCCTTCCGGCCACCACAAAGTCCTCTTGACTCTGAACTTCCCGGCTGCGCCAGGCTCCAACAGCCACAAGGATTAGCAGATAGGCAAAGATGAAAGGTATGAATACCATTGTCTCGGAATTAGGTGGGAAATTACCCCTCATAATAACAATTCTCGTAGGGAAATTCTATGGCAAAATGAACCTACACCTTGTTTGCGAAGATCAACAGCATTAAACTGCTCACAAAGTAATGCCGAGAAGATTTATCCATTTCGTTACTATCCTGGTCGTCTTTCTTTCCAATTGTAATTCCGGACAGAAGGAACAGACAGAGACTATCTCTACTGATGACAAAATAGCATCATCTGAAAAAGTCAATCCACAAAATCATATCGATGAAAAGCAAAATAATGATCGCCAAAA
>JYMV01034127.1_pt1 | contig 14423 bp, 13 predicted proteins | sample 338911 | NCBI WGS metagenome assembly JYMV01 (sample SAMN03354496, study PRJNA234377) | hydrothermal vent metagenome | biome: Deep sea; feature: Hydrothermal plumes at the Eastern Lau Spreading Center, Western Pacific Ocean; material: Seawater | place: Tonga | collected 2009 | depth 2000 m m
GGGACAGACACAGGGAGACAGTTTCATTCAACTCCACCTGACGATATTGTTCGATCTGCAAATACTCGGGCCAACACTCTCGTGGACTTTCCTCGAAAAACTTCTTCATCACAGGGTACTCGTGGCCCTCAATATCCAGCTTGATCAGGTCAGCCATGACAATATCGTGTTTCTGCTGCAGCCTGTATAGCGTTAGTCCATCAACACGACTCACCGAATCACCCCTCGCGTCAGAATCCTCGAGAATGTGATTCTCGCCTTTATTCGAGCCACTGGTATCGAGCAGTAGTGTGCCGTTCCGGTCCGATATCGCAGAGGGTTCAAGCCGAATGTCCTGCAATAGCGGGTTCAAGGCCTGATTAAAAGTAAAACGCTGGACTAACAGGGGATCGGGCTCGACCGCGAGAATGCGAAAATCCGGGCGCTGTTGTTTTAACAACATGCTATAACCGCCGATGTTTGCGCCGATATCGATAACCACCGCGTGCTGCGGTAATTCGCCCGCGATGTATTCTCGTTCCGGCCCATCCAACATATCGGGAAGGCTTAACAGGCGTTTATCTGACAGGTTTTGGTGGGGATAAAGCCTCAGACTCAGGCTATTGGTTTCGATATCGACTACATCATTTATCGACTTCAACGCGGGTTTGCGTAACAGAAACGCCAGTTTTTTCTGAACTCCCGTTGCAGACAGTGAGCGGGTAATTTTTAGCAGCGAGTTCGCCCAACTCGACGGGGCATAACATCCAAAATCAGCTTGTTCGGTGTCAGTAACGGACATAGCAATACTTGATAAACGATCAACGTATTTTATCAGTATACATGGATCGTCCTCACCCTGATCGACCTTTTACACGCGTTTAGTATCGCTCACGCCTATAGTTCTGAACTCCACTATTGCCTTGATTCTCATACACACCAAACGTCGTGCGTGCCGAAGGGTCATCGTCAAATAGTGCGCCATCGCTGCCCTGAATGGATTTTAAACACCGCTATGCCTTTTTTTGTACCCAATAACCCCGCGGGTAAAGCGACGCCAGTGCGGACCGTTATCCAAACTAATGCGTGTCTGGGATGTCCAAAGGGAAGCAGCGAAAACCATGAAATCAATGGTCCGCACCAGCCTGAGATTAGTCGCGCTGCTGGTCGCACCCCTCGCTGTGGCTGAAACTCATACAATCAATCAGCAAGACAAGACGTTCAGCGCCGAAGAAATCACGATCAAGGTCGGCGATACCATCACGTTTCCAAACAGTGATCCGTACTTTCACAATGTTTTTAGCCTGTCGATGACTAAATTCTTTGATCTCGGTACCTATGGTCAGGGCGAGTCGCCATCGGTTACGTTCGATGCCTCTGGCACGGTCGAGGTTGAGTGCGCGATTCATCCCGATATGTATCTGGTCATCGAAGTTACACCCTAGCTATTCGACTCACCCCCAGTGGTTCCACTATGATGACTCCCGATATCACTCTCGGGAAACACCATGCAGGATTTTATTCAGGGTCAACGCTGGATTAGCGAGGCCGAATTACCAATGGGACTCGGCACCGTGGTGAAGGCCGATCTGCGCACGGTTGATATCGTCTTTCTCGCCACCGGTGAAACCCGAACCTACGCCAAACAAAGTGCGCCACTAACCCGAGTACGTTTTTCCCCCGGAGATGACATCCTCAGCCATGACGGTGTGCGCGTTCGTATCAAAGATGTGGTGGAACATGAGCATCTGTTGACCTATCACGGCATCGATGAACGCGGTACCGTCACCGCGATTCCGGAGGGTGATCTTGACCATCACATTCAGCTTAGCCGACCCACTGATCGTCTTTTTAGCGGCCAGATTGACAAAGACCCGTGGTTTACGCTGCGTAGTGATGCACTTGGACATCTGAATCAACTGGCGCGATCAACCACCTGCGGCCTCGGTGGCTGTCGAACCAGCCTGATCCCCCATCAACTCTACATCGCCAATGAAGTCGCGAAACGCTACGCGCCCCGCGTGTTACTGGCCGATGAAGTAGGCTTGGGAAAAACCATCGAAGCGGGGCTGATTCTGCACCACCAACTACTGAGTGAACGCGTGCAGAGAGTCCTGATCGTGGTGCCTCAAAATCTGATTTTGCAGTGGTTGGTAGAAATGCTCCGACGTTTTAACCTGCTGTTCCATATATACGATGAGCATCGCTGCCAACAAGCACCCAACGATTCAGCGTCCAACGAGAACAATCCGTTCTTTGAAGATCAACTGATTTTATGCAGCCTCGAGTTTCTGACCGAAAATCCGGACCACTTTGCCCACTGCCTGCAGGCCGACTGGGACCTAATGGTGGTCGATGAAGCCCATCACTTGCGGTGGGACAATGATGGCTCCGCCTCCATTGAATACGACCTGATCAGTCAACTGGCTACCATCACACCTGGCGTGCTGTTGCTCACTGCTACGCCGGAACAATTGGGGCGCGAAAGCCATTTTGCTCGCCTGCGTCTGCTCGATCCCGACCGCTTTTCCAGCTATACACGTTTTGTTGACGAAGAAAAAGCCTTCGCTCCGCTGGCGGATGTGATTGAAGCCTTGCTGCATGGGAAACCCTTGACCGAACCACAACATCGCCTGATTAACACCACACTGGCTGAACAGGATAATGCGGAGTTGCTAACCGCGCTCCGCTCGACCGATGTCGCTATCGCTGAGCAGGCAAGAAATGATCTGGTTGATCATCTGCTCGACCGCCACGGAACCGGCCGCGTGCTGTTTCGCAATACGCGCGCCGCCATTAGCGGTTTTCCGAAACGACAACTGCATGGGTATGGCCTACGTGCCGCGGACGGTGACGAATCGGACTTTGACCGACGTAGTCAGTGGCTGATGGATTTTCTGCGTGACCTAAAGCCCGAAAAAGTGTTGGTGATTACCTCGCTCGCAGAAACGGCGATGGCTTTGGTTGAGGCCCTCCGAGTCGATGCAGGCATCCACACCAGCGCCTTTCATGAAGGGCTTAGCCTGATCGAACGGGATCGGGCCGCCGCGTTTTTCTCTGATCCTGACTATGGCAGCCAGACATTGATCTGCTCCGAGATTGGCAGCGAGGGGCGCAACTTTCAGTTTGCCCATCATCTGGTCATGTTTGACCTGCCAATCAATCCGGATCTGCTGGAGCAACGCATTGGTCGCCTTGATCGTATCGGACAGACGCAGACCATCCGCATCCATGTACCCTATATCATCGGCAGTGATCAGTCCGTGTTGTATCGCTGGTATCACGAGGCTCTGGACGCATTCGAGAAAACCTGTCCGGCCGCACATAAAGTCTATTCGCAGGTCACTGGCGAACTGGATACGTCGCTTCGCAACCCTCACAATAGCAACGCGGTGGATGCCCTGATCGCACGCAGCAGTAAGCTGCGAGAAGAAATCAACAACACCCTGCACCGCGGACGCGACCGCTTGCTGGAATACAATTCCTGCCGCCCCGCGATCGCTGCGGCACTCTGTCAGCAAACCATTGCCGATGAACAGCTGCGCGAATTAGCAGCATTCATGGAATCAGTATATGAAAGTGTCGGCGTCGAAAGCGAGCCACACAGTCTGGATTGCATCGTAATTCGCCCCGGCGATCATATGGTCTGCCCGCTACCCGGCTTGTACGATGACGGCATGACCATAACCTATTCTCGGGAGGTCGCGCTCGGTAATGAAGACATCCATTTTCTGACTTGGGATCACCCCTTGGTACGCAATGCGTTGGACCTGATCGTCAGCGGGGAATTCGGCAACACCTCTGTTATCTCTATGGCCAATACGCCGATCAAGGCTGGCACGCTACTCATCGAGGCGATCTACACCGTCACCTCGACGGAAAATGCGGCACATCGACGTCGACAATTGCCACCGGCCATCATTCGCCTAGTACTGGACGAACAACAAAACCAGCACTCGTTGGAAACGCGCGTCATCGCCATTAATTCAGAACCCGTCGATGCGCAAACCGCACGCGAAATCATAAAGTTAAAGGAAGCCTCTATACGCAACATGACTAAACATTGTGATGCGCTGGCCAAGCGACTCGCACCTGAGCGGATACAACAATCCGCACAGGGCATTGATCATATGTTAAAGGAGGAAGTGGCGCGCCTCACCGCGCTGGCGAACGTAAACCCGACTGTGCGTAAGGACGAAATCGATTTCTTCAACGCCGAGAGTCGTGCGCTACATCAGAGCATCAAAACGGCAACGCCTATGCTCGATGCACTGCGCATTATCATCACGACTTGAAATGACACACTCACAGTTTAGCCTTGATCCAGCACTGGCAAACGATTGCCACCGACTCACGTCACTGGCGCACAGTGAGGTTCTGCTGATGGATAATCAATTAGTACCTTGGTTTATATTGGTTCCACGCACAAACCATACCGAACTGATCGACTTGTCCATCGACGATCAACAGGCGGTACTCAAGGAGATTAATCAGATTGCCGAGTTTGTACGAACCGAATTTGAGATAGATAAACTCAATATCGGCGCAATAGGAAATATAGTGCGCCAACTCCACATCCATATCATTGGTCGCAGCGAAACGGACTACTGCTGGCCTAACGTGGTATGGGGCGCATCAAATAAGCAACCCTACACACCCACACAGGTTGATACGTTACGAAATCAATTAGAAAGACACCTGCGCAGCTAAACTGGATATCCTGCGCGATGAGCATTAGTCATCAACATCATCCATGTCACTCTGACCACTGACCCGACGACGAATATGTGACCAGGAAATACCCGCAGTCAATACACCACAGCACGCCACCAGCACCAAATAAGTGATGGCTCGAACACTGTCTGCTGGAACCAAGCCCCAATCAACGATCAGCCACAACAGGGTGCCAAAAAACCCGGCGGCCAAAACCAGCCCGAAGGCCCCCAGAGATCTCAACGTGGCGCGAAGATAAATGGTCCAGCCAATAAGAAGCACCATGCCAACGAAGCCCTTCAACACATCAAATACCGGCAACTGGGCAATGGCCCAATCGTAGTATGAGTAACCTTCCGGGTTATAACTGCCGAAAACCAGTAGGGCCGCAAACAGAAATCGCAGGCCGACACCGCCAGATGTGATGCTTTGACTCGCCATAGAAAAGCCTCAAGGAAACAGAAAAGACAAGGGTAAAGCTTATATTACCGTCTTAATGGCAAATGAACAGCTCGAAATAGCCCCTTGTCTGGCAGCCAACCGCAACCCACAACAAGCTCACCATACAGATGATCGCGAGACACGCGGGAACCGCCTATTGCAGACAAATGATCGGTGAAAATGAATGAAATGCTAGATATTAGGGCGGCTTATAGCCCAGACGGGCCCGGGGGTTGGTTTAAAAAACTACGCAGAATCAGGTAATCGACCACCGTCACGCTGCCGTCGCCATTTAAATCAGCGTGGGGATCATTGGTATTCAGTCGGCTACGCAGTATCAGATAGTCAACAACAGTCACCACACCATCGTTGTTCAGATCGGGGTCACAACGATTGCCAAACGCATCACCATCGGTGTTGCGCTGTCCAGCGTTCGCTAATACCAGACAGTTATCCTGCGGGTCTGAAATGCCATCGAGATCCAGATCCCCAATATCACAAGCATCACCGGTTCCATCCTGATCAGTGTCTGCTTGATCATCATTTGCAATAGTCGGGCAGTTGTCGATGGTGTCCACTATCCCATCGGTATCCACATCCGGGGACACTCTGAACACCACCAAATCGTTACCCGTCGCGCCCGACTGACTGACACCAACTGAAATAAGAAAGTCCCCCTTGACGGCAATACTCCATGGATACTCAGATGTTTTGATCACTGAGTAGGGCAAATCATATTCGAGTGGCACCTCATACGATTTCACATAAATCGGATTCATTGGGTCGGATATATCAAAAATAGCCAAACCCTTACAACCATTGGCAACGACCGCGTAATTCCCGGTCAATACAATCTGATGCGGACCAGGATCGCTGCCAACCTGGCCCTCCTCCGCTCCCCCCGGAGCCGATTCACACTGCTGTTCCAGCGGGATCGGTGCGTAACCAACCAACTCAGGTGACACCGCGGCATCAGCAAAATTCGGCGCAAGATCATACACTGCCAGGCCATCATCAAAGGTGTTGTCACTGGGACTGTCCGCTACCGGGGCGTACAAATATTGTCCGTCGGTTTCCATATACCAATTTCGCGTACTACCACTGAGGCCATTAAACTGTATGTGGCTCCAGTCCTCAGGGGCAACAGCAGACGTATCAACGGCCAAAAGACGGCTGACCCAGGCGCCGACATAGGCTCGGTTGTGCTCCGGTATGACCAACACTTCCTGATACTCCTCTGACGAGGACGGTGAGTAACGACCAATCATTTTCAAGTCAGTCGGGTCACTGACATCAATGACCCCTAGACCGGCGAGACGTAGCGCCATGTAGAGTTGCTTGGTATCCGGATCGAGATAAGAGCCGGTTGCCCGTCCACGCGGCGTAATGAAACCAAAACTCAGATGTAGATCACTTGGACCGACCACCGGACCACTGGTGTAGAGATTGGTGACATCAACAACCTTGAGATACCCATCGCCAAAGGGACCAACAGTGGAACGAAACCCACAAAATACGCTATTACCATCCTTGGTCACCGTGAACAGGGAATAACCATCCAATTCAAATGCGTTATTGTCCACGTGTGCTAGCACTTGGGCTTGTGCCGGATCGGCCACATCCAAGATGTACAGACCGTCATAGCCGGCGGCGACATAGGCGATATCGCCGTCGATCAGTAAATCCCGTCCTTGCGTGTTGTAGGTAAACAGATCCCTCCGAATGAGCTCGGGCTCATCCACCACCGCATGGGCACTGGAAGCTAGCAGCAGGAGCATCCACAACAACCCGCCCCACGTATGACCTAGATAAACTCGCATTCCGTTGATAACCAATTCCGAAGACCTATGAAAAACACCTATCCCTATACAGGAGCAATATGCATACCAACTATTTTTATAATTATAATTCAATTGCTTACAATATATCGAAGGACCACCTGAAACCAAACTGTAAATAATTCTGACGCCATCATCTATTCAGACATAACCATAGGTCTGTAGATGGTCCGCAAAGACCTCGTCAAACAGCGAATCGAGTTCCGAGCTAATATCACCCAAAGACTGTCCTACCTTGCCTCGATTCATGAAACGCGCATTGCCTTGCGATTGCCGCGGATGAACCTGAAACACCGTGCCGTATTCTTCATCCGCGCGTTCTCGTTCCTCCAATAACTTCATACGATCAAATGATGCGCCGTCAATCGCCGATTGCATCGCAACCAGGTCTGGCTCAACACCAAGAAAACGCAACACGCGCCCAAACTCAGTGTAAATATCCGCGTGCATATCTTCATAACGCACCACGATATGGGAAAGTTCCTGATCCATTGTCCAACTCATCACATTATCCAGCAACGAGCCTACTCCCTGATCGATCCAGTACGGCGCGCCCTTGAGTTCAATGAAACGACGAGCAAAAGACTCGGCCACTATCTCGCCATCAAACAGCAATCGGAAGTACTGCAAGGTACTCAACAGAACATCCTTCGGATGACGGATAAGATAAATCGCACGCTGGGTATTCTCATGATCGGGATGGCGCTTGTTCCACAGGAAATGCGTCTTGATCAAATGATTACCCATCATCTGATCAGGGAGACGGCGATCGGGTAACGTATGAATATCCGGTATTGCTGCAGCGATCTCGGCGCTGCTCCCTACCGAACCATGAAAATATCCGTACAAAAGGAACCGCATCCACGTGTTTCCAGATTTTGGATACGAAGCAAGCCAGGTAATCTCACGAGGTGGTTTCATCCCTGCCGGTACCAATCAACCGCCCGTCATCGACATCAAGCGCACGACCTGTGACGGTTTCTCAACAAATTCATGTTTTAGTGGTTTCAGTGCCAACGCCTCGACGATCGCCGCCTTGAGACCCGCATCGTCAATGCCCTTGCGCAGCAGTGGCTTCAGTGGATAACTGTGGGATTGCCCCAGACAAAGATGCAGAGTCCCGTCGACCGACAAACGCACACGATTACAGGTTTCACAAAAGTGTTGTGAAATCGGTGTGATAAATCCGATTCTGAGATCCGTGCCATTGACCTGGACATAACGCGCGGGGCCGCCACCGGGCATCACACCGGGGATCAAATCGTAACGCTGCGCAAGACGCGCCTTGACCTCGCCCAAATCGAGATAGCGATCCGTCGCTTGTTCACTGGTTGCACCCATCGGCATGGTTTCAATCAGGCGTAAGGTGAAATCGTGCTCAAGACAGAATTCGACCATGTCTTCAAACTCATCGTCATTGATACCCTTGAGCGCGACCATGTTGATTTTTAGCGGGGCAAAACCGGCCGCCTTGGCCGCCATCAAACCCTCAATAACGTCAGCTAACCGGCCCCCGGTAATGGACTCAAACTTTTCAGGGTCAAGCGAATCCAGACTGATATTCAGGCGGCTTACACCGGCATCAAATAATGACTGAGCTTGTGACTTGAGTAGACTCGCGTTGGTACTCAGAGACAGATCATCCAAACCCGGCAGAACCGACAATCGTGATGCCAACCGGGCAACCCCCTTACGCACCAATGGTTCACCGCCGGTCAAACGCACCCGCTTCACGCCCAACTCAGAAAAAACACGCACCACGCGCTCAATCTCATCGAAGCTGAGCCAGTTTTCGTTTTTTTCGAAATCGTGAAATCCCTGCGGCATGCAATAAAAGCAGCGCAGGTTACATTTATCCGTCAACGACAGACGCAGATAATCAATCTGCCTGCCGTGAGGATCAATCAGTGCTGCGGTGGGATCGGATGTCATCGTCAAAGGGTATATACCGAGTAATAAACCCGATTATACCCCCAGTTCAGCGGCTTTATTGGTAGACTTGTAGCCCCCTATCAGCCACTGCTCATGCCGTTTGGGCCCAATATTATGCACATCATTCGCTTCACCGACCCCGACAATCAAACCCACTGGGGTATTCCAGAAAACGACGGGCAAGCCCGATTGATCGAAGGCGACCTGTTCGGCGCATGCAAACCCGGCGAGACACTCGTATCGATCAAACAGATTCTCGCGCCTCTGGCACCGACAGCCATATACGGAATCGGTCTAAACTATCGTGACCACGCCAAGGAAACCGGCGCTGACTTGCCCGACTACCCAATCGTGTTTATGAAACCCGGCAGCGCCGTTAGCGGCATCGGCGATCCCATTCCTATTCCCGCTTGCTGCGCGCGCGGTCCCGAGGTCGACTACGAGGCCGAACTTGCCGTCATCGTTGGCAAGGTCGCGCGCAACGTCCGTGTCGATGATGCATTAAACTACGTGTTCGGTTATACCGTTGCCAACGATGTCTCGGCACGGCGCTGGCAAAAGCATGCGGGCGGCAAACAATGGGTGCGCAGTAAAAGCTTTGACGGATTCTGTCCACTGGGGCCACACATGGTCACGGCAGACGAAATCCCGAACCCACAAACACTGAAGATTCAATCCATTCTCAACGGCACTGTAATGCAAGACGGGACAACCTCTGACATGATTTTCAGTGTTGCAGAGATCATCAGTTTTTTGAGTGAAGATAACAGTCTGCAACCCGGCACCGTAATCCTCACTGGCACTCCGGCGGGCGTCGGTGTGGCACGCAAGCCACCGGTGTTCCTGAAGGCGGGAGATCAGATCGATATCCAGATTGAATCACTCGGGACCCTGAGCAACCCCGTTATTGATCCGAGCTAAAATCTCGTTTTCGCGCCATTCCCAGACCGTCTGCAATCGGCAGCAAGCAATAATCAACGCGCCGATCATTGGTAACAAACTGGTTGAAGTCTCGAATCGCAACCGTGTCCGGCTCGTGGTTATCCGCATCCGCAACGCTACCACCCCATAAGGTGTTGTCGATCAACATCACCCCGCCGGGACGCAGCAGGTGCAACACACACTCGTAATAATTCAGGTAGTTTGTCTTGTCGGCATCAATAAATGCCAAATCGAAACACTCGATCTCATCTGCCATTAACTCGTTGAGTGTTGCCAACGCCGGGGCCATGCGTAGATCGATCTTATGATCCACGCCTGCTTGACGCCAATAGCGTTGCGCGATCGCGGTCCATTCCTGGCTAATATCGCAACAGATCAGACGCCCCTGTTGCGGCAAGGCCAACGCCATACTCAACGCGCTGTAACCGGTATACGTGCCGATTTCGATTGCACGCTGACAGCCCGTCAGCTTCACCAACAAGCTCATAAACTGACCTTGCTCGGGGGCAATCTGCATCAGGTGATCGGGAAGACGATCGGTTTCTGCTCTCAACTCACGCAGCACACTGGCCTCGCGCCCAGCGAGATTATCGAGGATATAGTCGTAAACCTGTTCATCAATATTAAGAGTTCGCTTGGACATACCAATCCTTCAAGAAGAGCAGCTAACCGAAATCTGATCAGCCCAATCTGGCGGATGCCCCGCATAAGCCAATACATCCGCATCATTATCGTACGGGCGGGACAACGCACGCATCAGGTGATCGACTTCACTAAAGTCGCCCGCTTCGGCCTGTGCAATCGCCGTCTGTGCCAAATAGTTACGTAAAACAATAGCAGGGTTCACCGCATCCATCGCTTGTCGGCGCTCGTGGTCGTCTGAATTCTCTCGCTGTAAGCGAGCACCATAAACTTTGGCCCAATCATCAAATGCATCACGGTCACGGAACTGATCCCGCAGATCAGATTCGCTACCGGGCGAAAAAGAACTCAGCGAACGAAACGAAATGGTGTAATCCACCTGATCCTTAGCCATGAGTAGCAACAGACGGCGTCCCAGCTCGGGATCATCGGTTTCGCTGGTGCGCAGCCCCAACTTGTTCGCCATCTGTTGATCACGGTATTGGTCATAGCGTGATTGATACGTTTTCAACAAGGCCAACGCCATCTCCCCCGCGGCCTCAGGCTCCGGCGACAACAGCGGCAAAATCGACTGCGCAAAACAACTGAGATTCCACAACGCCACACTCGGTTGTTTCGCAAAAGCATAACGCCCCTGATAGTCCGAATGGTTACAGATAAATTCGGGGTCGTACTGATCCAGAAAACCGAATGGCCCATAGTCGAGGGTAAGCCCCAACACCGACATATTGTCGGTGTTCATCACACCATGAGCGAAGCCCACCGCCTGCCATTGCGCGATCAAACTCGCCGTCAGATCGATCACCCGTTCCAGCCAACGTAGATAACGATCATCGTTACCCACAAGCTCCGGAAAATGTTCGTCAATGACATGATCGGCCAATGGCGCGAGTTGCTCATACTGCTGTCGATAGTAAAACACCTCGAACGAGCCGAAGCGCACATGCGATGGCGCCATGCGAACCAATAGCGCACCGGTTTCAATGCGTTCCCGGTAAACATCTTCGGGGCTAGAGAACACACACAAGGCGCGCGTGGTCGGAATCCCCAGCGCGTGCATCGCCTCGCTGCACAGATACTCGCGGATGGTTGAGCGCAATACCGCACGCCCATCCCCATCTCGGGAATACGGCGTTTTGCCACCGCCCTTCACTTGCAGGTCCCAACTCTCGCCACGCTGATTTCTGACCTGCGCCAACAGGATCGCGCGTCCATCGCCAAGCTGCTGAACATAGTGTCCGAACTGATGACCGGCATACAGCATCGCCAACGGATCAGCGCCCGCACAGTCTTCATCACCATTGATAAAGGCAACAAACTCCGCACTGCGCAGCGCATCGACATCCAGATCGATCAACTCTGCAGCCGAACGACTAAACGAGGCAAGCACAGGCGCTTGCAACGGCGTCGGTCGCACACGCGAGTAGTAGATATCCGATAACGCGGCAAACCGATTATCAAATTGTAATGATTGCAACTTCATCAGAACGAAAGTGAACCTAGTTCAAACGCGATCGGGGCTGATAAGCACCGTCACAGAATTCGCCAAACAACTGTTTGACTTGGGGATGACTAATCGGCACATCCGCCTTGTCAACACGCAGATGACGTTCGGCCACGTAGGTCGTATGCGCCGCCTGATCCACCAATACGTGATACCAAGGCTTGTCCTTGGGTGGACGACTCAGGGCGACCTGGTCATACCACATCTCCGAACCCTGGTAGGTGCCGTCGACATCAAATACCACCCCGCGGTAGCCGAACTTCTCATGGTAAACTATCTGGCCTATATAAAATTCCGGCTTGCTGCTCACACTGTCCTCCAACCCAATCCTGAAATGCGCCATACCCCATCAATACAAAGGCATTACGCGTGAAACCCCGACTATACTAGTGAGTGTAACAAATCGATTCTCCAGTCAGAATGAGGTGATAGAAATCAAGCAGTTAACGGCATCTCCCCTCTCCCCAACCCTCTCCCCGAGGAAGCGGGAGTCAACAGCACAACGCTAATGTTCTCCCTGTTTAAATCCCAACCGGTTCTGGACGAGGCCTCTGCGCTGTGGATCTTCGAGGTGTTCGCGTGGTCGTTACGTCAGTTTAATGCCGACGTGTTCTATCAGCACTCCATCTTGGTCACACCCTCCAACAAACACTTTCCGGGACGCGAAGACAGCGTCCAAGGTATGGCCGAACTGATTTTTGCCAACGTGCAGCGCCATGCCGGTATGTCGCATTGGTCATTCAAAGTCACCAGTCAACACAACACCATGCAGCTCGATCCACCTAAAGTGGTACTCAACGGAGCGTTGCGCGGGGTTGATCTACCGGTCACCGATGATGCCCACCACATCATAATCCCCTACGATCGCAATCTGGTGAGCAACCCGGAGGCGTTGATCGCCAGCTTTGCCGCTGGTCTCTCACATTACCTCTGCTCGGTAAGCAACGAACCGCCACCGGGGGGCGAAGAAAACTGGCTCTACCTGATCGAAGTCGTCGCGGTGTTTCTGGGATTTGGTGTGCTGTTTTGCAACAGCGCGTTAACCCATCGGGTACGCTCCTGCGGGAGTTGCGCACCACGGGCCAACCGCGCCAGCCATCTATCCCAGTTTGATCTCACCTATGCGCTGGCGATGTTTTGTGTACTGAAAAATATCCCCAACAAAGAGGTGCTGGGAGACTTGAAGTCATCGCTACGGGGACATTTTAAAAAGGCGCGCAAGGATATTCAGAAGCGGGGAGAACGACTTTCTGAGTTGCGCGGGATTCTCTAGCTGATGGACTACCTTCGATTCAGCAGAACTGATCCGAAGCCTTAACCTTATCCAACACCATCGTCGACAATCCCTTCTTGTACTCGACTATACGTTGCAATAACGAGTCATCCGACGTCGCCAGTATCTGAGCCGCAAGAATGCCTGCATTCTTCGCACCGTTGATCGCGACCGTCGCCACCGGAACTCCAGCGGGCATTTGTACAATCGATAACAATGAATCCTGACCACCCAGCGCAGCGGTTTTTACCGGCACACCGATGATGGGCAATGGCGATATCGCCGCCACCATACCTGGCAAATGAGCCGCCCCACCCGCGCCGGCGATAATCACTTTCAAACCTCGCTCAACCGCTGTTTCTGCATAGTCGTACAGACGCTGTGGCGTCCGATGCGCCGATACAATTGTGATTTCATACGCAACTGACAACTTGTCCAGCATATCGTTGGCGTCCTGCATCACCGACAAATCGGAGTCGCTTCCCATGATGATTCCCACCAGTGGCTTGCTCATGATGCTTCTTCCCCTGTAATTGTGATCAACTCTCTAACCTGTTCCGCTTTGTCACGCGCGGCATGAATATCCCGATCCAGAACCGTGACGTGTCCCATCTTCCGGTACGGGGTGGTTTTGTCTTTGCCATACAAGTGCACACAGACACCCGGAATCGATAACGCCGCTGCCAAACCGCTGACCACAGGATGGCCTTGCGAATCCGGATCACCCAGCAAGTTTAGCATCGCCGCAGGAGAAAGCTGCTCAGTCGATCCCAGCGGCAAACCAATAACCGCACGCAAATGTTGTTCAAATTGATCGGTTATGCAGGCCTCAATCGTGTGATGACCCGAGTTATGGGTGCGCGGTGCAACTTCATTGACCGACAACTCACCATCGGCAGTTAGAAACAGTTCAACACCAAATACCCCGACGCCCTGCATCGCTTCAATGGTTCGCGTCGCCAATACCTGTGCTGCCTCTGCAACGGATGGATCGATCTCGGCCGGTGCGAGCAAAATATCGAGAACGTTCTCGCCTTCACGAAAGTCCATCTCGACAACCGGATAACAGCAACTGACACCATCGTCACCACGGGCGACCAGAACCGCGAGTTCTTTCTCCGCCGGAACAAATCGTTCGATATAAGAAGGTACCGGCAAG
>JYMV01007577.1_pt1 | contig 14421 bp, 12 predicted proteins | sample 338911 | NCBI WGS metagenome assembly JYMV01 (sample SAMN03354496, study PRJNA234377) | hydrothermal vent metagenome | biome: Deep sea; feature: Hydrothermal plumes at the Eastern Lau Spreading Center, Western Pacific Ocean; material: Seawater | place: Tonga | collected 2009 | depth 2000 m m
ACTATGAGAAAGAACTTAAAGGAGAATTAAATGAAGTTTTTATTAAACAAACAAAATGTTCTTAATATGAACAATGGCTTAGACTATCAAGTATCTGAGTATCATAAAGGCGGTGGTACTTCTACTTCTACTACTGGTTTTGCTCAAGAGTATAAACCCCAGATTACAGGTATGCTTGATTCAGGTAAGAGCCTATATGACTCAGGTCAGTTAGGTTCTGTTGCAGGATTTAATACTAATCAGACGAATGCTCAGAATCAAGGTGTTACTGCAGCAGGTGTTCAAACTGGTTTAGAAGGTTCATTAGCTACTCAAGCAGGTAAGGCTGTTGATTTAAGTGGTATGCGTACTGCAGCTAAAACAGATGCACTTGCAGCTCTTAGTATGAGTGCAGCAGGTGCTGGTCGAGCAGGTGGTCTGGGTGGTTCTAGGCAGATATTAAATAATCAATCTGTTGCTAATGATTTAGCAGGTAAGTTTGCTACTATAGACCAGACAGAACAAGCTACTAAGTTTGCTAATACACAGGCTGCGTTACAAGTGCAGGACAACAGCAACAAGCTCAGAATGTAGCAGATGCTCCTTATAAAGGACTATCTCAATATGCTTCACTATTTCATGGTGTTGCTGATAAATCTACAACTACACAACAATCAGGAGGTAAGTAATGGGAGTTAAAATTGTACCCAATCTAAATAATATAGCATCGAATAATTCTGGTGATTATAATTCTGCGATAGATGAAGAAATGATGGACCCAGGTAGTAAGTACAATCTTCCTGGTTATAATGGTCTTGTTCTACAATCTTATCCTCCAAAAATACAATTTGGAAGTGGTGATTACGTATCTTTACAAGAAGATGCCAGAGGAGATTGGACTTATCCGACAGAACGTCCAGGATACGATCCTGCTAGTGGTATGACAGTACCTCAATACAATAATCATTACGAACAAAGATTCCCATATGGAGATCCTGGAATGGTTATCCCTAATGTTTGGGGTAAGGGACAAGAAGCAACAAGCCCTGTGTTAGACGGTATTAGGGCAAATAGGAACGCTATGCCAACTCCAGGAGTTACTAGTATTCCTTTAGATAGACAACAATTAGGACCACTAGCTATTCCTATGCAAGTAAACCCTTTTAAAGGTGGTGTACAAGTAGTATCTCAACCACCTGGTGGTGCTATGGTTCAATCAGGAACATTAGATGGTTCTGGTAATTTTTCACCGTCTTCTCTTAATGATTATTGGGATAGCCTTGAACGATTTCCATTCCCTAGTTTAGACGTAAGTTTCTAAGGAGATATTATGGCGTATCAAAACCCACAGTATGGTAATACAATATGGGGACCACCACCTTCCTTAGATGATGAAGACCCTTTAAAGAAATCTTTTGCTAAAGATGCAATGGCTTCTCCTAATGCTTCCTTCGATAATAGTCAGACACTAGGACAAAAGGTAGGTAATGCTGGCGCTAGTGCTGCTGGTAAACTGGCTGGCAGTGCTATTGGTAATGCCATTATGCCTGGTATTGGGGGAATAATCGGTGGAGCAATGGGCGGAGCAGCAGCTGGTAGTATTTTTGGCAGTAGTAATGGTATAGAAGCAGCTCAAGTTAAAGGTCCAGAAGCATTAGCTATGGAAACAAATACTACAGTAATACCTACAGGTGGTCGAGTAGCTGGTCCATTAAATCCTAATATGCAACAAGCACAAAATGGTTTTGATGAACAAGAATATTATAGAAGAATTGGAGCGTTAAGCCCGATGAATAGGAGAAGTAATTATGGGAGAATATAATAAACAAATTAATCCTTATGGACCTTCAGGTTATACAGAAGGTAAGATGCATCCAGGATTTAACCCACCAAGTGCACCTGCTGCTCCTAAAGCGTGGTATGAGAGTGACGCAGTAGCAGAAGGATTAGGTGCAGTTGTTCCTAAATTGTATGATAGTTTAACTTATCCTACTTCTACTGGTAAAACTGTAGGTTGGCAAGAAGATCTTGACGCTACTAAACGTTTCAATAAAGACTTAGACTACTATACTGATGGAAGTAATATTACGGAAGATTGGTGGCCTAAAGAAAAAGCAAAAGCAATAGCAGCTGCAGATGATTTATATAAGAATAAACAATCTATAACATTAGATAAGTACAAAGAAATACTTGCAAATATTGAAACTGAAGATTATAAAAATAGTGCCTTAACTAGGGGTGCTTCAATGTTTGAAAAACAAATAACGCATACTATTCCGAAAGCACAAAGAGATTATATTACTGATATGAGGACTAAAAGCCAGTATTACGGTAATACGGTAGTTGAATATCCTGCTCTTGGAAGATTATTAGGTGGAAGTCAATTAAATCCTGGATATGTAGCTGCCAGTTCTTTAAAAGATGATGTTAGGGAACGTACATTAGGTAAACCAAAGCCTTGGTGGAAGTTTTAATAGGAGAAATATATGATTCACGAAGTTAACAAAGAAGATATTTGGAGTGTTAAGGGTGCGAACGAATTCGGTGAGGGAGTAGATGAAGAAACTAGGACTGTTAAGGTTAATGGTCAGACTATTACCCAATCAGTAAAGAATGATAATAAGAAAGACGTAAAATCTTCTAATACTCCTACAGTTGCACCAGGAGGTACTATAACTTTACACCCTGGTTCAGAGTTTTTCGATGAAGCTGGTCTTAATAGTACTTCATCAGTAGCGAATGAAGATGGATCTTATACTTTTACTATGGATGATGATAATCCTGTTACTATTTTTTCGGATTCTCAACCAATGCCTACTTTCTTAGATGCGTTCGGGGCAAGTAATGAGGGTATCTTAAGAGGTGTTCCAGAGATACTACCTCGTATATGGGATGGAGTCACTGGTTTAGTAGGGGAAGGTACAGATACTACTGGCTACGTCAGGGAAAAAGTAGATAGTGTTTTTGGAGAGGGAACTACGAATCCTGCGTTAGAGAGATACGAGACTAAGGGTAGAGATTTAGGTGCTGGTTTAGGTTTTGGTGGTCTTACTAAAGTACCAGCAGGAGTTAAAAAAGTAAAAGATGTAGTTAAAGAGAATACTCAAGAAGTTATTAAGAAAAGTAAAGAAGCTACTGACACTGTTGTTAAGACAACTAAGCAAATAGAGAAAACAAAGCAAAACCAAGCTGTAAAAAAGGCTGAAAAGAAAGATGCTTTCAATTCACTTAATAAAGCAATAGCTAGAGTTAAAGAGAGAAGAGCCGCCCTAGTTAAACTACAGAGTAGTGGTAAGAAAGGTGCTAACAAGAATAAACAGATTAACCAAACCAAAAAAGCATTGGAGGAAGCCTTAAAGGCTGAGAAAGTTGCTAGAAAAGAGCTTAAGAGAGCTGACAAGAGCATAGGTAGATTAGAAGTAAAATTAACTGATCAAACTAGGACACTTAAGTCTGCTAAAATCCAAGCCAAGAACCCAGGGTTAGATTTTGGGGGTAAGGTTATGACTGCTTATTGGGGTGGACAAGCAGGTTATGCAAGCTTAGAGTATTTAAATGATTCTTGGAATTCTCTAGATGAAGCAGGTAAAGAAAGAGGTGTTTTTAGTTTCCTACAAGATACAGGAACGAAAGCTGCTACATATATAGCTAATAATCCTTTTCACGGTGTTGTTTTATATCTTGCTGCTAGATTAGGATTAAAGAATTTTAAAGGTATTCCCAAGGGTAGAGTATCACAGCTGTTACAGAAGTTAAAAGGTACTCTAACAGGTGTTATGAATAATCCTTACGCTAAATTAGCTACCTTAGGTACTGTGGGTGATGTTAACCCTAGTTTAAATCCTAAATTAGGTGATAAGATATTCGGAGATAGTATAACAACTGATCCGTCTTCTGAAAAAACTCCTGTATTTAATGCAGAAGAACACACGAAGGCGATGGAAAAATTAAGAGCTGATTCAGAGGGTGGTCCTATTGCAAATGCAGCTTCTAAAGACCCTAAACTTGCACAACATATACTAGCTAATAAAGATAGGATTGTTGCTGACTATGGTTCTAGTTTAGCTAGAGACTTATTCACAGTAGCAACAGGTTTTCTTCTTACTGGTGGTAATGTCGAAGGTGGTTTAAAGCTTGGGCTTAGTACTTTAGGAGCTAATCAAGAGCGAGAAGATGAGAGAGCAATTAAAGCAGCCAAGGCTCGTAAAGAAGCTATATCGGCTGATAGTTCTAGAGTAACTTCTTTAATTACTAATGCAGGTAAGATGACAGAACAACAATTCTTAACTGCTATTAATAATCTTAATATACCTAGTAATCAGATACCTGCATTAAAAGCACTATACGTAGCTAAGAGAACTGATAGTAAAATGACTATGGCTAAGGATGCGAGGACAGCAAATAGAAAGATTGTTAAAGATATAAGAACCAAGTTATCTATCCCTAAAGATGAAGGTAGATTCCAAGAGGGTTTTACTGACTTAGCTAGAGTATTTGAAGAGAATGATTTAGACCTTACAGGCCCTAATGGTGCTTCTTATAGAAATCTATTTGAAAAGTCTTTTAATTCTTGGCGTAGTGACTACAAAGATTGGATAGCTAATGACAGAGAAGAATGGACTATGAATGGCATAGAATTAGATACTAAAGATGGTTTTAGTGTTCAATCTCCCGCTGCTTATTACTATCACTCAGTAGGCCTTATGAGTAAGTTCCCTAATGAGGTCATCGATCCAAAGGAATCTGTTAAATTTAATATAAGTGATGTTGCTACAGCTCACGCTATGCTTAGTTTCTTGTATACCAATGACATTAAAAAGAGAGCGCAAGCTCAGGTACAAATAAGAAATGATTGGTTAGATAATAAAGATGGTAATGCGAGTGCATTCCCTAATTATGCTTCTTACTTAAGATATCGCTTAGGCGAAATGTTCCAGGATAGATCTAAATTAATATAATCGGAGAAGCCTAATGCTTAACTACGGAAACGACTTTACTAGTACAGACGGTGTTAAATATACTTGGGAAGATGGTGACACTCTCTTAGACGAGGCTGGTGCTAAGTATAGGTTATTAGGTTTTGATACAGCAGAAGTCGAACACGAAGAGGGAGCGAAAACTAAGTCTGCACCTACTAATCTCGGTGATGCCCAAGCTTCTGCTATTGCTGATATTGTTTCTAGATATGGTTACAACAATATACAAGAAGAAGGAACAGATATATATGGTAGGAGGCTTATAAGATTATTTGATAATAACGGTAATCCATTATCAAATAAATTATATAGTGAGGGAATCTTACAAGAAAGAGGTCCGATGACTGTAGAGTCAAGGATGGCTTTTGACCAAGGTAGGCTTGCTAGAGAGATGCATGGTGAAGATAAGGATTCTTACTTCGGTAGGGTTCGTTCTTTATTAGACGAAGCTAAAGCTAACGATTTCACTTTTGTTAAGGGCATGGCCCCTACCGAGTACTGGAAGGAGAGCGGTGGTGATCTTTTCGATGATGTACTTATCAGACAGAATGATAGGAATATAGTCAACAGGCCTCATAGTACTTTCATTTCTAGTTTCGAGCAAGGCGTTGATGGTCTTCAAGCAGGTCTTTATGGAATGGCTGAAGCTTTTGGTGCTAAATCTGATATAAAAAGTCTAGAACAATGGGGTAAGGAAGGCGTTTTTGCTAACACTGAAGCCCAGAAGTTCGATAGGCCTTCTTGGGTAAGTAGTTACAAGGAAATTAATACTGATAACTGGAAAAAAGGTTTTTCAGATGCTGCTGATTGGGCTACAGGTCTAATGGGTGGTTCTTTACCTTACCTAATGCCTTATCTTATTCCTGGTGGTGGTTTAGTATCTAAAGGTGCTACTGGTACATTAGGTACTTCTTATGCTGGTCAAGTTTGGAATGAAATGGAAGGCGATACAGAGGATAAGTCATTATCTGCTGCACTAATTGCAGGTGCGGGTATGGCTACTATCGATAGGTTGTCTGCATTAGGTCTTAAAACATTAGGCCTTAAGGCTAGTGATTTTTCTGGTAAAGAGTCTATTAATACTGCTATTAAGAAATTAGTAGCTAGTAATGATTTAACTAAAGCACAAGCTTCTAAGATACTTAAAAAAGAATCATTAGAATCTATGGTAGATACCCTTTCTACTTTAGGACATCTAGATAAAGTTAGACTAAGTAAGTTAGTGTATGCTAAAGGGATAGCCACTAAGGCTGGTAAGGGTTTTGCTACAGAAGGCTCGACAGAAATGATGCAGGAGTTTATGCAATACGCAGCTGCTGTAGGTGGTTCTGAGAAAGAGTGGAATCAAGAAGACTTCGAAGAGTTAATGATTAATGCTGGATTAGGTGGCGGATTATTAGGTGGTAGTTTCGGTACCGCAGGTGGTGTTATTACTAATCCTCAAGAACTTAGAGATTTAAGATATAAGTATGGTGAAGTAGACGAAGACCTACCTGATATGGATAGTAGTGACTCTATTTTAAGTAAAGTATCTGTACGAGAAAATGTAAGAATCAAAGATAAAGAAGGAAAAGTTCGTAGAGAAAGCCCTATCTTAAATAAGATAACTAAATGGATAGAAGAAGCAGATAACGATCGTGACGGTAAGGGTTATCTTAATAGGACTTGGCAAGATATTCTTGATAAAAGGTTTTATAGAACAAACTTAGAGATCCTCCGTAATAGAATAGGAGAGTCTAAATATGCTCAATCACCTGTAACAAGGGCGCTAGTAGATAAGTTTGGTTGGACTACTGAAAGAACTACTGCTGGTCCTACTTATCAACAGAAAAAGCGTAGAAGAGTTAGTGACTACTTATCTCCATTGCAAGAAGCTCAAGTGCGTACTATGGAACTCTTAGGTTTAAGAAGATCGGTAAGCGATGTTATAGCAGATAAGCGTGGTGGTAAAGCCAGTGCAGCTGCTTTTGATACATTATCTTCTTATCACCAGTGGGTAGAAGATACACACACTGCTAATCTTACTGGAGAAAAAGCTCCCGTAGCACCTGATAAGAGATTTAACAATCCTGCATTTCAAAAAGAGTTTAATGAGATAATAGCATTAATACTTAGTTCTAACGAAGCCAGGGTTAAAGCTAAACAGAGTTTCAAAGGCACTTATGAAGAAATGTTTAATGCTCCGTTCAAACCATCCATGGTTAGTAAGTTCAAAATAAAAAAGAATAGAGATGCATTCATTAATAAGCTAATACATAAGAGGGGTTTAACCAGAAGACAAGCCGAAGATTATGTAGATGATTTAATCGATACTCCTGATGGTTACAAAGCTAAAGAGTACCATGCTAGTGCTCCTGTTCGTTCATCTGTTTATCCAGAAAGTATGAAGGATAAGAAAGTAGATTTAACTAAGAATGATGACTTCAAAGAGTTTATGGTTAGAGATGGTTTTGCTGCTATGCAACAAGATGCAGTAGAGACTGCTAACTTTACAGTTGATATGGAAGAGTTAGGACCTAACGGTAGTAAGATATACGCTCAACTTGATGCTGCTATGGAAGAAACAGGAGATCCTGAATTGGTAAGATCAATCCTTAATAATATCGAAGCATTAAGGGGTACTTATAATAGGATTGAGAGTGATAAACTTAGAAAAGTTCAAACAGTAATAGGTACAGTACAGATGTATGCGTACTTACCTTTCGCTGGATTAGCTTCTATACCTGAATTAGCTGTATCTTATTTAGGATTAGAGGGTAGAGACTCTTTAGTTTCTCATACTAAGGGTATGGGTAAGATAGCAGCCAGAGGGTTATTACCTTTTATGAAAGACCGTAGTACAGTAATCTTTGGTAATGCTGACGAAGTAAGAAAGTTTGAAAGAGCTAGAAATATTATGTATAACGAAGGTTATTTAAGAACTGAGCACTCTGCTATTGGTTTAGTAGACGTTGATTCAGACATCATTAATATGAGTAAGCGTATGAGGAATATCTCTAATGCTTACTTCAATGTTATTGGTTTAAAACCTTTTACAGACTATACTAGACTTATTAGGGCTGCTTCAGGTCAAGACTTTGTTATGGAGAAGATGGATATCGTAGCACAGATAGACCAAGATGCCTTAGACGGTTCTAAGCCTATGAAGAGGTACCAAGTAGATGCTATCAAACAGCTTAGAGAGCTTGGTGTAGATCCTCATGCTATGGTTAACCAACATAAAAACTTCTTATCCTATTTAGTTCAAGAAGGTATTGATGTAGGCGACTATGATATGTTGTTGTCTAAATTAGAGGGTAATGAAAAAGGTATGAGGCTAGCAGATATGTATAATACAGCTGTTACTAATTTCATTGACGCTGGTATTGTTAACCCAGATCCTACTAAGAAACCCTTGTTCTATTCTGATGATAGGTTTAGATTGTTATTTCAATTCCAAGGTTTTATGTCAGTATTTACTACTACCATATTAAGAAAGATTTGGAAGGATGTTGCTTCTAGTAACCCTCAAGCTCAATATGCAGCGGTAGCTATACTAGGTACTATGATGTTACTAGGTTTTATGTCACAAGCTTTCAGAGACGAGTTGAAATATCAAGGAACACCTTCATGGTTATCTGATTCTAAAGAGATGCAGAGAGCATTAGGTGCTTCAGGTATATTAGGCCAAAGCGAAAGGTTACTTAATATGTTCTTTCCATTATACGGTTCTAATAAAGAAACCTTATTTAGTAAAGCATTAGATGAGTTAGGACCAGCAGCTAGGACCGCCACTAACTTAGGTTATGGTGTTCAGAAGATGGCAGAAGGAGAAGCAGGTGCAGCAGCTAATCAATTCCTTAAACTGGTTCCTGGATTAGGTGTTTCTACTTCTAATAGACAAGATGTAGCAAATAAGATAGATGATTTTTTTAAATAGGAAAATTTAAAATGAGTAAATTTAATGTAGGCCGATTATCGGCAGATCCTGTTGTTAATAACAGAAACCAATATTACGATATGTTAAGAGAGAATGCCCAATCTCAGCAGTCTGTTTTAGGTGCTGGTATTACAGGCCTAGATGCTTTAGAAGGCATGGATATTACTGGAGCTACTAGCGGTGTTGATGCTGCTATTGGTACTGATATGAGTGAGGTAGATAAGTGGGAGCAAGCTGTTAGAAATCAACAGCCTACTGTTATCCAACAGAAGCCTCAGAATATGGATCAATTAGAAGCTGACGCTAGAAATGCTTATGGTATACCAGGAATAGATCAAGATGCTAGACCTACAGTAGTACCTCAGCACGCACTAGCCCAGCCTGGTTTTAACTTTAAAGAGTTTTCAGATTCTTCTAAGACTCCTATAGAGTTGATCGACCAAGGTACTGTATCTGGTAATCTTATTGCAAAACAGTATAATCCTTCTATTCGTAGACATGTTAAAAAGCCTTTGAATAAAACTCAGTCAGAATCTACAATAACAAATTGGATGAATGACCAACAAGCTTTCACTAGTACTTTTGCTAGGGCAGGTGATTGGGATATTGAAGGTAATCAAGGTAACTTTGATACCAAGGGTATGGACAATCCTCTTAATATTATTAAGCACTACTTAGGACATTTAGATAATAGGCAAATTATTTCTTTATTGTTTGCAGCAGGTATGGGTGGTTTCAGACAGGAACGACACGTTAATGTTGATGAACAAGATAGGGTTGAATTTAATTTAGACCCTAATGAGAAGTTCTACGCTGGTGAGAGAGAAGGACGTCCTAGAGACTTTAGAATCGTTGATATGATTGGTAATCTTATTGAGGATAATTCTTTTACTAAGATACCTACTAGAGAGAAGAAAATTCTAGCGGTAGCTGTCGCAGACTCTATTGCTGCTACTCCTAGTTTAGAGTTATCTAAACAATATGAGAATAAAGAAGGAGAACTAGTAGCTATTGATGAAGTACCAGGTATAGGTAATGTCAATGTATTTTATGAATACAGTGATAATTCTTCTAAAACATTTGGGTATTACGAAGGTCTTATATTAGAAGCTAATCCTTCTTTGAGAGTTAATCTTAGAGTTTCTCCAGTACTAAAGGAGAACTTCAATGATATGACTCCTTTGCGAGGTCAAAAGGGTTTTAATAACGGTAACTCACCTGAGAGAGGTAGAGCAGATAAGTGGATGTCAGAGGAGGCTCACTTACTAGATGAAAAGTTATTAGGAATAGCACAAGTATTATTAAATAAACAAGAGCAAGATCAAACAACTATTTGGGTAGATAACGAGAACAATAAGTTAGACCCTAATAATCCTGATTTTGATAGGATGAGTAAGAATGAAATACTTATGGTTGACCCTTGGAAAGAAGTCTTTAAGAAGACTGGACCCCAAGTACTTAACTCGGTGTTTCAACAATATCAAATACTTGCTGAACAAGGTACTAATATTTTTTACCAAGCGGCTGCTAGATATATTAATGGTCGTAGTGGTTATAAAGAAAGTATTAATACTAAGAGTAATACCTTCTTAAGGGCTGCAGCATTACCACTGACTGCTCAATCAACGATTAACTTAAGTGATATAGATGCTGTTAACGATTTGAAAGAAGATATTGTTGCTATGTTAGGCCAAAGTGGTTTACTTACTGAAGCTAAATTAGCTTTCTACGAACAACATAAGAGTGTATTAGTTAAACTAGGACAACAATTAGAGTCTATTGGTGATCAAGTTGTTACTGGTACATCGTTACCTGCTATTAATGTAGATATTGACCCTGAACTATTAGGCAAGTGGATGCCTGAAAAGTTTGATTCGGTACAAGCATTAAGAGAGATCGCTAAATTAGAATACGCATTATCTAATAAAGATAAGAGACCTACTTACCATACTTACTTCGTTGTAGAAGGAGATAGTACTGCTTCAGGACCATCTATTGTTGCTCATGTAATGGCATCAGAAGAAGATATCAAGAAGACAGGTGGTATATCTGATACTGCTGATTTAAATAGAAGTAATATTTTAGAAGAAGAGATGCATCAAGCTAACGCAGATGCTGCTAAATATTATTATGATTCTGATAGGAACAGTGATGAATCAGGAGATATAGAGCACTTAGATAACTTCTTAATCACTGCTTTTAATAGTTTAGATACTGCTTTTTCTAGATCGTTAGCTAAAGCTTATTCTACTCCGTCTATTTATGGTGCAGCTATGTTATCAGCTAAGATGGCTTATGCTAATAATTTATGGAGTGAATCAAATCAGCAAGAGTTATTAGATAATTATACAGCTGATGAAATCACTGCTAACTTATCTAAGATATCCCAATATATGAAAGAAGGTTTTAATTCACAGAATAAAAATCTACTTGAATTTAAAGCTAAGACTCAGAAGATTGGTAGAGAGTTCTCTAGATTAGGGGTATTAGCTGATTGGATAACTACTGGTAAGGGTAAAAATCCTGACTTAATTCCCCATGTACAGATGTCTGATGGATTAAGACTAGCATTTTTCCCTACTAAGTTTACTGTCAAAGAGTCTTTCTTAATGTCTAATCCTAGAACAGGAATATCAGTTGTTGATATATCTGAGGCTAGCCCTGACTATGAGAGAGAAACAGAAGCTTCTATAAACCCTCAAGCGTTTGATTCTGCTGCTTATGATGCTAAAGTGTCTGCAAGAGAAGCAGAACTCACTAACAGTATTTTAGGTACTCCTGAATTAACTAAAGCGTCACAAGGAAAAGATGTATCTTCTATTGTTGCTCGTCATATTGTAGTACTTACTATTCAAGCATTAGATAACTTAATCGAATCTAAGTTTATTAATAAATTCAAAAGTAAATATCCAGATGTTTATTTGGATGTAGTGTTTGATGCTATCAGAGTACCTACTCAATATAGAAGAGAAGCTTTTAAAATGTATAATGATATCCATAAGGAGATTACATTTAACGATAACGTTATCTTTAATTTAGGTAAGGCACTACAACGTTCCATAGCTATTATGGAAGCTGATGTAGCCCTTATGAAACGTTTAAAAGCTGAAGGTAAGATAGATGACTTCAAGGATATTAAGAACTTTGCTAAGAAGAAAGTCATAGAAGGTAAGAACATGGTTCGCGCTTATAAAGACTTTTGGGCACAAGATTCTGTAGATTCATTCTTTGACGATACAGGTATAACTACTTTTCTTGAGAATAGAAACCTTAAATAAAAATAAAAAACCCCTACGAGAGATCATTACAATCTTTCATAGGGGTTATTTTTATTTCTTAGCTCTCATCTTAGTAACATAAGCTATATTCTTCTTAGCCAAACGGTAGCCATCGGTAGCTATCTTATTAGCTCTTTTAATTGCGTCATCTTGTGACATACCTCTGTCAATAGCATCCTTATACTCAAGGTCGTAATTGTTTTGTTTGATAGCGTCAGCCATAGCCATATTAATATCAGGCGTGTAAGCTACACTAGGGTCTAAGTTCCAGGTCTTTACCAAATCCATATCATCAGTACCTGCTATTGCTTCTAAGTTATGGCTTCTTGATTCAGTTGACATATTCTTCTCCTATATTTGTTGAACCGAAAGTCTTTAAATTAAATTGCTTTGTTATTATCTTGTCATCAATAAGAACTCTGTAAATAGGGTTTACGCTAAATAGTTTAATAAGAATATTAGTTACTTCAGTATCAGCTATTTGTAATTCATTAGCAATACCCTCGATAGTAATACCTTCTAAATGCATTTCAGCTATCTTATCTTCAAATAATAATTGCTGATTCCTTTGACTCATCTTTATCCTCCTTATTTAAGTAAGCAACAAAGCTCTTCATCCAGTCAGGATCAGTCATCTCAAATGAGTATTGGATAGTCTCCTGATGAATAGCTTTAGGGTCGTCGTTATAGGCTATCGCCACGGTTAATTGTACGTTATCCATTATGACCGTTCTCCTTAACCTTTTCAAAGCCTAAGACAGCCATACTCTTAAGCAATGACTTAATACAATCTTCAGCTGCGTAAGCAGTCTCCTCTGATATATTACTATTGTCAATTACTAACATAGCACTATTCAACATATCTGTCCGTTACCTCTCTTCTTAGCTTTATTAAATAGTCTTGAGGCAGATAGTAGTTTAAATAGTACACTTATTCTAGTACTTAAAGGAAGAGGAAGAGAAGAACATCTCTTACAGATCCTTTTAATTTCATTTATTATTTTCATTTTAATTCCATTATATTATTATTATAGGGGCGGGGGGGGGAGCCTTCGGCTTTCCCTATAAGGGTTACTTAGAGCTTTTCCTTACCCACCATACATTACTTAGTAGTTACTTACTTCTTTAGGGGGTCTAAACTTAATACCTTGAGCACTATTATTGTGATAGTTATCTCTCTCCAGAGCTCTTGTTGTCATGAGTTTTCTGGTCTCGGCATAGTGCAGGGAGCCTGAGCTTAAGTACTGCTCTAGAACATTGAATATGAAACACTCAGTACCATGTTCTTTTATCTTCTTGTTGAATGAAGTAGAAGAACCAGTGTATAGTTTCCAATCAGATTCTTTCCAACAATCTTCTCTCCACTTATCAGATCCTTTATCCTTAACTGGATTCTTTAATGACCTATACTTAGCTGGTTTCATCTTCCAAAAACATTTCCTACCTATGTAGGATACATCTTCCTTAGTACAAGTTATCTCATAGATAAAACCAAAGTATTTCTCTGGATTAGGCTTCTCACCTGTCCAATGATTATCCTTTTCTGACATTCGCCATCCCCTTATCATTGTATTTAACTGTTACACCATTACCTTTATATGATTGACCGTTACATGCCTTCAATAACTCTTGTCTTATACAATCTAATTGTCTAGTCCAGTCATCTACATGATACTTAACAGCTAACCATTCACTAGTTAACCTATTCCAATCAGAAGTATTAAGAGCTACTACATCTGTTAATGCAGGTTCAGGTACACCAGCAAAGTATTTCTTCCAGCCATTTAGTACTTGTCTAGTTAAGTCAGGACTCTGTTTAAATAGTCTGTACCTACCTTGAGAGGTGTGAGCACAATACACCCAGAAGTGACACTCATTTACATCAGCTAATAACATTTGTTGTGTCATCTGTAACTGATACTGAATAGGTAAGTCATCTCCTCTATACATAGTCTTCCAGAGAGGACTCTCACAGCCCTTTAAAGGACACTTGATCTCAAGGATAGATGCACCAGTAATCTGCTCCATACCATCGAGAGAAGCCATCAAAGGCATTCCTTCTATCTCATTAGTAATACATAATGGTTCGAATATCTTATTCAATCTATCCTGTACTGCTACTCTAGCTTCATCCTCATACTTATGACCATGAGCCATAGCAAATGTCATATCAATCTGCATATTACCTTGCTTAAGCTGATACAACTCGTATCTATTCTTAGGCTTCCAAGGACTAACTTCACATGCTGATGCAGCCTCACTAGCTGTA